>JAESGI010000245.1_pt1 | contig 29315 bp, 30 predicted proteins | sample 9269671 | NCBI WGS metagenome assembly JAESGI01 (sample SAMN14515641, study PRJNA621666) | algae metagenome | isolation source: Nostoc indistinguendum CM1-VF10 and co-occurring heterotrophs from gravelly... | place: USA: Clark Mountains, San Bernardino, California | collected 1998-06-05 | reverse complement strand
CTGCTCCCTGCCCCCTGCCCCCCTGCAATCTCAATGTGCAAATTAAATGCTTAACAGCTTACCTCCTCTTTTCATATCGTGAGTATTATTACTCGTTTCTGAAGTAGAAAAACTGCAAAAGTATAGAACCAGAAACAACAGCTAAATTCCCAGCATCCCTACTACTGAAAATCTGTGCAGATGACAATAATCTTTTCGGACAATCTGAGGTTAACTATTATACACAGGATTATATTGAGCTAGCAAATCCACCCATACCTACTTGCTACCATGCAAGCTATGCAGAAAATCCCCGTCGATACCACCTTCTTTTAGAAGACCTATCTGCAAGCCATTTTACCAACAGGCGAATTCAACCTACACTTGCCTATGGCTGTGCTGTTGCTAAGGCACTAGCTACATTACATGCACATTGGTGGGGTATTGAAAAATTACAAGCTATTAGCAGCTATATTCCCAGTCAAACTGAAATTGAGCGATATGTAGCGCAAGCTCAACCTGGATTATTACCAATGTTAGAAGAAGTTAAAACTGAAATTGATGATTCATGGCACTCAGTATTGAAAAATGTCTTTGAAAATCATCCTATTAAGATGATTGAGCGCACAAAAAACTCATCCGGGTTTACGCTAATTCATGGTGATCTTAACCCTGGTAATATCTTGTCTCCATTAAATGGTAACGGTAAAACTTATCTAATTGACCGCCAACCATTTGATTGGTCACTGACTACATGGCTGGGGGTAAGCGATTTGGCTTATGTAATGGTGCATTGGTGGGATACTGATTTACGCAGGCAATGGGAAACTCCTATTTTGCGTGAGTATCATACACATCTCATCAGCAATGGTGTTTCCGGGTATGAATGGGAGCAATTACTAGATGACTATAAACTCACTGCCGTACAAAGTATTTACGTTGCTACAAAATGGTGCGCCTTGGAAGCAGATCGTCAACGAATGAAATGGCTCTGGTTTTCACAATTACAAAAGTCTATAACAGCCTTCATGGACTTAGAATGCTCTGAGTTATGGGCTGGTTAACACTTGAAAAAGCTCTAGTTTACCGAGTCTGGAGCGATCGCTAGATTATTCTAATTAGGTATTAAGGCATACTGAACAGGACGCTCACTCAATGATTAAGTACAGAATCATGATTTTGAGAATCTTTTATTACTGATAAATTCGGTAGAAATGAAAAGCGATAAATTTTATCAGGTCACTGTCGGATTAGTTACGGCTTGCATTGGGGCAAAGTCTGAGTAAACTTCAGTAGGTAAACAACGCAAGATAATCATCAGCAAGTCAGCCAAAACTATCGGCGTGCAGAAGTTAAAAACTCGCCGCAGTGCAGTATTAGTAAAGATTGTGGCAACTTCAGCTATGTATTGTAAGGCATCTTCTGGTGATGATTCTGATTCAGCAATCAACATCGGGAAGTATGTACGAGCTAACCACTTTTCATCGTCGTCTAAGTCAGCCAAATTTTTATTACTACCGCTATTAAGACTATCTAATAGCAGGAGTAATAATTTTTTAAAGTGCTGCCAGCCCCCCCAACGCTGGGTAAATCGGCTCACCCAAGCTTGGGAGATTTCAGCTTTTTTGGCGATCGCGGGTTGAGTAATTTTCTGTTTTGACTGCCAAAGTTGGGTTAGAGCATTGACTATAGCATGTCCTGTCTGGTCACTGGCGTTACCAGCTTCTGGGCAGAGTTGGAAAGCATCAACGCTTTCTAATTTCACCCCTGGTAATTCATGATCAAGGAAACCCAAATCATAGTCAGCGCAGAAGTAGAATGTTAGCTCCACATTGGAGCGACGATGAGCGCGTAATCGCCCAATCTCTTGTATAATTTCTGCACGGATCAGGTCTGTGAGATACTTTTGGAAAGCGCTGTTTTTATCTTCCAGGTTGACTGGTTCCCCAGTCATCACCTGATATTGTGCGGCTAAAACACCGATGTTCTGGTAGGGAATACCAAAAGAAGCGATCGCATCACACTCACTAAAGCGATTAACACCACGCCCATCGACAAAGTGACCGTATTCTGTACGACCCTCGGTTTGGGATGCAATCTGTTTCCAATCGATAATCCCAAGGGTGGGGCAGAGTTTTTTCAAGGTTTCTTTGAGGGCATTAACACGAGCGCTTAGTGGGAGAGAGCGATTTTTGGGCAGCTTACCCAGCCCAGTAACGTTGACGACTTTTAAATTGTCGTAGTCTGGGCGTTGTTGCTCGATGACTAACACAGGATCATTGATGCCCAGTTTCAATTTCAACTGTTGAGATTTGAAAGTGGCATCAAGGTAAATATTAAATTTTGCAGAGTGGGCCAATTCAGTATGTTTGGGGTTTCGGCGGTAAATGCTGAGTACACCCCATTGAGATTGGAAACTACCATCACCTTTCCAAGCTTCCAGAAAGTCAGGCAACCAGTAATTAGGCAAGTCAAGAAACTCCCTGCCGGCTGTTCGTGCGCTGTCTTTAACTACCTTTTTGGCAGCATAACGAGCCGCAGAGCTTTTTTTGAGTTGTCTATCTTGGGTAATATCAATTGAGTCCAAGTCTTCTAAAAAAGTTAAATCAGGTTCTACAGTTTGCTGAATCGCTTCGATATCTAAGCCTGTGGGGAAAGGGGGCAGCAGCGCTCGGATGCTGGCATCATCAAAGCCGTAGCGGGAATCAGACTTGAGTTGTTGAGTAAACAGTTGGTGTAAAACTAAGAGGGCAGGTTGCAGCTGTGATAGAAGATTTGGTTCTAACAGTAGCAGTTTGCCGACAGTAGTTTCAAAATCGCCTCGGTTCACATCAACGCTCCGCACGGGCTTGATGAGTGTGCCTGCTTCTTCCCATAAGCGCCCAACAGTGAAAGTTTGGTCAGCAGCATTAGTTAAGGTGACAGGGGTAGAGTCTGGGTGCGCTCTGAGTTCGGAATAATTTTGAATTGCTGTACGTTTTTGAAAGCGGAAGCCAAAACCGTCACCACTGGAGAAACGGCACTGATTTTTAAGGGAACAACCGCCACAGATGGGACTAATACCGCTCTCTTCAAAATCAAGGCTAGTAAAATTCTTGTTACGAAATGCGTTAAATAAGTAAGTTCTGTGACAATTCCCATCAGTGTCGGCAGTCTCACCCGCTTTAGTCCACAGTTTAAAGTCCTCACCTGTAGGAGTTTTGCGGGTGGGATCTAGTTTAAAGCCGTTGTGTCGCACTGGCAGGTCAACAAAATTCGTCTCAATGGGCAGTGTGGATGGGTTTCTGTGGTTGGCATCCTGGTAAATTAGTTTATCAACGCCGAATAGCCCCGCCGTTAATTGCCCCGCGTTGTAAGACTTGCCCAGTCCAGGGTGAGAATTATCTAAGATTTGTGTCCAGCCTTTAGAAACAGCTTCCACCCAAGCGGTAATATGTTCATCCGGTTGGCAGGAGATAGAGATATTGCCTGTAACTTCAGTTATGTACGGGATATTGCCGGGCTTGTAAATAATTACATTGGGCGAAGGCGTGTCAATTTCGGGTAAGGGCTTGCGTGTTGGTGGGGCTTTAAATCCTTTAAATATCGAAGCAAATGGAGCGATCGCTTGCTTTAATAAATTTTGGAAGCTGCTCAAGTCCTCTCTGACTCGCCCAAGTTCCCACTGTTCACGGCTAATTACTCCTTGGTCGCGTTCGTTATATTCATACTGCCGTTTAGGGAACCGAAAACCATACTGTTTGGCAATGTGAAACAGTGTACCGATTGAGATTCCCCCACGTCTAAAACTGCGAATCTTGGCGTGGATGTTCCAAGTTGAACCTTTGATGCTGGGCGACCACTGTTCGGCTATAATTTCCGCTTCTGATGCCCCATAATGATTAACCAGTGCCATCAACACCTGACGGCATTCGTCATAGTTACCGCTTCCTGGGGTACGTGGTGGGATGAATGAAAGTGCGTTCTGGATTAGCTGGTCAATGTCCCAGCCTTCAGTGAGGGAAATCTCACGCCACTCTTTACGCCGTGACTCAATTTCTTGGATTCGTAGCTGATACTCCTCCCGTTCATGCAGCGCGATCGCGATCGCTTCACTTATCCATTCTGCTGGTAAAGTGGCTTCAGGGTTGACTAGCGGGAATTCTGCCTCTGTGCTGCCGTAGAATACACGGGAAGCATCTTTACACGCTGGATCATGGGGCAACTGCTGCATGAGGAAGCGCGTACAAGCTTCTACAGTATCAGCACCCTGAACATATTGGGGCAGAAGGAAAACCAACCGGAATTTATGCCACTCTGGTTTATGACTGGCAGTAGTGTAAATTAAAGCACAGTGTTTTTTAATGAAGGGATGGGCTAGGGCTTCTGAGATCGTTAATTGGTGATCGTAAACTTTGATATAATTCCCGTTTTCGTCTTTAATCGGCTTATCATAAGCATCACGGGCAACATCGGAATTATCAATGTCAATTAGTAGCCAATGAGAACCGATGACGTTGGCCTTACTGCGCCATTTTCCCCCTAACAGTCCGGCACAGATGGCATGACCTGCTTTAATATGTTCCTGGACATCGGCTAGAGTGCCGAATACATCAATGAAGTTACCGGCCAGCTTCTTAAAGTCCCAGTCTTTGTTTCTGCCATAGGTGTTTACAGCGAATTTAAACTGACTTTTTTGCAGTTCGTAGTTGCTATTAATCACTGATTTTTCCCTCAAATACGTTTTTTTTCAGTATTTGGAGGGGGTTATCGTGCTGCTACATCTTAATATATATTGAATTCGCTGCGTTGCTTTAATTTGCCAAATTTTGGCTTTTAAAACAAAGATTTGATGACTTTTTTAGCCAAATCTGCCAACAGAAGCACATGAAAGTTGCCACAGCTATCGATATAATAGTTTGAAGGCAGCACGGACTAAATCTCATTTCCAATCAGTGGTTTCTAGTGCCAACTTTTCTTCCACTGTTTTGGTTTGTTTGAGATCCCCTCTCCTGCTCCAGTAAATAGAATATGAGTTTAAATCTCGGATAAAGCGTCATTACCTAGTAGTGGCGCTTTTGTCCATTTATCTTTTGATACTGTTGTATATTTACCTCCGTTGTACGCTTCATTTCAGTACTTGCCTGATCTTACAGAACAATCGAACACTTGACATTCAACTTCAACACGAATTATCCGTAACGTTACTTAACAAGTCTGCTTGATGGTGGTTATACGTTGGGCTGGTAGTCTTCTGGAGTTTCAGTCATATATTATTGCCCTTAGTTTTCTTGGTTTTCTCTTCAGGCTTGTTTCCTTCTGAGTTAGTCCTTTCGCCCTCCATTTCATCTAGATATTTTTGCAATGCCTTTTCTACCACTTCTGAAATTGTAGTTTCTGTAGATGCAACAAAAACACGAAGCCTTCGGGCTAAGTCTCTCTTGACCAGCCCTGTAACACGAGAATAATCAGGGTTTTCTCTCCTGCCCAAATCATCAGTCTCAATAGTTTGCTCTACCATTCTACCACGATATTTTTAAAACATTTTTTAGTTCACCCGTGATAACGGGTGAACATTAGTCTATAATATCATTATCAAGCCAAAAAACGCCACCCAACAAAGGCTAGAGTTGCCGGAAAGTGATGCTATGGCTTGCCCCTAACTGGATATCTGGATTTGTCTAGATTTAGCTAAAAATCAACGCCAAGCCAGAAAAATCAAGACTTTTACCAATCATCTGAACCATGACAGCTATATATTCCAATGCCAAAAACTGGCTAGTTCAGGCAGACTTGTTAGCCAAATCCGGGCTAACTGACCTCATTGCCGGAAAAGACTCAGGTGCAGGGTATGGCAAGGCAATTATCGGTGATTTTTCGATCATGATGCCAGCCGCATACTCACTTGTTCGCAACCGCAACATCATGCACCACGAAACCATCTCAAAAGATGGGGCATGGGTGCGGTATGTAGAAGGTTCACGCCTGGACTTAAAAGATATTCAATTCTTTTGGGGCAGTGCTGCTCTAGCGCAAAGTGACCACACCCTGTTACACGAAGATAAGGCGAAAAAAGCAGAACTGGCACTAGAAAGCATCCTTGCAGACTTAGCAGTTCTCAATATTCCCGATGGGGTCAAGCTAGAAATTAGTTTGAGCAATCACAACCCCGAACGCTGGGCAACTGAGATTAAATGCCGAGTCGAAGGGACTCACACCTTTGAACATCTGCACCCTGTAACCCGTTCCATTGTCACCAAGACAGTTGAAATCGTAGTCACAGGCATTTACCCAGAAGGATTTGGGAGCATTGCCCATTGCTTATTCGGTGAAGCGTCCCTAGTACTTGACCCGTCAGAATTAGCGATCGCTCTCGATATCGGTTCATCAACTTGGCTTGTAACTGTCTTTAACGGCAGTGGTGCAGTGATTGACCGTCACCTGATTGAAGGTGGAGCGGGTGAACTGCACAGCATGATTGCCCGATCTCTCGACAAACGAAACGACAGAGTGAGTCTGCTGTCCAAGGATGTGAAGCACTCCCCCAGTTTGGTGAACCAAGGGATTATTGAAGCCACTTTCACTTATGGGGGCAACCACCTTACAGGCAAGAAGTTTGAAACCGAGTACAGCCAATGCCTAGATCAGTGGTGGAGTACCAGGATTGAGAAATTCGCCAACTTTGTTACTGCTGGTAATTATCTAGACCGCGCTAAATACCTTGTCGCCTGGGGTGGTGGTGTTTCGCTGCCCGTGGTGGATCAAAACTTAGCCGGTTTAGGCTTTGTAATTTTGAACAATCCCCAATTCATCAATGCCTTGGGGTTGAAGCTATTAACTCAAATTGCAAGAGGAGCTTAATCAATGAATTACGAATCTCGGCGTATAACCATCTCCTACCTAGCAGTAATTGAATTATGCAAGATTTTTGATTTACCTCAAGATGCACCGACACAAGCATTATCAGCAGGTGTAGAGAAACTGATTTTTCAACACGGTAATGTGCAAACATCGCCCAAACCCGAAACAGCAACATCTACACAGCCCAATAAATCGGCACTTAGCGCAATGGTCACTAATTTCAAGGGGGCAGCATGACCAAATCCAGATTTAGAAACACGGTTTTAGGCATTGGTGCAACAGCAGCAGCGATCGCAGTTGGCTATTTCGGAGTCCAGCAGCTTGGCAGAAACAATATGTTTACCATTGCCGCCGCCGTGGGAGGTGCAGGGGCTATCAGCTATGTACTGCAAAAGCCGAGTCAGCCAGAAGCGCCAGCCGCACCAATCAAAACCCAAAGGAAAGGAAAGAAGTTATGAGCGACCAAGACACCCATGCATACACAACCATCGCTAACAACAACCGAAATCATGACCATTATCCTGGGTTGCGAACAGACTCTTAGGTTCGTGCAAGCATCGCCAAATTACAAACTTTCTCGAGCGTCCGAACGGTTCAGTACATCAAACGATCTGCGTCTGGGTGATGCTGTTCAAGCTTTGATGGAGATTCACGAAGCCATCCTAAATATCGAGTTCTATTCCCAAGTTGAGGGACAAGCTTATGCTTTCAATGACAGCCTTAGTGCGTAACCATTTGTACGAATTCCGTGGTCAACAACTGCGCTATAGCCACCACTCTAATTGTCGAGTCAATGCCCCTTTCGTTTTTAACGACTCTAAGGGCAGGCGTAAAGAATTAAGTCAAAACCAAGTCCAGGGGGAGGTTTTTGAACTTGTTGAGTTTTGTGAGAACTGATGATGAAGCGATTGCACCGACGACCAATCATTGCAATCGCCTCACTCCGGGACGTATCTCGATACGCAAAAACGAAAGTACACAAGGATTCTAACAAATGACACTTGACTACAAAAATCCCAACGATTGGGGCAAATCGCCTCTGACCGACTCCGCCCTGAGAAAGCAGCAATTCAAAGCCGAGAGTCCTGAACAATGGTCAGCAATGATCTCAGCAGATATTGAGGCACTCTCCAGTCCAATATTCGAGAGTGAAGATTACCCACCCTTCACCGGAACTGAATTGTTAGCAACTCATGAAACAATCGATGACCATCCATACTCTGCTGCATTTGGTCAATTCTTGGGTAATGGGATTGACGCGGACATTGCAAATATCTTGGCGTTTGGCTCTAACCGATTTGATTTAATCTCTGATGATTTTGACGACCCCATAAGGCAATTAGCAACGAGAATTTATAGCCGATTTGAGGACATGGGCTATTGGGATGAATTGCCCTCAGATGAAGGTGATATCAACTACGACTTAATACCTTATTAGGAGATGAAGCGATGGACTTTGCAATACGTAATCCGGTAGTTGGTCATAGTTCACATATTGATGAGAAAGCGCAATCTTGGGGAGGATTTGAGTCTGATATTCTAGGCTATCTTTCGGATATAAATAAGCTCGAACAGTTTGCAGATTATGCAAATAATGCCCAAGAATTATCTGACAGACTAGAGCCATTTTTGGACAACGCCAAGGTGGTCTTTGAGGCGATGGAAAAGCTGACCAAAGGACAAGTTACTTGGACAGAACTTCGTAAACAATACGGCTCTCATGTTGCGGGTGCAATTGGTAAAATCCGTAAACTTAACGCTGAATTTGACAGCGATATGAGTAAAATAGATGCCCAAGATAGAGCCGACTTGTTGCGGATTGATCAGAAACGCAAACACGCTTTAACTGAAGTTGCTACACAATTGCATCAAGATTTACAAGCTGAACTTTGGCGGCATGAAAACAAAATCAGCAGCATAGAAAATAAGCAAGTTGTGCAAGCTGAAAGACAGGCAATCACTACGGGATTAAGAGAGAAACGACAACAACTTTTAGCCCGTGCGCGGTATGGTTCAAGAGCATTAGAACCAAACCAAACACCCCAAGAAGTGATACCAATTCAATCCCAAAATCATGCACCAGCATCAAGTGTTTCAGCAACAGGAACAGTTCGCGGTTGGGGTGCAATGTTGGGTAACTTGTGGCAGAAGTTGGGCGACAGATAACTATTAGTTGAAAGGATTCGGCTGATGCTAGTAAGGAAACGAAATGAAGATCCTCGTAGCGTCAGCCCTTTTTTGCATGAAGGGCTGGCACAAACACCACAATCAACTAAGCAGCAGAAACAACCCGAACAGTTACCACCACTGCCAGAAAATAACCGAGGTAGAACATTTAGACGTGCTGGTAATGCTTGTGAGATTGTCGCTGGCAGTTGTTTAAATAGTGCAGTGATTTTCACCTTTCACCTGTTGCAAGTTCACCCAGTTGGAATGTTCCTGGCTGTGGGTACTGCACACCTGTATTTTACTGCCACTGCAACAGGTGAAGGGAATAATCGTTTTGTCACTAATTTAATGACTGGTTGCAGTGCATCACTGGCGTTATTGTGTGCGCTTTCCGAACCGATTAGTGAATGGAATGAAGCGAGGATTTCCACTGGTACAGCTAATACTTCAATTGAAAAGATGTATCAGCCCAAAACTGCGGATTATTCCAGTTGGGTGAATGGTGCTGGTGTGGCGATAGTTATAGCGATATTAATGATTTTTCTATTTGGTGGAAGGAAGAGTAAATGAATTATTTAACCGACAAACATAAACAGTTATCCGAGTCGCAACAGTCGGGTTTGATGTTGTGGTTTGGTCGCTTACCAATGGACAAGAAAGCTGTTGCCATTGGGCTTAGTTTAACTGTAGGAATTAGCTCGGCTGCGATGGCGTGGAAAGGGGAGTCAAGCGACCGCATTTATTTCTGCCTTCGGACTCCCCAGAAAAAATTGGTATGTCAGGACAAGAATAACAGACCATTCCGCATGACCCCCCATTACTGGGAGCAGTGGAAGCTAGAAGGAATGCCCTCTCAAGTAGTGCGTGACCCAGCTATGGGCGTTAATGGGTTAGTGAAGGCTACCAACCCATATAAACCGTTTTGGGGTTTTGGGGGATTCCTGGGGTTTGCGCTAGCTGGGTGGATGCTGCGGCACTGCCAATCGGAAGAGAAGCAGAGAGCAGTTTTTGAAGACATTGCCCTTCATCGGGATGCAGCAAAGGCAGAGATGGCGGCACGTTCCGAGCTACTAGAGAGTTACAGAGACGTTGCGATCGCAGAAGTTCAACTACAAGCCGACTTGGATCTAATCGCCAATGACCGCACTGTTGACATACAAAAAGCCGAGATTTACGCCCACACGGAGATAGAAGTCACCCAAATGGAGGCAACTGATGCCATTTTTGAGGCGCAAACGGCGGGGATGACTGAAGAACAAAAGGCAGAGTACATCAAGCAGCTTCGTGAGATGAAAACGCCCTATCTGCAAGGGAGTCAGACTTTACAGGGGACGATTGACCCCAACGATAAGGTTACTGGGGGAGAACAGCCGGCGATGCCTTCGGCGGCAAGCTACGCTCCCACTGACAAATATCGCTGGATCAAAAACACTATCGGCTACCCCACTCTGATTTTTGGGGGCATGGGTGCGGGTAAATCATGGACTACTAGAGAAATTATTTGGAAGAAAGTACAAGCTGGGTGGAACATCGTAGCGCTTGACCCGCACGGCACACAGGTTGAATGGCGAGGTGTGCGGCTGATTACCGGCTACAAAGAAATAGCGGAGTTCATGCAATGGTACATGAATGAAATGCGCCAGCGCTATGAAGATTACCGCAAGAGCGGATTGACTGAAGAACAGTGGACAGAGAAGCTAAGAGCGTCGGGCAAGATGCTGTCAGTTATCTGTGAAGAATTTACAACTTGGACAGATAACATTGTTGAGCCAATGCCAGACGATTGTGAGGATGAAAAATGGAAACCCGACCCTGATTTTATTGGCAAGTGGTTTCGCTGTGCCATGACTGAATCTCGCAAACAATTAATGATTCCTTTGTTCGTAGCTCACGACCGCACAATGGAGATTTTAGCCAAAGCCAAAGGATTATCAAAACTTCGAGATGCGGCACTGTTAGAAGTAGAACTAATCGCAACTATTGACCCAATTACGACAGAGGCAAAAGCTAGCGGTCAGGGCAAGATTAAATTACCTGGGCATGGGCAATGGATTGATATTGAACTGCCTAAACTTGACCACAAGCGAATTGATTTTCAGCTTGATAAACCTTTGACCAGTAATGAACCGCCAACCATCGACAAAGCTACTTTAGAGCGGATTTATGAACTGGAATTCAATCTTGGTAACAAAGCAGGTGACACCCAAGATGAACCGAAAAAACTATCACCCCAGGCGCAAAAACTGTATGAATATCTCACCAGAACTGAGCGAATAGAAGCTGATGTAAGAGAGTTCAAAGGCAATTTTAAAGTGAACGGTGAGAGATTTACGGTTGAGCAAATCAAGGGTTGGATGTATGAAATTGTCGGAGCATCTTTAGCAGACTGGATAGGCGAGGGTGTTATCAGGCTCAATCAAATTTGACTGCGATTGGTGTCTTGTGTCTGCCCCCAAAAACGCCCTTTTTTCGCGGACACTCCTCACCAGACACCACAGACACCAAAGCTCAAAAACCTTATACAGTATAGACACTAGCAGACACTATCCCAGACACCATGCAGACACCCAGTGTCTTAAACGTGTCAGCTAGACACCAATAATAAATAACCGAATAAACAGCCATTTATTATTAGAGGATTATCAACATTATGCTGAAAATAGTAATTGTTGAACCAGAAACATTCACTCTCTTAGGCATCAAAGGTGCTATTTCACAATCTCCAGATATAGAAGTAACTGGTGATGCTACCAGTGGTAATATTGGGTTTCAGTTAATTGAACAGACCAACCCTGATGTTGTGTTAGTTGATTTACTCTTACCCGACATGAGTGGTTTAGAACTGACTCACTCAATTAAAAGGAAAACTAATAGTAAAGTGGTGATTTTTACTAATCAGACTCATTCAGACTTTATTAACTTGGCTTTCCGTCATGGGGCTGATTCTTATATGCTCAAAAGTGCTGATATAGAATTGATTGAACTAGCCATCAAGAGAGCTTACTTTAATGAATGTCTACTTGACCCGAAGCTGGCTAAAAAATTATTAGAAACCCTTTATCACAACAGATATATCGACCCTAGTTTTGCTGACAAAAATTTGTTTGAACCACCTACTGAGCGACAAATACAAGTCCTGCGATTACTGGCTCAGGGTTTAGTTTTTGAAATTATTGCCAAAGAAATGTTTCTCTCTGTTAGTACAGTCAAAAATTATGCCAGTGATTTGTATAGTAAGTGGCACGTCAAGAACCGTTATGAGGCGATAAAAAGAGGGGCGATGCTTGGTTATATCGACTATAACTTGATTGTGAATGAATGATGTATTGTTGAGGAGAGCGAAAGAATTAAGTCGGGGATTAGTGAGATTTAATTCTCTCAACAGAAATGGTTGATATTAAGTCGGGTATTGCTCCCTAATCGACGTGCCAAAATACTCCTGAGTAAGCTTTTTAATGCCTCAACGGGTGGCACGAGCCATCCCAATACGGTTCGGATAAGCATTTTTCACTTTCCTTGTGGTCTGGGGAAAGGGTAAGGGGTAAAGGGTAAAGGATGTATTCAAAACCTTTCCCCTTTTCCCTTTCCCCTTTAACCGAACCGTATTGCGAGCCATCCTTTTTTTACTTATGAGAATTTGGCTTACCAGAACCCATGTTCTGATAACCATCGCAAACGCCATCGCGTTTCAAGCTGTATTCTTTTGCCGTTAACCTGACTCGCTACCCGGATTTCTTAGTAATGAAATTGAGCATTTCATTATGTAAAGTCTTGTAAAAATAATTCACTTTTGCATAAAACTCGCCTGATTAAGCCAGAGCTAAAGATACAGGGAAAGCAAATTTCTGGAGTGCCAAATCAATCAAAGGGGCTTTGATAAGATAATTGGGTTGACTTATTAAATGTACTTGGCTTGCAAAACATTGCTAGTAAGCCCATTTAACAGCATTACAACGCCAGGGATAGAGACTAGTCACACGGTGGATTTATTGGGGAGTGCTATGTCAGGAATAACTCAAGATTTGCGGTGTTGGTGTACTAGTTTGGTGGTGGGAAGTGTGTTAATTGCTTCTTTGCAAGAGCATGTCTTTGCCCAAATTACCCCAGATAATACCTTGCCTAATAATTCCATCGTTACACCAGATGGCAACACCCTCAATATCACAGGGGGAACGCAAGCAGGAAGTAATTTGTTTCACAGCTTTGGCGAGTTTTCTGTGCCTCCTGGGGGTACTGCTTCTTTTAATAATGCTCTTGATATTCAAAATATCATCAGTAGAGTAACAGGTGGGTCAGCTTCTACTATTGATGGGATAATTCGTGCTAACGGCACAGCTAACCTGTTTCTAATAAATCCGAATGGTATTATTTTTGGACAGGATGCTTCGTTAAATATTGGCGGTTCTTTTGTTGGGACTACAGCTAATGCACTGCAATTTGGAAATCGAGGATTTTATAGCGCTACTGATCAAAATATCCCTTCACCGTTGTTGACTATTAATCCTTCAGCATTGCTGTTGAATCAGATTAATCAAAATGCAGCGATTCAAAATAACTCAGTTGCATTTGCAGGAACAGATTTGGCAGGCTTTAATGCATTAGGTTTACGAGTACCAGATAGAAAAAGTTTGCTGCTGGTGGGTGGGAATGTCAGCATGGATCGGGGACGATTAAATGCTAATGGTGGACGAGTTGAGTTAGGAGGATTGACCCAAGCTGGTACTGTTGGGCTGGGTGTAAATGGCGATAATCTCAGCTTGATATTTCCTGAGAATGTTGGGCGAGCTTCGGTATCCCTCACCAATCAAGCAGGTATATATGTAACTGGGGCTGGTGGGGGTAATATTGCAGTTAATGCCGGGAATCTAGAGATTTTAGGAGGAAGTATTTTAAGTGCTGGTATTGGGCAAGGTTTGGGGACACCTGAAACTGTTGCAGGAGATATTATGCTGAATGCAACTGGGGAAATCAAAGTTGCTGTTAAGAGCATAGTTGGCAATCAAATGCGCTTCGGTTCACAAGGCAGTGGGGGTAATATTACTATCAATTCTGGTTCTTTCTCGTTACAAGACGGCGCTCAACTTTCAGCCTCAACTTATGGACAAGGTAATGCAGGGAATGTGACAGTGCGGGCACGAGATGCTATTTCTCTTGCAGATGCTTACCTCTTCAGTACGGTGTCAGCAGGGGGTGTTGGTAAAGGCGGCAATATCGATATCAATGCTGCAACACTATCACTTACTGATGGCGCTCGACTGGTAACTGCTACCCAGCCAGCAGGACGGGGGGATGCGGGGAATGTCAATATTAATGTTACTGGTAGTGTTGATATTGCTGGAAGAAACAGTGCGATTGTTAGCAGTGTGAATACGGGGACAGTCGGCAATGGGGGCAACATTAATATCGATTCTGGTTCTTTCTCGTTGCAAAATGGCGCTTACCTAGAAGCCTCAACTTCAGGACAAGGAAATGCGGGGAATGTGAAAGTGAGTGCAAAAGATGCTGTTTCCCTTGCAGATAATGCTTACATCTTCAGCGCAGTGGAAGTAGGGGGTGTTGGTAAGGGCGGCAATATTGACATCAACGCTGCAACCCTATCACTAAAAGATGGCGCTCAACTGCTAACCATTACTCGTGAAGCATCTGCTACCCAGCCCGCAGGACGGGGCGATGCGGGGAATTTCAATGTGAAAGTGACTGGTGATGTTGATATTGCTGGGAGAAACAGTGGGATTTTCAGCTCTGTAAACACTGGGACAGTTGGCAATGGGGGTAACATTACTATCGATTCTGGTTCCTTCTCATTACGCGCTCGCGCTGCACTTAGTGCCTCAACTTCAGGACAAGGAAATGCGGGGAATGTGACAGTGAGTGCAAAAGATGCTATTTCCATTGTCAACGGTGGTATTTTCAGCACGGTGGGAACGGGAACAGTTGGCAATGGGGGTAACATTACCATCGATTCTGGTTCACTCTCGTTACGAGATGGCGCTACACTTTTGGCCTCAACATTTGGACAAGGGAATGCAGGGAATGTGACAGTGAGTGCAAAAGATGCTATTTCCATTGTCAACGGTGATATTTTCAGCACGGTGGAAGCAGGGGGTGTCGGTAAAGGTGGCAATATTGACATCAATGCTGCAACACTGTCACTTACTGATGGCGCTCAATTGCAAACCACTACTCGTAAAGCATCTACTACCCAGCCAGCAGGACGGGGGGATGCGGGGAATGTCAATGTTAATGTTACAGGTATTGTTGATATTAGTGGTTTAAGTGGGATTGGCAGCTTGGTGGGAACGGGAACAGTTGGCAATGGTGGTAGCATTACTATCGATTCTGGTTCTTTTTCATTACGCGATGACGCTCGACTTGAAGCCTCAACTTCGGGACTTGGGAATGCAGGCACAATTAGAGTTAATGCTGCTGATTCTTTCACCATTTCTGGTAGCAGTTCAAGCATTAGCACTGGCTTGTTCGTTTTCTCTGAAAGTACGACGGGTACTGCTGGAGATATTCTCGTCACCTCACCTAGAGTTACCCTGGACAACAGTGGCACACTCGACGCCCAATCTGCATCGGGTAACGGTGGCGACATCAACTTACAAACTGATTTACTGCTTCTGCGTCGTGGCGCTCAAATTTCCACCACCGCAGGCACAGCACAAGCTGGTGGTAATGGTGGCAACATCACTATCAATGCCCCGTCGGGCTTCATTGTTGCTGTCCCAAACGAAAATAGCGATATCACTGCGAATGCTTACACAGGCAGTGGTGGAAGAGTAGATATTCGAGCCATTGGTATCTATGGCATTCAACCCCGCTCCAACCCAACTTCTCTGAGTGATATTACCGCTAGTTCTGAATTTGGTGTAAACGGTACTGTAGAACTTAACACGCCGGATATTGACCCTAACAGTGGCTTAGTCAACCTGCCAACAATAGCATCTGACACTGAAGTAGCACAGACCTGTCAAGCTGGTGGAAATTTAGCTAAAAGCAGTTTTACAATCACTGGACGCGGCGGCTTGCCACCTAACCCAGGCGATGCCCTCAACACTGATGCAGTGCAAGTAGATTTGATTACTCTTAATCCCAGCACCAGAGAAGGCAAGAGTCCACCTGTTACCATCAAACCTACTACCGCTACACCAAAACCGATTGTGGAAGCTACTGGATGGGTGATGAATGCAAAAGGAGAGGTACAACTCATAGCAAATGCACCTGCTACTACGCCTCATGGTTCATGGCAGAACCCTGTCTCTTGCCGTGCTTCTTAAATGTTAGCGTCCACCAATTGAGAAATTATTGATAGCAACTCCCTTATCAACCAGGGGTATAGAAGCGAGTATAGACAATTCGGCCGCAACAGGAGCAAAACCCCAATATCCAGTCCCCCTGTGCTAGATAATGGTATTCGGTATCGGAAAACTCCTTTCTGTGTACCGTTAGATCGGCGATCACGGCATCACCGTGCCAAAAAAGGTTTTTTGTACGAATCGAAAAATTCAAGTGCCTGAAACGACGATTTTTCGTTCAAACTTGATCAAAACTAGCAGCATAATCATAGTTTTTTCACCAAAAAGCCCTTATTGAAAGGCTTACCCCATCTTAGTTTCAGCCTTCGCGTACAATTTCCCCGGTTGGGCATGGTGATGCCTTACTTGCAATAAATGCAGTAGGAGAAAAAAGGAGATCGCTAATCTTTGACCCATAGCTTAAGCGCCCCCTCTGGTGTGATGTCGTCAAAATCGGCATGACCGACACCGAATATAGCGAACGCTTTTCCTGGATCAGAACTGATGATATCAGGATTGATATCAATGCCCCCTAAAGATATCTATAGAAGGCAGGGCTTTTGTTGTGGACTGGAATGAGCGCTTGATAACCGCATTAATTGGAGCCTATTATACCTGCAAGTGGTCATCGCGCTATAAGCATAAGCAAGTTTAATCAGCCAACGTCAGAATCGGGGTTGTAGCGGTTGCGATTGATAAGCAGAGATTAACTGAGTCTAGTGGTTTGAAGTTGCTCACGAAATAGATAGCTTTCCAGGCGTTTACATTGTTTTATTGCAGTTAGACAATGTAGGCTAGAACGTATGAAAATAAACCGGTTCGGCAGAGCAGAAATCCTTACCCCCGATCAAATCAATGTCCTATTTAGCGAGGGCTTTGTCAACCCAAGAGATAAAGCTTTATTTGGCGTGTGTCTTTATGCTGCCTGCCGGATCAACGAAGCTTGCACGTTGGCGGTGAAAGATGTGTTTGGCAGCAACGGAGTCAGAGGCGTGTTAGTACTACGCAGTATCAACACCAAAGGCAAGCGAGACACCAGGGAAATCCAAGTGCATCCCAAGCTTAAGCAGTATTTAGAAGAGTACAACCCCAACCGCCGCAAAGAGTTTTTGTTTCCCGGCAGGCATGGACTCTTACATATTCACAAGGTTAGTGCTGACAAAATCCTCAGAGATACCTGTGTGCGGTTGGGCATTGAGGGCGTTAGTACGCACAGCTTTCGGAGGACTGCGTTAACCAGGATGAGCGATGCGGGCATACCATTGCGGCACATACAGGAGATTTCCGGGCATCGGACTTTGGCAGCTTTGGAGCGTTATCTGGGGGTCACTGAGAAGCAGAAGCAGAACGCGATCTCTGCTTTAGATTTTTGAATGTTTCTATACCAAACATAGGTTGATTGGGGATGACGGGGAAATGGTATGCAGTTTACATTGAAGAAAATTAAAAAAAGGAGCCTAAGTTAGGCTCCTTAATAAAAAACTGGTAATAGAATTGTCACTACTTAACAGTCACCTTACCGCCAGCTTCTTCGATGCGCTTCTTAGCATCTTCAGCAGCATCCTTAGCAACACCTTCTTTAACTGCCTTGGGCGCAGCTTCTACCAAGTCTTTCGCTTCTTTCAGACCCAAACCGGTCAATTCCCGGACAATCTTCAACACGGCAATCTTCTTATCAGCTGGGACTGATTCGAGAATCACTTCAAACTCGGTTTGCTCAACAACTTCCTCAGTAGGAGCAGGACCAGTAGGGCCTGTAAATACTACGTTAGAGGATGCAGCAGCACTTACACCAAAAGCTTCTTCAATTTGCTTGACTAACTCAGAAGCTTCCAGCAAAGAAAGGGTTTTTAGTTGTTCTAAAATGTTATCGGTTGCAGCAGACATTGATATAACTCCTGTAATTTTGATTATTTATTAGTCAAAAGTCAAAAGTCTTTAACTATAGACTTTTGACTTTTGACTGATGAACCATGAAGTCTATTCAGCAGCAGTTTCGGTGCTGCTATCAGCAACAGTTTCGGCTTCGGTACTGCTATCTTGAACAGCAGCAGTTTCAGTGTTACCACCACTTTGCTCTTGGTCAGACACAGCCTGCAAAGCACGAGCCAGTGAACCAGGAACTTCGTTGATACCCACAGCAATCTTGGTAGCCAAGGCGTTGATAGCCCCAGCAATTTGGGCGATGAGTTGTTCCTTAGATGGCAAGTCTCCCAGTACCTTGACATCAGGTTCTTTGAGTAGGCGACCTTCCAATACACCACCACGAAGTTCTGTCTTCTTGGTGACTTTTTGGAATTCCTGGTATGCCTTAATTGCCGATGAAAAATCTTCTTTTACCAGCAGAAAGGCGGAAGAACCGTTGAGCAATTCCGACATAGGCTGCCATTTTTCATCATCTTTAATGGCAATGCCCATTAGGGTGTTCTTCGTCACCTTACAAACAGTACCACTGGGACGCAGCCGCCGGCGTAAATCGCTAATTTCAGCAACAGTTAGTCCCTGATACTCTATTACCAGTGCCAGAGTTGACTCACTCAAAGTTTCTTTGAGGTCAGCTACTATCTCTTTTTTATTTTCTAGTGTTCTACCCATTCCAATCTCACCTCCTTAAAATAATCGGTGAAGTGCCCTACTTGTACGTTTTTTCTAAACCTGAACCCAAACAACAAACCCCAGCTAATCTAGCCGGGGTCGAGTATTAAGACTCTTGACGCCATAGTTATCACACCTTTAAGGGTAGTAATTTTGACTATTAGAGTTTTAACCTCGGCAGGATATTTAAGCTATTAGCACCTGCTGTCTCCGGCTTTGCCTATTTAATTTAAAGTTAGGAGTGAGTAGTTAGGAGTTTTATTCTTAACTGCTAACTTATAACTCATAACTCTTATTAACTTGCTTCGCTCAGTTTCAAATCTCGTAGGGCGGTGATATCAATTTTAATCGATGGCCCCATTATGGCTGATACATAAAATGTGCGCCAATTACGACCTTTAGCCCCTAAAGGGCCGTTACGGTCAATCGTCTCTTGTAATGCCTTTAGGTTGACTAACAAATCTTCAGGCGAGAAGGTTGCCTTACCAAATATAACATGGACAATACCAGTTCGATCAGATCGGAATTCTAATTTACTAGCTTTGAATTCTGCGATCGCACTTCCTAAATCAAAGTTACGGTTCCACCTTTGGACGATATCTCTTAACCCCGTTTTCTGCGCGAATGCTACTCATACCCCAGAATTAGCGATCGCAGTTGGTACTTACCGGAGCAAGTTTGTATATAGGCTTTGTCTATATTAATTTCTATATAAGTTCTGGGAGAATGCCCTGGCTGCTAGTACCACCCTGCACCAAAAGTGCCAGATTACTAATGGTTAACCGTTGCCGTAGATGAAACGAACTGAACATCGAGGTAGTGTCTGATATCTTCTATTTTTTTGGTTGAGAGTGCCTTTCTTCTCAAAGATGCAACAACATTATTAGCTCTAACCAATGCCAGCCAAATATCTAGGCTGTCTGCAATTTTTGTAAGAGTTTCTTCTTGAGACGTTATCTCTTCTTCGAGGTGGTTTGGGTAAAATATCCCCCCAATTAATCCCCAATCTGGGCGCTCTGCTTCTAAATTTAGACTAATGTAGCAGCTATCAATTGCTGTTATGCCGGATTGACGAGCAAGCTGTCTTACCTTTTCCTTTATCCTCAAATATTCTACTGGAATCATAATCTTTCCGTAACTTCTTTCTTGTCAGCATTCTGCAAAAGTATAGTCGGGCATCATTAAAAGCTAATTCATCATCAGTTAGTTTTTCCATGCTTGCAAATTCAACTCTTCAGATTTTTTAATTATTCTTCATCCTCTACTTCTACAGATAAATTCTCCAGTTCTGCCTCCAACTGCTCAATAGTTGGTAACTTGGTTTGTAACTCTTTTGGTAATGACTTAGTAAGTTGAGTTTGCCATTCAGCAATACCAATTGGTTTATTGACATCACGCAGCGCATACTCAGCAATAACATTATCCTTACTTGCACATTAAATTAAACCAATTGAAGGACTATCTACAGGAGATTTTAGCAAATCATCCACTGCCGAAAGATAAAAATTTATTTTTCCTGCATATTCAGGTTTAAATTTACCTGTTTTCAGTTCAATTACTACAAAACAATGTAATTTTATATGATAAAAAAGCAAGTCTATATAAAAATTCTCATCTCCTACTTTCAAATTATATTGTTGTCCCACAAAAGCAAACCCCACACCCAATTCTAAAAGAAATTGAGTAATGTGTTTCACAAGTTCTTTTTCCAATTCTCGTTCTTGTGCTGCTTCTCCTAAACTTAAAAAATCAAAAATATAAGGGTCTTTTAAAGTTTCTCTGGCAATGTCTGATTGAGGAGACGGTAATATGACATTAAAGTTATTGACAGCTTTTCCCTGACGCTCAAAAAGTCTATTGTTAATTTGTAGACTTAAAATATTTCGACTCCAACCGTTTTCTAAGGTTTTTTGTACATACCATAGCTTTGCTGTTATGTCTTTGATAGCATCCAAAATACGAACATTATGCCCCCAAGGAATTAGTGCAACAAGCTGTTGCACAATTTGCTCATCTGGGTAAGCTTCAGCAAAAGCCCGCATATACTTTAGATTACGTGCATCTGTGAGAGGTTAAGGTAATTGTATATTTGTCAAGAGGGTGCGGGAAAAGGGGTAAATCTAGATTAGAGACTGGCTTTCGCAAAGCTTTGACTACTCCTAAATCTTGATTTTCTTTGGCTGCAAAGTACTTAATAGGGTCAATGGTTGTGCCTTTGTCATAGGCAACACTAAAATGATAAAGACCACGAAAAATCATCTCTAATGAAATGCGGTCAAATGGTTTAATAAGTTATGAATTTCAGAGCAAAAAAGCGATTTGAATTAGAAGAAGACGGAACAATTGTGGTAAGAGCAGGAACACAGACGAATTGTGGTGGAATTGCTGCTATTCGCGTTCGTATTACACCTATTACAAAGCCTGGAATCGAGTTTTTCCCTTTGGAAGAAGAATGCAATGGTGAAGAATATGACATGGTACCAGCAACAGCGATGCCAGCAGTTTATAGAGCAGCAGTATTTAGAGGAGCGCAGAAAGCATATGAGGAATCTGGTCTATCCGAAGGAATTCAATTTGTATTGATCGATGCTTTAGTTCATGGAATAGACGCAAGGGAGGGAAGATTTATGGAAGTTGGGGAGTCAGCAATTATCAACTGGATCAAGCACAGACGTAACAATTAGTAGGAGTTGCAGATTACGTGCTGAGAATCCCTTCATCTCTGGGAAAGCTTGTTTTAAATCTCTGGCGAGACGTTCGATAACTTTTGCACCCCATCCCTGTTGTTGTTGTTGAAGGAGAATATCTCGCCCAATTTGCCAATAGAGTAATATCAATTCGCGGTTAACAGACAATGCCGCTCGTACTTGGGCGCTGCGTATGCGTTCTTTTAACGAGCGCAAGAAATTGTCATAATTGTCCATTTCAGTTAACTCTTAATTCCCCGCTTACTGATAAATTACTGCGCCAATCGCGTACCTGATACTTGTCTACAATCTAACTTGTAAACTTGTAAACATTTTCATATATTAACGTGTTAACACTGTTATATGTATTCTTATCTACATGAAAACAATCGCCATAATTTCGAGAAAGGGCGGTGCTGGTAAAACAACTCTGGCGGTGCATCTTGCTGTTGCTGCCACTATTGATAGCTTATCAACAGCAATCATCGACTTAGACCCACAAGCTTCGGCTGCTGGTTGGGGGGACAGTAGAACGGTTGAAACTCCTGCGGTTGTCTCAGCACAAGCCGCCCGTCTGCCAAAAGTTTTAGAAGCAGCCGCTAGTAATGGGGCAGATATAGTTTTTATTGATACAGCACCACACTCGGAAACCGCAGCGTTGGCAGCTATCCGCGCAGCTGACTTAATTTTGATTCCCTGCCGTCCTGCAATTCTCGACCTACGAGCAATCAGCGATAGTATCGACCTAGTAAAACTTGCTAACAAAACTGCAACTGTTGTCCTCAATGCTGTTCCTCCACGCGGTTCCTCTGCCAGTGAAGCAGAGTCAGCAATTGCTACTTATGGAGTTGCAGTTGCCCCCATTCAGGTAGGACAACGAGCTGCATTTGTGCATAGCCTGACAGCAGGACAAACAGCCCAGGAATATGAACCCTCTGGTCGGGCTGCCGAGGAAATTCAACAACTTTACAAGTGGATATGTAAACAAGTTAGCATATAAACATTTTTACTTGTATACAGGTAAACTTGTATTATCAGTTGAGAAGACATCATAATTTATGGCTAAAAAGAATCTTGCAGACGCTCTACAACTTGCATCTGGAAAAACAGCGACCGATGAACGCTCTCCTTCTCCTGCTCAGGCAGATGATAAGCCGGAGTTACCACCAAGCAGACAGGGGAAAAAAGCGATCGCAGGTCATTTTGACCCGGCTGTATCTAAGCAGTTAAAACAACTGGCACTCTCGCAAGACACCACAGTTCAAGCTTTGTTAGCTGAAGCGTTAAATGACCTGTTTGATAAATATGGTTTGAAGCCAATAGCCTGAGTCTGCGACAGGAGACACATGGAAATGAATTTAGGAGAAACGTTTTTCCTAAACCAGATTCTGCACAACCAAAAGACATTGATCAGGGCATTATCCTCAAATATAATTACCGTTGCGCTCTGGTGATTGCGCTCTTTCTGCTCAAGCCTGTGCAATTACGGTATGGTTATCAAAACTGAACCAAAAGCTTCTCGGTTGGGTACTAAAGAGATTGCTCCCCCATTGTTCACTAACTAAAATCTTATTAGATGAAAAGTTGTGAAGTTGTCAGCGTATGACATCACCGGAATATATGACGGCGGCGTTAACTTAATTAACTCTTTAACAGATGCCAGATTACTTTCCTTGTTTCCAAAGTAAAGCTGAAACATCATCGGCTGTTCTAATTCTACTAGAGCGGCAAAACCTGATACTACGGGGCGGTTAGCCTCATTTGACCGACCTGTGATAATGCAACCTGTACCTTTTTGAGAGATTTTGTCTTGGTAAAAACCTCGGATTTTTTCATTTTCTTCTATAGTCTCAAACACCTTGCCAAAGTCTTTTAAGGTAGAGATGACGGCTGATTTATCAATCATAAGAACACCAGCAAAATTATCTAAATCATTTCCTATTTCTGGGAAAAATAATGCCAAGAGATTTAAATCTTCAATCAAGAGGTTTAATGATTCCTCATAAGTCTTAACCATGTTCCCGCAATTCAGAAATTTGAGGGCAGGTAATTTTCCATAATTGGGGTCTAATTGCTTACGGCGTTTTGCTTCTCCCATTTTTAGAAATGCCTTAGATAAATAAACGATTAATTCCGCTATTTATATACTAATAATTACCGAAGTTAGTCAGAAATTTTTATTTGTGGGGTGAAATGAGCAGAACACGATGACCCAATTGCGCTATTTGGTAGCCCAGGTTTTGGGTTAGGGTGGTTTTGGCAACACCTCCCGCCTGATTAAAAACTGCGATGATTCGGCTCATAAATGAGTTGGTTTACTGCACCGTTACAATTTAAGATAACTGTTGATGCGTCAATTAGTAATGCTTCTTTTTATCGGGGATAAATTTATGCGCCTTACAAAGAAAAAGAAAGGCTAATTTGGCATTTCATATTCCGATTGAGCAACGCCCAATTTCAGCAAAACCTTCAAAATATAACTGAGATGGCAAAGATAAAAATTACAATTGAAGATAATCCTGAGCCAGAAGATGTTCGTATTTTAATTGGCAAACTTCTTGAGTACAACAATAGTCACAAGGAAAGGGATGTTGCCTATCCGCTAGGCATCTTGATTAAAGATGCTCAAGGTGAAATTCTCGGTGGTCTAGTCGGAAAAACGCATTGGGGATGGTTGTTCATTTCTCACATATGGGTTGCCGAGGCTTTAAGAGGGCAAGGGTATGGGCGAGAAATTATGTTACAAGCCGAGCAAGCTGCTAAAGGGCGCGGTTGTAGTCATGCTTATCTGGATACATTCAGCTTTCAAGCTTTGGGTTTTTATAAACGTCTCGGTTACCAGATATTTGGTGTTTTGACTGACTATCCTCCAGGACATGAGAGGTACTTTTTACAAAAACAAATTTAGAAGTTCTATTCTCCGTCCAATCAGTGAGCGCACTAGCGTGTGCTACCATCTCTACCTCAATGTCGGTTAACCCTTAAATTCCGACATTAACTGAGAGTCTTCAACAGAAAACACTTATTCTTTATTCACAAATTTGGCGGTTCCGAACAACACTACCATCTGGCATAGTAGTGGTGGTGTATATAATAGCCCCGCTTCAGTCAGCATCTCAGTACAATAGCTCTTAGAAGAAGCTGATGATCTTCGTACCATCTGGCAGAGTGGTATTACAGAGAATGGCTCCCTCAATCCTTGGGTTCTCGATCCCACCAGGGAGATAAATTTCGGCTCTACTCAAATCGACATTAGTCAAGTTAGCTCCTTTAAGCAATGGTACCCCAAGCAGGGTTCCAGTCAAATTAGCACCACTCAGATTTACCCCAAACAAGGAGGAGTCGATCAAGTCAGCACAGCTGAGGTTAGCACCACTCAAGTCAGCCTGATCCAGAACCGCCTCCGATACAATAGCGTGGCTGAGATTGGCATCAGTGAGATTAGCTTCTTCCAACCAGGCACTACCCAAGTTCGCATGACTGAGGTTGGCACCAGTGAGATTGGCTCTGTCCAGCTTGGCACCAAACAAGATAGCACCACTCAAATTAATCCCTGGCAATTCAGCATCTCTCAATCTGGGGCTATCCACCTTTACTCCACTGAAATCTCTTTCCCCAGCAGCATAACGCTCCAGCAATTCTGATTCAGTCATAACCTACCCCGCACCAGCATAAATTAATACTATCCTTTCCAAACTTCCCCTTGATGTCATATAACCAGGATTTAAGAACTCGTGGCTCGGAGTCGGCGGCAACGCGGAGTGGCTCTTGCGGGCTTGCAGGATCTAGTCGGCCCAACCAGTAATCTTTCTGCCCGTAAGAGCCACCGACTCCGAGAGCGTAGCGGTCACGAGTTCGTCGGGTCAACATGGGGTTATCGGCTCAAACCCCTAGAGCGTTGCTTCTGCTTAAGCATTTCTTGCTGCTTGCTGTTCAATAAGAATTTCATTCCAAGTTCGCCCACTAGGTGCAATTCTTTTTCTTGTGATCAAACCTGACCTTGAAATTATCTTCAGTACACTGTTGTCTGCCTAGACACAATAAGAATACTTGATACAAAAATGAGTATTGCGGGTAGCAATAGGGAGTATTTGTGCGGAGAATTTCTGTTTTGCTTCAAACGGACGCTCACACCTTTTGGATCAAAAATGAGTATTTGCGCGTCATCTAAAGCCAAATTATTGCTTAGAATCAACTCTTGAGCAAAACTCTACTTTTTTATATTACTTTGCACTACATCTGTAGTATCACAACTGCACTCCACTTGTGAGTTACACCAAAGCTTGCTGTAAACGCCACTTATTACATAGATTTTATGTAGTTTACCAGTATTGAAATAGTAGTTCTAAATACCTTGCCGAAGTGGTAGCTGTTGGGTAGCTCAACTGGTGACACACAGCTACCAGTTGAGTAGTAAAAAAGCAAGTTGTTGAAAATTTGATCATTCCCCAACTGGTAGCTATAGAGTAGCCCTACTGCTACCAGTTGAGCATAAGACTTTTTGCGAAAAATTCGGGCGTAATGCTTACTGACTATGACTTACAGCAAATTTTGAACGCCTGTTTAATTCTCAATAACTTCAAAATTATTGAGAATCCATAATACACTTGTGTTGCAATTGTGCTTCAATAATTCTTTCATTGACTTAATCCAGCCCACTTAACATCCGATTTTTTTTCTTCATGCCTGAATAAAAATTGTTCATTTTACAATCTCTACTAAGTTGATAGAGATGAAACTTGTTTTAAGTAGTGAAATTGTCTGATTAATCACAGTTACAAATAGCAGACATTTTGCACCTAAAACCCCGATTCATATACAAAATGTCTGCTATTTTGCACAGCTTATACACGCTTTAAACTGTTATAGCTGTCAAGGAACTTTGACTATTCAGTACAAAATGTCTGCTATTTTGCACATCGCTTTTTTGAAAAATTGGTGTCTAATACATACACCAACTACCCTTTAGCCATTTTTATCAAACTTACTCATTCTCAATAACTCTAAAATTATTGAGAATATATAATACTTTAATGTTGCAAACGTACTTCAAAAATCCCGCTCAATCAATTAACTTCTTCAGTAAGTGAATCTGAAATTTCTCCTGTGAGTTCAGCCGTCACTCTATATATTTAGCGTTAACTGAAACAGAAACTCGTCTAACGCAGCAACTACACTAAACACTTATAACCCCGTGAACTTAGTGTAGTTTAACCGTACTAAATCAGTCTCATCCGACACTAATATTTTTGGACGGCCAAAAGGACGAAAACAGTGGTTTTTTGTCCTTTTGGCCGTCCAGTGTCTTTGAAAAAAATCTTCTGTAACTATTATCTATACTCAATTACAGCCACTTTTTTGAGCATTTTTTATTGTCAATAAGACCCCAGCTTATTGACAATACGTAATACTGCAATATTACAAATCTACTTCAAAAACTGCTCAGTCACTCCAACCACCAGACCTTAGTGGTGCAGTTTTATATTCATCAAACAGTTATTGTCTTCATCCCAAGTGTGATCATTAGCCAACACTAACCACACATTTATAATCACCACTAAGTCCCAGTAATTAGTATTTTTTTAGTCGCCTCACAGTTGACCTCTTTTAGACTGCCACTGAAATTTCTCTAATCAATTTCTCACTTTGTCCGATTTTCATGAGAGAATTGTATATTTAAATACATTTTCTCAACAACTGTCATAGAACAGTCCTAGAACACCCCCAGGACAGTTCTATGACAGTCTTTTTATTTAGTCAGTCCAGATTTTGAATGATTTTACAGGTGACAAAGACTGTCCTACAACAGTCGTAGAACTGTTGTAGGACAGTTCTACGCTATCTACTTATTTTTATAAAAATGACTACAATGCTTGTTAACACTAGCTTTAAGCTATTTTTTAGTCCAAGTTTTTACAGTTACCATATATTACATTTGTATTTCAAAGATAATTCAAAATCACTTTCATCTACAGTTTTACAGGTTTGGCTCTAAGTTAGCAGCCAAGCGTTCCATATAACAGTTGAAGAAACACGTTAATAATCAAGGTTTGTGACCACCAACGCCCTTACTTGTGATTAATATTAGTCATGCCAAAAGAAGCGTAAAGCCGATTAGTTTAGCATCTTCGCGTGATTCCAAATAATCCAACAGCTTGCGAAAACCTCTACCCTTCGTCTGCTTGCCAATCATCCTCTGACTCTTCCGAATCTTCGTCTTCAATGTCATCCGAGGCAATGTCTCGTCTGCACTGATGTAGCAGTTCTAAAAGCTCTCTTAGCAGTTCTGGATTAGCAGGTAAAGTTCGCCCAATCTTTAAGGCTGTGTTGGTTGCCTTGACAAGCTGGTTTAGGTTGTTCCCGATTTGTCCTAATTCCCAATATGTTTGCAAGCTAATTTTACTCAGTCGTTTTGGTAATGGACGCATCAACGCATTACGCCTCATTAGTTCACTCGCTGACATTCCCGCGTCTTGTGATTTTATTCGCAGCAAGTCCAGTTCGATGTCACTCAATCTAAATGGAAAAATATGCTTTCTGACTAGAGCTTTTGACTGCTTGCGATTCGCCATAAATCGAGAAGATTGAGGGACATTGCGAGGGGGGTTTTTAGGGGGGTGAAACCCCACTAAACCAGCTTTGCCGTTCGAGCGCAGCGAGACAAAGCGTAAGCTTTGAGGCATGGCTGGCTTCTAGCCGATTTTCGGGGTGGGTGAAGTGTCGTGTGCTACGGATGTACGGAGGGCACAACGTGAGACTGGGGGTGAGAGTACTTTCGGGGTAGCCGTGCTGCTGATTATCCTACAACCTACAGAGGAGGATAGCAACGGCGTAGCCGGAATTTGAATAAATCAAGCAGGAGATAAATTCTGGTTCAGCGTAGCCCTAAAAGAGGAAGTAAAAACGGCGTAGCCGCTATATGAAAATTCTCTGATTCATTATAGCTGGCACACAATATAATAGTCCGGCGTAGCCGTAATACTAAAAAATAATTCAGCGTAGCTGTAATAGTCAGATTTTTTAGTATTAGCTTGAATAAGAAAACCAGCGAAGCTGCCACACTAAAAAATAGTTTGGCGTAGCCGTAGTACAAAAAGGTAATTCGGCGTAACCGCAATAGCAGATTTTTGTAGGATTTTGAAAGCTAAATCTCCCAAACAACCCAAGGTGCTAACAGTTAATTGGGCTGTGGAAGCTGTTGCTCGTCTTGGCGGCTACCTAGAACACCGAAGCAAAACACCAATTGGCATTCAAGTACTGTGGCGAGGTTGGTTAAAATTACACGATCTCTCTCTGTGAGGGTTGGCAGCTTGCAAAAAAGACTTAACGGGAAAAGTCAGAACTGATAACACGCTCTAGCTCAGACTGCTGTTGAGCAAAATAGTCACTGATTTCAGCCGAAGTCAATTTTTTAACTGGAGTATAAAAGCGAATCGGCTGTAACATCCGGTTTAAGCTGCAATGAGAATCACTAGCTTTTCTGTAAACATAACCAGTACTCATGCCAGGAATACGAAAATAATCACCTGTTTTTAGTTCTTGAAATGTCATAAAAACGCCTTGAATTACAGAAATAGATAGATTTTACCTTACGCTCAATTTTTCATCAATCAGTATGAGTACTATACTTTTGCAGAAATTGACCCAGAAATAAAACTTCTGGGCTAAGTATCAAAAAGTTGCAACTGTCGGTCTAAGCGGCTAAACGAAGAATCTGGTCTAACTCACGTGAGCGTGGCGTCAAGTC
>JAESGI010000244.1_pt1 | contig 29353 bp, 28 predicted proteins | sample 9269671 | NCBI WGS metagenome assembly JAESGI01 (sample SAMN14515641, study PRJNA621666) | algae metagenome | isolation source: Nostoc indistinguendum CM1-VF10 and co-occurring heterotrophs from gravelly... | place: USA: Clark Mountains, San Bernardino, California | collected 1998-06-05 | reverse complement strand
TCTCCCTCTCCCCGGTTTATTATACAGTCCTACCATTCCCTCTGATTCCCAACGATTTATCCAGTTATATATTGTTTTATAGCTAACATTAAATATTCTCATTAATTTTTCTAACTCTATTCCCTGACAGGCTAGCATTAAGAAATGCGCTCTTTGCCGCACCTGATGATATCGACTTTGGCGATAGATGCGCTCCAGTAGTTTCAAAGAAAGCGGATTTATTTCTCTCAAAAAAATTATTTAAACCCTAATTGTTATCTAAGTAAACCAAGATTATATTGTATATTAATTTGTGTAATTAATTTTGTTAGATTACTTACGGAGATGAACAAACAGGCGAACTATTATTTAGCTGCCATTATGTAGTATTTTATAGGCATTCCAGAGCATAGCTTCTTTGGATAAAATAAAAAATTCAGTCGTTTCTAAATTGTCAGTCTCTTTGAGTAAAGTTTACTTGTAAGTTTTTTGCTCGATAAAACTCAAAAGTTCTTCCTCAAACGCATTCAAATATGGTCGCTTCGACTCCCCCAAGTGCTTCAGCACAGCACTTGGGGCATCTTCTAATTTCTCATTTTTCCGCAACCTACTGATGCGATCACTGATTAACTGTATCTGCTGACACTCCTGGGGCAGGTAAGCTAATCGTCATTTAAATTACACCATTTTCATGGTAATAAAAGCTGCAAACCCTCTCCCTTGCTCCCAGCAAGAACTGCTTCCCTGCGATATCAATGTGCAAATTAAATGCTTAACAGCTTAGTTGAATGATTTCATGTGCTGCAAGCCAACGGTGTACTCTCAATCCCCTTAAGGGGGGACAAAAAGGGCTAGGATGCAGATAAAATAAGCCTCATAGCTCTCTCCCCTTGTTGATAATACTTCCGCTTATTAGGAGCTAGTGTCATTAACTCAGCCACCAATTCATAAGAATTTTCCATAAAATCGACCCAGTTAGACCCATATAATCCAATATAAAAACTGCTATGACGGCGAACTGTCCGCCCCAATTCAATAATACGACCGACATATTTTTGAACACCCATACGTTTAACTTTTTGACCAGATATAGTTGCAGCAGTATAGGCAAGCGAGATTAATAATATTAATGAAATTAGCCGTTGTCCTGATACATGAGTATCTTCTAAGTTGTAACCACCACTTTTAAAATCTCTAAACATCTCTTCAATATCAAACCGTTTTTTATAAGCTTTAATACTCGACTCTAAAGTATCCAAATTAGTGAGAATAAACCAGCCTTCTTCTGGGGCGACTCCAAAGCGTTTACGTTTCCATTTACCAGCAAGGTTAAAACTGATAAATCCTGTAGACTTTGTATATTTAACCCCTTGATAAAAAAACGAAACTCCAGGCGATAAACCTGAATCTTTTAATTGCAGCCAAATCTCCGGTTCTATTTGTATAAAAGCATCTTTTTTTATACGTAAACAAAAGTACACTTTCTGCTCTGTAAGCCAGTTAGCCAATTTCAGTGAACAGAATTCGCGGTCTCCTAGCACAACAGTTTTATAATTTTTAAACAGGGGTAACGCTTTATTAAAAACAACTTTTTGTTCGTCAAAATTACTCGAGCCTAACTTGTCTAATAACTCAAAATATATTGGAATAGACCTTTTATCCCAAACCACACTAATCATTAATAGGTTAATGTATCCCCAATTAGTCCGGTCTATAACTACATAAACAACTTCAGTCAAAGGAAAATATATTTCTAGCCAGCTTTTAACTATGTGTTATCCATATTTCTTCAACATTTATGTAATTCAGAGATAAAAAACGTTGAATCTTTTTTCTTCTACTCTCAAACAATATTGGAATAGGTAAAGCTGTAGCCAATGCCTCAAGGCTTACAGTTTTAATAGATTGTAATAAATTTATCAGGATTTTTAGTAATAAATATTCTGCACGTCCCAATTCTCGCTTGAGGTTTGTTTCGTAGAATTCTGGTAACATTATCATTAAATAGAGCTTATTGCTAATTAGTGCTCTTTTTCTTTTACCATAAATTGCTACACTACTTGCCATATATCTATTTCAGGGTATTTTGTCTCCCCTCAAGCTCAATCCCACATTGTGACTGTACAACTGAATTCGTCTACATGATTGACGATGCACCAATTCCAGCCTTTTCCTCGTAAATTAGGATTATCCTTGGCAATAAGGAGGCAGACTTCCCCGACACGGTAAGGATTTTGTGCTTTTGTCCGTTCCATGATGCGTTGTGCTACGTGGTAAGCGTAGCCATACCGTCAGGCTTATTCCTAATTTCCTGCTCGGTTAGTTCTGGAAGTTCAACAGCAGTAACGGTGATTGTTGCTAACTAATCAAGCAAGCTTTTTCATCATAAATACGCTGTTCGGGTCATCAATGTATTCAGCAAAGGGGCCTCGGTACTCAAACCCATACCGTGTATACAAGGCTCGTGCTGAAGCGAATTCTGGAATTGCCCCTGTTTCTAAATTCAAGCAATCGTAACCACGCCTTTGGGCTTCTTTAATAATGTGTTCCAGAATTTTTGAAGCGACACCCTGACGACGGTAAGCCAAGGCTGTACGCATTGATTTGATTTCACCACTTGTTGAAGAGAGTTCTTTCAATGCCCCGCATCCAAGCAGTTCTTCGCCATCCCAAGCCGTCCAAAAAGTAATATCGGGCGAACGCAATGCCTCTATATCAAGAGCATGAACGCTTTCGGGTGGGGTAATCTCATGCATATTTTTGAGATGTTCCCTCAGAAGGTCAGCAATATTTTTACCTGTCAAGTCATCTTCACGAATGTGCAATCGGCTCATTTCCTTCATTAACCCCATATTCCTGCTCAATCACACTCAACAACTTCTCCTCCACCGCAGTCAAATACGGTCGCTTTAATTTCCCCAAGTGCTCCAGCATATTATGGGCAGCTTCTTCTAGATTCTCATTGTCCCGTAGTTGATTAATGCGATCACTAATCAACTGCATCTGCTGACATTCCGCAGGCAGATAGTTCAGTGGCTTGAGGTGGGCGATTCTTACAGTATATTCTCCATCCCAGGTTGTCACTGTGCAACTGAATTCTCCAACGTGGTTGACAATGCCCCAACACCCGCCCTTACCTCTGAGTTCTGGGTTGTCTTTTGCAAGAATTTGACAGACTTCGCCTAACTGGTAGGTGTTTGGTACTCTGGTTCGCTCAATAATGCGCTGCACCACATCCTTCACAATCCTACCACTTGGAACTTTACCACCCGCTTCCTCTACTGCCTTCTGCCAAGCTTCTCTTTGTACTTCCGGCTTTAACGGGATCAAAGGTCGCAACTGATATTCGTTGATGGGTAAAACTTGTCCTTCACTAGAATCTGGGGCAGATGTGTCCAAATCATTTTGAAAATGTGTCCTATTAGGACACATTTTTATGAGATTATCCACGACCACTGTACTTTCTATTAACCTGTACGGATAACGCCGCTCAAAACCAAAACGCTCACGGCAGTATTCTTCAAAGGTTTTGTGCGTACTTCGGTACAGCTTTCTGTCTCGTAATTCCGTTAAGGCTTTACCCGCAAGGTAAAACGCTTTTTCTACTTGCCGTTCCAAGTGCAAGCGATCACTTTGCTCCTCCTGGGTCAACTCTGTTACTTCAACAGCAGTAACTGTAATCGTTGCTGAACCTGGATCTAGTTGCTGGGAGACATCCTCGTTTGTTGAATCGGTAGATGCAGGAGAAGCGGGTTTTTTGCGTCTAGAAGGTGGTTTAGGCATAATTCCACCCCTTTAGTTCAAAAATATTTGCTCAAAGTCAATCACAAACAGATTTGGAGTGCAGTAATTAGCTGTGATCACTTCTTTATAAAAATTGAAGATAAGACAAGAGGATTAGCAAGATTAAACATTACCTTCTCCTTCAAGGTTCACACCAAAGTCAACCCCCAAAACTTCTTCAATTTTGCGGAGTGTTTCTAAAGGGAGGGATTGCTTTTCCTCTTCAATTCGATACCAATTCATCTGAGACATTCCGACAGCCTCACAGATTGCCTTAAGTGAGCGCGAATCGGTTTCTCTAAACTCCTTGATTTTTGCACCTAGTCCGGGAACATCAATTGATATCGTTTTCGTAACCTTCATTAGAGATGAAATCATAATCCTTCCTTATTAAACCATCACGTGAAACTTAATGCTAAAATCATAACCCTTCACGTGGCTAGTTGACAACTTATAACGTTACAAGTTATAATTTAAGAATAAAGAAAGCGCCCCGACGACCAATCTGAAGCGCTTTCTGTTCTTTTAGGAACTTATTCATTATGACTCACGCCTTTTACACAGCACAACAGCTGCAACTGAAATCTATTGCCCGACTCAAGCAAATCTACAGCGAAATTGCCTGCACAACCAAAGTAAGCGACAAACGCTGTAAGGACGCGTGGATTTCCGCCATTGTTAACTATCAGGCAAGCAAGATTCAGAAAGTCGCCCCCACTGCCCCCGACGAACAAGCCGCAGCCCAAGCCGAACTCAACAGCTACATCGCTGACCAAGCCCAAGCCGTAGCTCCCGAACCCCTCACAATAGTCGAAATCTCTTTTGACCATCAAGAATATTACGTTGGGAATCAACTGATAGCCAGCATCAGCCATGACCACAACCATTTAACGCAACGCTGGGTAGCCAAACCAATTCGCAATTACCAATTCGCAATTCGCAGTTACTTTCTAGTAGGGGCTAGGCTACCCACTAATTTACAATTATCCAATTGGAATTTGGCTAGGAAATTGCGAATTGCGAATTGCGAATTGACAATTGTTTTAGGTGCGCTGCGATCGCTTCATCTGCACTCACTACAAAGACGGCTCATTACCTGTGCAGGAACAACTTGCAACACCATGTACCACTGGTAACGAAGTCATGGCGCAGATTTTCAACGAGTGCGAGAAGTACGGGTTTGAAATCCTCGACGATGGGATTTACCACAACGACGTGAAACTGGGCGAGGTTGGCTGTACTGACGGCGGCTGGTGGGTGATGCGTACTGGGGAATGTCAGCAAATGTCGTGTGACTCTGCGGTAGAAGCAGTTCAATCGCTGTCGATAGTGGATGTGTCTACTGATGGTAAATCCATTTTTGATGAATATTTTTTAGAGCAACCCAAAGAAACAGCTAACTGGCGATAAATTGCAACGGCTGCTGGAGAGAGCGGAGTTAGTCACAGCGTAATTCAGTAGTCAGAATTCAGGAGTCAGGAGTCAGTAAAGAAATAAAGAGCAGGGTGCAGAAGTTAATGAAATTTGCCTTCCTTTCTTCTCTTCTTCCCACCTCTTCCCGAAATTCTGACTTCTGAATACTGACTCCTGAATTCTTCCGAAGCTTTTAAAAATTATGCTCGATGGTTTCAGACTCTTGACTGCGCCAGCTACAACGATTGGGTTAATGAATTCAAATCCAAGTTGCATTCCTTAATTGCTCAATGGATTGACTTAGCCGGAGCTACCGCAGGTCAACTTTTACGCTCTTTGCGCGATAAAGCTCATCAATGGTGGTATTTCCTGGAACATCCTGAAGTTCCCCCGGATAATAATCAGGCCGAACGTTCGCTGCGTTTGGCTGTGACAAAACGTAAAGTTAGTGGTGGTTCCCGTTCGATGGAGCGGTTTCAACATACTGCCAATTTGTTGACAGTGGTTCAAACCTGTCGTCGTCAAGGTAGATCTGTTATTGATTTGTTTTGTACAGGCTCTAATTGCCGATTCTGATAATTTTCTGTCTCGCCCTTCTTTACTTCCTCAATATTAGACCTGAATCCTTACAAAGCGGTGGTTATAACTTGGAAGATAGTAATGTATCAGGTCAAAGGCTAATTTCCCTAATCTTATTAATCTCGCTCGCCTATACCTCTGCAACTATATCTGGTCAAAAAATTAAACGCATGGGTATTCAAAAATATGTTGGACGAATTAAAGAATCTGGGCGGACAATTCGCCGTCATAGCAGTTTTTATATTGGATTATATGGGTCTAACTGGGTCGATTTTATGGAAAATTCTTATGAATTGGTGGCTGAGTTAATGATACTGGCTTCTAATAAGCGGAAGTATTGTCAACAAGGGAAAGGGCTATGAGGCTTATTTTATCTGCATCATAGCCCTTTTTGTAGCCCCGCAAGAAGCTCTAGACTCAACTATACAAATATGACGTCTTGGGCAATAATGAGACCAGAATTGGTATTCAAAGTAGCAAACTGAGTGGAATTAAAGCTCAAAGCACCTGTAGTGTTGTTGTAACTGAACTGGCTTGTGGAAGTTGCGCCAAAGATAGAGTGAATAAAAATTTTATCTCTGGACAAATGAGAAAAGTCTGTAATAGTATCAATCCCCTCTGATACAGAGTTGAATAAAAATCTATCAGCGCCAGCACCACCAGTTAAAGTGTCATTGCCACCAAGACCGCTAAGGTTGTCATTACCAGCGCCGCCACGTAGGATATTATTCCAACCTGCATCACCAACAATAGTGTCGTTGTATTGGCTACCAATGATATGGTCAATTCCGCTCAATCTGTCTTTTGTACCAAAACCATCATCAGTAGCGAATCCTAAGTCTCTAAGTGTAACATTTATCCCTTGTGTTGCATTTGAGTAGTCCCCAGTATCTTCACCTAAGCCACCATCTAGAGTATCATTTCCAGCCCCACCATTAAGGGTATCGTTACCATTACCGCCTATTAGAGTGTCATTACCACCAAGACCGCTAAGGTTGTCATTACCAGCGCCACCACGTAAGGTATTATTCCAACCTGCATCACCAATAATAGTGTCATTGTATTGGCTACCAATGATATGATCAATTCCGCTCAATCTGTCTTGTGTACCGAAACCATCATCAGTAGCGAATCCCGATCCTCCAAGTGTAAGATTTATGCGTTGTGTTGCATTTGAGTAGTCCCCAGTATCTTCACCTAAGCCACCAATTAGAGTGTCATTACCTGCCTTGCCATCAACTATGTCATTGCCAGCGAAAGCATAAATAGTCTCAGCATCTGGGGTGCCCATGATGTTGTCATTATTGGGAGTACCGTAGATTCTAGGTAGTGGCCGAACCAAACCAACACCTGTTCCGTAGATGTCTCGAATTCCCTTAATGTCATCATCATACAGGAACGCGCTTCCTAAACCAGAATAACGAGCAGCGAAATTTTGATTCATGATAGCATTAGTGCCACCCTCCTTAGATGAAGGTTCATGGTCAAGCCCTAAAGCGTGACCAATTTCGTGTACAGCTGTTTCTAAGATGTCACTTTGATTAGAACCAGGTTTTATTGCCCAGGTGTCACTGCTGTCAAAGTCAATATTGATGACACCACGTATACTTCCGCTTGAGGGAAAAGTGGCTCGTCCCAGAACGTTATTACTACCATCTTCATCTATCTTAGAATAACCAAACCGTATCTGAGAAGAACCATTATTAGCTGCTGTCTCCACAAAATTTAGCGGTGCATAAGTTGCCCATAACCTTAATGCCTCTTCTATTGCTGAAGTCAGTCTACTTACAGCCAGACCTCCAAGTAAGTTGCCATCTAGCAGATTACTGTAGCTATAATTAATAGTGATTGGCGTTCCTTTACCAAAGGGTTGTGGCCATTTGAAGCCTAACTTCTTGAAGTTCTCTGGCTCTAGAGGTGTGTGTAGTAGGTCAATGCCCTTACCGGCAAAAAGCTGGTCATTGTCGTCGCTGCTAGAGACAATATCATTGCCAGGCAAAGCATAATTAGTGTTAGCGCGTGGAGTGCCAATGATGTTATGATTGTCGACAGTACCGTAGATTCTACGAGCAGAAAGTGGCTGAACCGAACCAACACCTGTTCCATAGGTGTCTCGGATTCCCTTAATGTCATCACCTAGCAGGAACGCAGTTCCTAAACCAGAATAACGACTAACGTCAACTGGATTCATGATAGCGCTATTGACTACTTCATGGCGAAGCCCTAAAGCGTGACCAATTTCGTGGACTGCTGTTTCTAGGATGTCTTCTTGATTAGAACCAGGTTTTATTGCCCAAGTCTCACTGACATCGAAGTGAATATCGCCACCTCGACCATCTGTGGTTGAGGGATGATAGGCTTCTGCCAAAGCATCACCACTACTACCATCTATCGTAGAATAACCAAACCGTATTTGAGGATGGTTAGCTGCAGGATAATAATTGTTCGATGGTGCAGGGCCACTATCAGGTATCTCCACAAAATTTAGCGGTGCATAAGTTGCCCACAGCCTTAATCCCTCTTCTATTGCTGAAGTCAGTGTACTTACAGCAAGGCCTCCAAGCAAGTTGCCGTCTAGAAGATTACTGTAGCTATAAGTAATAGTCATTGGTGAGCCTTTACCAGAGGGTTGTGACCATTTGGAATCGCCATTAGGGAACGTATCAGGCTCTAAAAGTGTATATTCTAGTGCGTCAATTCCATCAGTATGAGCTTGGCTAGTTCCAAGGCTTTGTTCCTCTCCAGTTCCCGGCTCAACTAATAAATTAAACTGACTAAAATTAAAATCCTGAGCAGGTTTCATAGTGGAAGATGTCGGGACTAAATCTGTAGTACTAACTCCTTGAGAAAGAACAGATTCAACCGGAGTTTCCGATAATATGCCTAATAAAGCATCATTTGTGGTAAAGGCACTAAGCATGAGTTATGTTTTCTCCTAATACAGTTTTTCTGTAAAGCTGCACCATATTTACTTCCCGCCTTCGACGTCTCCCGTTACAAAGGGGGGACTAAGTAGTTAAATCAAACCCGATCGATCACAATTGCACTGGTAATTCAACCTTGTAAAACTGAGCAACGTGAAGTGTTTTGCCCCATAATCTTTACTTGGTAGTATAGTCAGTCGTTGCTTTCTCAAGTAAACACACTGATATACCAGAAGGACTGAATTATGTATTGAAATAGTGGAGTATCAACGTCAGACGTGCGTGTGTGAATGCTGTGGAAATATACAAACAACCTGAGTTCGGGTTAAAGATAAGGAGGTAAAAGCCACTCGAGTTGAAGGCTAGGTTTCTTAGGTTGATGACAATAAGCGATTAATCCGCAAAGAACGTTAACGCAAAAATTAACGGGGCTTCGGTGTCGAGAATGTTCAATCTGAGAAATGTTTTTGAGTTGATCGTTAATCGTTTCAATAATTGAGCGTTTACGGGACAAAAGCTTGTCATGAAGACGCATCAGCCTATTCTTCATATTGCGACGGGGTTTAGCGAAAAATTGGATTCCGAACTCTTCCAAAAGCTGAGAAGCAAGTTTTTCAGAAACATAGCCGCGATACCTTCGGTAAGCTTCTCTACGAGACGCTGCGCGAACGCTAACGCCAAATATTTTGCCAAAAAGCTTACACAGTAAATCATGTACGAGTTTACGGTCATCAATGTTACCAGTAGTAAGAGTCACATTTAAGAGTTGACCAAGTTCATTGACAACTTTTATGTTGCTTAAAACCAAAAAACCAATCCACAGAAGTTTTGCCACGAGCGGCTAAACCTTTAAATACCTTATGCCGAGAAATCCGACGATTATGACATACCTTCAAGCAGGTTGAATCGATAAAACCGATACCCGTACATTGTCCAAAACAGTGCTTCAGAGGATGTTTGAAAAGTTGGCAGTTGAGTAAAAAAAGCTCTCAGGGCATAAGCTGTAAATAAGTAGATACAGCACCATTGAGAGCGATGAGTAAAGCATACTCCAGTAACCTGACCCAAGACCAATGGGAATTCCTAGAACCGTTAATTCCAGTACCCAAAACAGGTGGTCGTCCAAGAGTAGTAGAGATGTGGCAAGTAATCAACGCGATTTTCTATGTGTTGACACTCTTGATGTACTTGGCGAAACCTGCCAGGAGACTTCCCCAATTGGCAAACCGTATACACGTACTTCAGTAATTGGCGAAAAGACGGAACATGGATCAGTATCCATGATCGACTCAGCGACTGGGTAAGGGTGGATTCGGAGCGAGCAGTCAGCCCAACAGAAGCAATCATTGATAGTCAAAGTGTCAAAACTGCGGCGATGATCAGTCAACAGGTGGGATACGATGCAGGCAAAAAGGTCAAAGGACGCAAGCGGTTTTTGACAGTGGATACGTTAGGTTTAGTACTGCGAGTCTTAGTAAGTGCCGCTAGTGTGGATGAACGCTCAGGTGGGAAACTTGTACTCCAGAAGGTCAAACAGATGGGAAACTTGGTATCACGTCTGAATATTATCTGGGTTGATGGTGGTTATGATGGCAATCCTTTTATGCAGTGGGTTATGAATTTCTGCCGATGGATTGTGCGAGTCGTGCTACGACCCCATGAACGCAAGGGCTTTGTTTTGTTGCCTAAACGTTGGGTAGTTGAACGCACTTTGGGTTGGCTTACTGGATGTCGGCGTTTGAACAAAGATTATGAGCGCTTGCCAGAAACTTCTGAGACTTTTATCTACCTTGCAATGATCCGGCTCATGGTTCGGCGTTTGGCGTAAATTTTTACCCCTCATCACTTTTCAAACATCCTCTCAGATAGACGCATAAAGGTATTAAAGTTGATGGTATCCATTCAATAAATCGTTGATAAGAAGGAAGACCCGGAAACGCAGAACTCCACTGCTGTTTCACCTGATTCAAATAAAAATTTTTGAAATTCCGGTAGTGATTTTGATGAAAAGCGATGATAATTGTCATTATTTCACTTAAACACAAGCTTTTCGCTCTTACACGTTTTATTCCTCCATGATCTAACAGTTTTCTGTGCCATTGAGCTTCAAACGTTTTACAGAAATCATCTACATGACAGAACAAAGCATCTAAACTAAACATAGGACAGGTTGCTGGATTTGTTGTTATTTTCAGCTTATTACCTGTCCTTTTCCTTATCCCGAACTCAGGTTACAAACAGCCTCATGGTCGCCAGATATCGTTCCAGGACAAGATTTAGGAATATCTTTACAAGCATTTTTAGGATGGGCAAATAATTATGCACATATGCCATACGAGAAACAACAAGAAATGTTATGGGAACTGGAACAAATTGATATTGGGCTAGGAACGTTAGCCGCAACTAATGAACGAATCCAACAAGCGATGGAACATTACGATAGCAATCCAGAAACCAGCGATTACTGGGAACCAAAGTAGCTTATAACAGTACCAACCCCAATGGCAACGTTCTGAAACATTACCCAAATGGGATATTACTGTCGTCCCTGTTTAGCTGGTACTTTATTTTCCTGCTAGCCCTAACCTGTAATACCTAGCTGATTTCGCAGATTGTTCAAAATATAGTAATACCATGATTTGTTTCGGTCATTTTGCCATCCTTGAATTGTCTGCCAGTCATCTCTAAAGTTCCACAAATAGGCCCTGTTAAGTTCGTTGTCCGGCGGACAACCATCAAAAGCTTGTAGTAATCCGTGATAATTTCCTTGGAATTCACCTCGGATCACTGCTTGGGCAGCACGCCCCCCAGCTACAAGATTTCCAGAAATAGTCTCAAACAATGGGAGAAGTTGATCCCCAATATTAAAGTAGACACCATAATATCTGATTCTAGGCTCAGGCGAGCCAGGCGGCTCTTGACCTTCATACAAATCTGGTTGCGCTATCCAACCGCCTAAGTGTTCGTTTGTCTCCTCAAATATTTCTCTCCAGGCACCGACGATGGGATCCTCGGATTCTTCAAGTTCACCACCTGGAAATACGTAATCATCACCACCGTTAAGCTGCTGCCCTGGTGGGGGAAGGACTACACCTCCGTTGGTGTGGAAAAACCAGCCAAATCTATTTTTGAAACCTATGATAAAGTCACCTTGTCCATTGTGAGCGACAGCATAGACGTATTGTTTGACTTTTTTCTTCTTCTTGCTTGTTCTAGAAGCTGTGTTCTTCACCCACTCTGTTGCTTTTTTTATCCCCTTATTTTTGTATATTCCACCAAGAGTTTTACCCACACCTTTCCCCACTTGAATCTGATCGTCTCTGGATAGCTCTCCCGTTTGTGTGTCTCCAGGTAATACATGAGAAACTATACCAGTACTGACTACCATCCATAACGCTCTCACTGCTAGCACTGGCACCTCTACCTCTGAGAATAGCAAAGCCCCAAGTGCTGTAAGACCACCCCATAGCTCTACCGACTTACCAATACTCAATCCCCTTTTTTGTAAAGAATTGTCTAAAGTCCCTGTCATCGTATCGTACACGTCTTTAGACGGAACCGTATTGCACTCACAATGGAATCCTACGCCTTCAGGCACAGTCATCGTCATCTTCCAATCACCTGGCTTGGGGTCTTTTACAATCAGACATCGAACTGAAGAACCGGACATGAGCACCAGTTGATCTTCCTCTTGAATATCGCGATTGTATTTGGTTCCATCAGGTCCTTCAATTGCCAGTATTGCACCAGTTGGAAAATCGATTGAGTCATCGTCTTTAGTGAGGACTGCATAGAAATAAGGTGCTCCCTCTTTGACGCTCATCCGATGGCTGGAGGCATGCCTGTCTTTGTTATCAGCAGCGCTATTACATGCACAGTAACAATATGAATTATCACCATACAATTCAATCCAGTTGGAACGAAAGGCAGGTAATGTTAAAACCGAACACTTAAGACTGTACCTGCTCGACGGAGAATCATCTATATTTCCTTTATTAGAATGAGTTTCCACTGCCAGTTGTGCATTGCAAGCAACCTTTGCCACGTCACCGTCGGCATAATGTATGCTCTTACCATCATTGCGCCAGGTGATGGTGTTACTCTCCACTTGACCGAGGCGATACCAAAGATGACCTAGTAATCCCTCAGACTTGTGAACCTCCACTACTAACCCGTCATTAGTTATAGCAACTGAAGGTTGGACTCCTTTGTCATATTGGGCGTTCACACCCCAAGTGATCTTGTCACCTTCAATTTTACCAACGTGATACCAAAGAGTATCGTGATTCTGAGACTTATGAACCTCGACCACTAACCCATCATCAGTAATGGCAACTGAAGGTTGGACTCCTTTGTCATATTGGGCGTTCACACCCCAAGTGATCTTGTCACTTTCAATTTTACCAACGTGATACCAAAGAGTATCGTGATTCTGAGACTTATGAACCTCGACCACTAACCCATCATCAGTAATGGCAACTGAAGGTTGTACTCCTTCGTCATATTGGGCGTTCACACCCCAAGTGATCTTGTCACCTTCAATTTTACCAACGTGATACCAAAGAGTATCATGATTCTGAGACTTGTGAACCTCGACCACTAACCCATCATCAGTAATGGCAACTGAGGGTTGTACTCCTTTGTCATAATTAATGCTCCCGCCCCAAATGATCTTCTTACCTTCAACTTTACCAACGTGATACCAAAGAGTACTACCTTTTCCCTCAGTTTGGTGAACTTCTACAACCACATTTCCATTATTCAAAGCAATATCTGGCGATATACCAGTACCGTAGCGATGAGCTTCACCAAAATTTTCATCTCCAACAGATGTACCATCTCTAACAGATGTACCATCTTTTAATACTGGTAATACTGGTCTTGTAGTTGGGTTATCTAAAATCTTTTTGATTGCATTCTGCAATGGAAAAAGGTTTGAGTCCACCATAGTATTGATTTCACTCCGTAAACTAGCAGCATCTGTGATGAACGAAATACCAAACTGAACCAATGTGGTTCTTAAGTAGCGAATAAGGCAGAACTATCATTAAAACTTGTCTAAATCGATCGCCCATACCATTGCACCTCCCAATTCTTTTTCAATCAAATAACTGACCTTATAACCTAGTGATTTCTCGTCGTCATAACTCACCCAAAGTCCGGTTTGAGTGCTGTAAGCGTAGGGAGTCAAAGTGGCATCATCCCACTTTTGTACGTCAAGTTCGCCATTAGCAATTTTCTCAAGGATTTCAAAATAAGCGAGGACACCAGGAGTGACTGTTGCTGACCCTGCGGGTCCCGGACCACTAAAGGGCTTTCCAAAGCCATCGGTACGGTCTGCAACGACATAACTCCGTCCGTAGGTAGGCATCCCTAGCACGATCTTTTCCTTGGGAATATCAGCTTTGAGGTAAGATTCCACCGTATCCTTGATGTCAAAAGTACCATTGGGTACGGAATCTTGCAGGAGAGGAGCGTTGGCTCCTGTTCCCACTGTGTTGGGATCGTCAAAAGCCCCGTGATAGTCGTAGGACATAACGTTAAACCAATCTAAATATTTACCGCACTCAGCCATCCATTGAAAAAATAAGTCGCTAGTTTTGCTCCCTTTGGGTACGGCAGCAGAAGCAACTGTAATGAGAAAACCTTCTCCAGCACTAAAGTAACCAACAAGTTTATATCCTGTAGTGTTTTGGGCATTAGCGGGAAGAAGGTCAATTAAATGTAAACTTCCTGCTGCTGCTGTTCCAGCGGCAAAACCGCTTGTAAGTTTTATAAATTGACGTCGAGAAAGGCGATCAAACATAGTAATTACAGACATTCCATTGAATTTGAAGTTTTCTTCTGAATAATTATATGCAGTCGATATAGTTCAGTTAACCTTGCAGTTTATACTAAGCCCCAAAGCGATGTCTTCTCTACGAAACGCTGCGCGAACGTTGAGCTACGCCTATTTTTTTTGCAATAAGCAAGATTTAATGACATTATTGTTTATTCTCAATAGAATAAACTTCCTTATTGACATGATGCGTCCGCCAGTTGGACTCTGATTCAATTCAGTCCTTCTAGTACCAGAAGAACTGAATTCTTTCTTGTAAAAGATTGGGTTAGTGGTATCTCTAAAGTGTCGACTTAGTTGTTTAATTACCTACTATAAAATAGATATAAACATCATCTTCAACGCATCTGTAACACCACTCCAATATAAGAGTCATTTGTGATTAAGTTCCAACAGCAGTACTATCGGAAACATTATCCTGTTCCAAGACTTGCTCATATTTCTCACGAACGTCAGGAGGTAATTCTTCAGGTGGAACTATATCTTCTTTGACTACTGTTGCAGTAGATTGGTTGTGATAAGAGAACTCAGTACCAACTTTTTCTTTGCCAAGCTTAACTTGGGTGACAACGTTTTGAATATCTGATTGTAAAATCCTTCGCTCTTCTCCAGTCCTGACAACAGCTTGGCTTGCAGCTAACTTTACTACATTGAGAATATCTCCACCAGCTAAACCTATAGACTCTTGTGCTAACCATTCAACACTAATATCGTCTGCACGGGGAACTTCTGTAGGTAGTAGTAAATTCCATAATTGTAGAAGGCAATCTTCGTTTGGAAGTTCAAACTCGATATGTGCTTGAATTCGTCTTACAAAAGCCCCGTCAAAGTTTCTTGGTAAATTAGTAGCAAAAATCACAATTCCATTGAAGTTATCTAACTCCAACAACATAACGGAACGGCTAACATTGACTCCGTGATCGGCACTTTGGGTAACATTGGTGAGTCGTTTGCCAAGAATTGAATCAGCTTCGTCGAAGAATAATACTGCTTCGGTTTCGCGCGCTTTATTGAAAGCTGCTTTAATATTTTTTGGAGTTTCTCCCACGTACTTAGATTCTATCTCGGCATAGTTTACACGGATGATTGGTTTACCCAAATAGTGTGCAATCGCCTCACCGCAAAATGTCTTCCCCGTTCCTGGTGGACCAAATAGATTAATTGCTACTCGATGTCCGTGCGGGTCAACCTTTTTTAAGTTCCATTCGTGGTACAATACATCATGGAAACGAATGCTGTTTAAAGCTGTTTCAATTTGGGTTTTAACCTTAGCTGGTACAATTAAGTCGTTTAGGCTGCGGTTGGGTGTTTCTGGTACAAACATTTCCATCCGCTGAATTTCAGAATTTTCAGAGCTAGTATCCGACGAAACGGTTACATTCGCTTGAGATTGATGAGATTGGTTAGGTTGACTAATTCTAGTCCAATTTTCTGGCATATTTGTCTCCTGCTATTGCAATAAAGGCATAACGTCTTTTTTGGCGTAGCCCAACCTTTGTAGTTGGTCATAAACATCAGGGTCAGTTTTGCGAATTTCTTCTAGGGAATGGGTTGTCTCAGATATTTTTTGAAGACCAGTTTGATTGGTTTCTACCATTAGGCGGCACCGAACTCCAGAAATCAACTGGTCAAAAATAATCCAAGCTTTCATCAAAGCACTATCTTGTAAACCGTGCTGACGTAACCATGTAGCAACGCTTTCCCGGATTTGATGTTGATGATTCCAAGCTAAATATCCAACTGTTACTACAATTGCGAGTTTAGTGATAAGTGTCGAATACATTACAAGTGTGTTGTGACGTTAATTGGTCATAGTGAGTTCGAGTTTGCCCTCATGCAGCTCGTCATCGCGCACCTTAGTCATATCTATATCTTGAGTGGTCTGACCTAGTTTCAACCATTTTTGACGCACATCATCTGGTAATGAATCAACGTCTTTAACTATCTCCTCTACTTCCTTTCGTACTACCACCGGCTTGGACTCAAGCTTACGAGTTGCCCAGAAAGTAATCCGTTTAACCCACTGATATTGTGTGTTCAGCTCAAACTGGACTAATACTTTCAGTAAATAATGCCGGAGCATTTTCCAAGCTCCTTCGATTTCGGTGAACTGTTTTAAAGTTATGAGATTTCTGCGTATTGGTCCGACAACTTTGTGAACCTCCGCGAAAGCATGTCTAACATACTGTTCTAACCCAGGTAAGTTGTCCCGAATCCAGGGAAACAAAGTTTGATCCGCCCAGTTAAGGATTTGGTTCCAGAAGGTGAGTGCCACTGCTACAGTTACTATAATCAGGAAAGCCAGTATAACTTGTAAAAAGGGCATAATATTAGTCTCCTTGGGGATAAAGTTTAAAGCTGATCCGAGCTAAATCTTCCTTAATAAAGCTTTCTCCTACATCACTCGGTAATTTGTCCCATTCCACTTGTTCATCAATCCGAAAAATGTTGGGTTTTGGGTTATTGCGAGCTATGTAAAAAATTTCGGTTTGGCGTAAATGCTTACTATTTACGCCTGTGTCAGAAGTTGGAACTTCTTGGGGTTTCAAGTAATGCACTTTGATAGTGAGGACGAGATTTTTTACTTCGGTTGCCAGTTCTTGGACTAGCTCGCTTGGTGGCTGTTCCCCAACCAATTCTGGATCGGATTCGTTACACAATATGTAAGTTGTTTGCAAGTAGGTTTGAAACTCTACTTTTTGAAACTCTACTTGAAGCCTTTCTTGCAAAAACTGAGCAATATTGTGATAAACCTGCTGTTTTTCTTGAAGGTCAAATCTTTGTGTGGATGTTAGTTCTTCCCAGCTCGTATTTGTCACGTTTTTGACTAATTCTGGTATTTGAGATAAATGAGACTGAAGGTCCTGTAGTGAATTTGGTGGTTGTTTTGGCAACTTTTCTGACAAGTCTTTGTCTTCAAATATGTTGTGTTCTTCATTCATAAGTGGTTTATCCACATCTCTACTTATTAATTGGGGTAGTTGCTAAAAATTTTGCAAATATTAAATACTCCTACTCTGATACCAAGCCAGGATAAACACATCTAAATTACTCCTAATCACAACCAGAGTTAAGAACCGACGAAAAAATCAGGATTTTTCGTTCGATTATTTTTAAACCCCAAAGCGATGTCTGCGACAAGCCGCAAAGAATCCACAGCTAAATTGTTAGCAATAAACAAGGCTTAATGACGCCCAGAAAATTACCGTTTGGTTACCATCCCAGCGTGCCATTGTTATTTGTGATGTAATCTCTATTGTTTTCTTCAAAGAGCAGTGTTTTGTCTGCTTGATAAATACAATAAAAGAAGCTATTAGATAATGCATTGGGTGCTTGTGCAAAGTTGATTACTCAAGTAAGATGAGTTGATGGCACAATAAAGCAATATTGATTACAGTTTTGTGCAATCATTGTCTGATTTTTTCCCCTAAGTCTCAAAAATATTTGAAGCATTTTAAAACGGCTGATAGCGTACTGAAAAGTAGAGACCGTTTTCTTGCAACGAGTTGCCCTGATCGCCAACTGAAATTAAGGGAATGCCATAGTCTAGGTGCAACGATAAATCGGGGCTAATCAGCCAGCGCGAACCCAGTCCTAAACTGGCAATTGTCGCCGGTTCGGGGTCAATTTCTCGATTATTCCAGACCGTACCGATTTCAAAAAAAGGCACTAACTGTAGTACTTTGGGGTCTGATGTGACGGGAACGCGAACCTCAACTGAACCCACGATGCCATTGTCGGCAACGAGTTGATTTTGTTGGTAGCCTCGAACTGTATCGACTCCACCTATACTGAAGCGTTCCAAAGATAGTAAAGAATCTGGGGTTAGCTGGGCATCAATTCGGGCTACTAGCAGATTTCTGGGTGACAACTGCTGCACCCACTGAAATTGTCCCAACCAGGAAAAGAATTGCCCGTCAGTACCCATATTATTTATAGTTGCATCAAACGCATCTATCCCTAGACTGAATTGAGACCGGGCCGCTAAGACTCGTCTGGTACCGCGATTGACCCAATCTTGAGAAAACCGAATCACTGTAGCTTTGCTTTCCGCATCTTCTGAACCTTCTGTGAAGGAAAAGGGTCTGTCGTTGAATATATACGTTTGGCTGCGACGCAAATCTAAAGATAAGCCGAATGCAAATTCACTGGTTGGTGTTCTTGTGATTGGCTGACGGAAACCGAGGGAATAGGTTTGAGCCTCGCTTCTGATACCAAACTCCCGGAAATCTTCTTCGATAATGCGGCTATCGCCATTGTTATAGCGGAAGTTAAGAGTACCATTGCTCGCATTGACAGGGATGGTATAATTGATGTCGTAAAGGTCAAGTCCCTCGGTACGACCGTATCTGGCACTGAGGCGATCGCCAAATCCTAACACATTATCATGACTGACTTCTATGCTGCCTTGGATGGAACCAGTGCTGGGAGATTGGTTGTTATCAATGACTAAAGCAGTGTGAAAAGCAGGTGCTTCTTTGAGACTGACCCGTAAGATATTGCTCCCTGGAGTGCTGCCTGCGGCTAACTGGGCATTCACCTGCTCAATAAGCGGATCGAGTTGCAACAGTTGCAAGGCTTCTTCTAGCCGTTGCTGGTTTAAAGGAGTAGACGTGCCACGTTGGAGGCGTGATCGCACGTATCCTTCACGCAATCGCCTTAAGCCACCGATTTCAATCTGCTCAAGTTTGCCCTCTACAACTTGAATTTTGACTATACCAGTACTGAGGTCTTGATTGTTGGGCAAGAAGGCTCCAGAGCTGATGTAGCCGTTTTTTATGTAGAGTTTAATAATTGCCGAGCGCAGTTCGAGCAACTCTTCAAAGGTGACTGAGCGGTTCTCGTAGGGCTGGGTTAAGGTGGTAATTTCGTCATCCAAAACGGTATTTCCCAGCACTTCCACTTTTTTAATGAAGAAGCGATCGCTTGATGGGAAAGTCACTTCCGGTGATTCTTGGATTGGGGGAGTTTGCAATTCGAGTTTTGGTGGTAATCTAGGCGTTTCAGCAGGGAGAGGACGGGGTGAATAAGAGGGTTTGGGAATCGTTTGCTCAACCGCGTCAGGTGCGGTTGGGGGAATAGTGACACCTGGTGGCGGTGGGGACTGAGCCACTGCACTGAGCGCAAGGCAAGCTGAGGTCGTCATGCAAGAACTTGAAATGGCAACCCACCTATTAATTGGGTACATATTAATGTTAGTGAATTAAGAACATTCTCGACTCAATACGAGTTTCCCATTTGATAACCGATACACGCCTTGGGGTTCTACAATTGGGTCGCCTTTTTGCCAAGGACGATTTGAGTTGGTCGTTAAGGGTGTACTGTCACTGGGTAAAGTTTCTATGTCTACTGTGGGAAAGCTGGACATTTGAGCATATCCAGGGCGCTGCGGTAAGCCACCAGTACCTGTGATGGTGAAGGTTCCTCTTGTTGGTTGATTGCGGCGGACAATGCAGCTATTGGCTAGGAGGCTGTCGGTGTTAATTTGATTTTCGGGTAACTCGGTGAGGCTGTTTTGAATATTTGGGATAACCGTGATTGTCGCACCGGAAATCTCTATTGTCCCACCAATGGCGGTTATATTTTTTCGTATACTCACAGACCCCCCCGATGCTGCCAACAGGTTAACTATTCCCCCAGCCCCATTAAACGGCTGTAAGGTAACCTTTCCAGCTATCGTAATTCCCGCAGGCACAGATCCAGTCCTATAGACAGGTACAGTGCTAAAATTGACACCCCCATAAGCCAGAGTACTCTGCCCAGAACGCATAATTAATGCTGAACTTCCCTCAAGAGTGGCAGTATCTGGCCCTGCTGGCAACCCACTATCCGGTCCAGTGATGTTGATATCGCCCCCAAAGCCAATATTCCCCTTGCTTTCAACTAACAACGATGCTCCTGTATAGTTAGCCCTCACATTCACATCGCCATTACTGCTGATGATTGGGTCATAATAACTTACAAAATTTGCCAATCCCCCCGATACACTCTTGAGCGAAAAACTGCCACCACTACTAAAACGAGCGTCTCCAGAAATAACACCATCACTGATTAAGCTGAGATTAACCCCACTCACAAAGGGTGTTTGTGTAGGATGATTCAACGCCAAGATATCGATGCCGCCATTTCCAATAATCGTCAGATTCCTACCCGATTGAGCCAGAAACGGAGTCGTCACACTATCGCGCACTTTCACAGTATCCTGCGCTTGTAACGTCAAATCTCCCCCAGAGACTAACTGTCCCTGCAAGTCCAGATTGCTAGCCGACAGGGTAAGATGTTTCCCAGTTGATAAATTCCCTTGATTAATGATCGCAGTCGGTTGATTGGCAACCTGACTAAAAAACAGCGCTCCCGGACTGACAGACAGTAAACTACTAGTTTGCGGTTCTACAGCACTGAAATAACCTCTATCACCCAACTTTATGCGATCGGCTGTCGTCGCGACAAATGACCCCCGGATATCCAAACTGGCATTCGGGCCAAATACAATTCCGTTCGGATTAAGCAAAAACAAATTCGCCCCACCCAAAACCCCCAACCTGCCCAAAATGTTAGAAGTATTGCCGCCTGTAACGCGAGTTAAGATGTTCTCAACTCCAGTCGGATTGGCAAAATAAGCCCCCCTGCCTTCCCATACATTAAAGTCTCGAAAACTGTGGAAAAGGTTAGCGCCACGAGTTGCGCCACCATCAATGAGATCGCTAGGAATCCCCTGTATATTGACATTGGGTTTAACAACAGAACCTTCAACACCCAACGTCTTGTCAGGCACGATTTGAGCCAAGACATTCTCGCTTACTCCTATTGAGAGTACCGCCGCTAAAGCGACACAACCCCCAATCTTCCACTCCAAACCTCGACCAAACCAGTTTTTAAAAATCATAAGATAGTTTTCTTAACATTTTTGCAAATCTCTACGTGCCTATATCTAAACCACCTTTGTAAATACATTTTTCCTATTTACTTTTCTTTATAGAGTTGGGTTTTTGACGCCGACTTATTTAAATTAATTAGGATAAATAAGAAGCTGGCACAAGAAAACCAAACTATGTCAATAAAAGCAAACAAGGCTCAAGTCCTTTTTCCCCCTGCCCCTGCAATAACTGCCTTATCCCAATGATAATTATTGACGCCGACCTACTTATTAGGTTAAAGGCTGTCAAAATCTTAACTATAATCGGCCTACATAACAATTTTATTTATACGTATTATTTATAAAATTTTTATTTCGGGAAAAAGAAACTGAGTGCTGCTTCCCTTGAAGTCAAAAATCAAAAGTTATTTGAGCTAATGGTGTCAATCACTGGTAAAATCATGACTACCTTTGAAGCTGCACTGCATTGAGTAATTGCTTGCTTAATTTATACAATAAATCTTAGACTGAAATTAGGCATTCACCTGTTGTGCTAAATTAATGGTAAAACAAAGCAATACTGATTGCACAATTAGGCAGCTACCGTTGCCCAAATGTGCAACTTCAGATCGGAATGGAGTTAAAACTTCGGGCAAAATCTTACTTGGAACCTATGGTATCTTCCTATGCCAAGCCGATACCGCCAATTTCGTGTCCGTCGCTTTCTGGTAGTTATCTTTTTTAGCAGCCTCACATTCTTCCTGTGGCTGAATCATGTTCCCTTCATCACTTTCCAGGCAAGATGGGGAGAAATAGCAACCGCACAGTCTCCCAATGCAAGCCTTCTAGTACAACAAGGAATTGAACAATATCGCTCAGGAGATATACAACAGGCGATCGCCAAATGGCAAACTGCCTTAAGTGCCTATCAAAACACCAATAACCACAATAACGCGGCAATTGTTCGAGAAAAATTAGCAGTAGCTTATCAGCAACTTGGTCAATTAGAGGAAGCGATCAACTATTGGAAAGAAGTGATCACCAACTATCGCTCCTCAGGAGAATTCGTGAAGGTGGGACAGTTGCTCACAGAACTTGCTCAAACCTACAGTCGTTTGGGGCAAAATAAAGAAGCGATCGCACTTTTATGTGGTGCTTCTGAGACTGATGAGGATTGCCTTAAAAGCGAAGGAAGTGCTTTGCAAATTGCCCACAAATTCAGCGATCGCCAGGGAGAAGTAGCTGCATTAGGGAGCTTGGGAGAAGCGTATCGCCTTAAGGGAAAATATAATTTAGCCATTGAAACTCTAGAGTATAGCTTAAAGATTGCCCAGGAGAATAACCTCTCAGTTTATCGCTCTTCGGTGTTTAATAGTCTCGGTAATGCTTATTTTAGTAAAGCTCAACTCAATGAGCAGCGTGTTGATTCCGCTAAGTTAAGAGGTGCAGATACTAAGACTAATGAATTCATCAAAGAAGCTACTTCTGATTACAAAAAGGCTTTAGGCTATTTTAATAACAGTCTCGAGCTGACTCGCACTCAAAATGATCTATCGAGTCAAATGCGGACACTTCTTAATTTGATTCAACTTTATTACCACCCAAAATATTTAAATTTAGCTGACAATAATACTCAGGCAGAACAAGTATTACAAGAAGCTTTAGCTGGGATTGAAAAACTCCCTAATTCTTCCAATAAAGCCTATATAGCAATTGATTTAGCTGAAATCGAACAATTTGTTCCTTCTATAAATTCTACTTCCTTTAAAGCTCAATGTCTGCCGCGAAAGCTCAAGGATTCACAAGTTGAAGAACTCCTGAAAAAAGCTGTTTTGATTGCTCAAAATATTAAAGATTCTCGCTCCGAATCATTTGCTTTAGGGAAACTAGGTCATCTCTACGAGTGCCGCAAGGACTACATTAAAGCCTTAGATTTTACCAAACAGGCACGATTGGCAGGCGACCAAAAGCTGCGTGCTAAAGATAGTCTTTATTTGTGGGAGTGGCAGGCGGGACGAATTTTCAAAGCACAGGCGAAAGAGTCCGAGGCAATTGCTGCTTACGAACGGGCGATCGCAACGTTAGAAGGTAACGGAGGTATCCGAAATAATTTATTAATTGCTGAACGAGACCTGCAATTTAGGTTTCGGGATACAATTAGTCCTCTCTACCGAGAGTTTACTATTTTAAAGCTAGAGCGTGCTGAATCACTTCCCATTGCTAGTCTTGAGTATCAAAACGAACTGGATTCTGCACTCGATGCCATTGATTCTTTGAAACTAGCAGAATTGCAAAATTACTTCGGCAATGACTGTGTTTTTGCCGTATTTGATCAAAAACGAGTTGATGACTTAGAGAGAGAAGACACCGCCATTTTTAGTTCCATCATCCTAGAAGACCGGACGGCAATTGTGGTGAGTCTACCCAACCAGGAAAAGAAGCAAAAGGTCAAGCCAAATACTGAAAGAAGATTGAAGAAGCTGGCATGGATAAACGATAGTAAAAAATTCCAAGAAGAAATCAAAAATTTTCGTCTAGAAATACAGAAATTTTATGACCCAACTGACGCTTTTTTAACACCAGCACAGAATCTATATAATAGGATTATTCGCCCTTTTGCTGACGATTTAGACCAAGCAAAAATCAAAACTATCGTTTTCATCCAAGACGGATTCTTACGCAGTGTACCGATGGCTGCACTCCATGATGGTCAGGAATTTCTAGTTCAGAAATACGCCATTGCTACGACTCCTGGTCTGCATTTGACATTCCCTAAACCCCAAAATTTTCAAGATTTATGGATGTTAGCTTTAGGGTTAACCGAAGCAGTTACTGTTGATGGTGAAAAATTCAAGGCTTTGGAAAATGTTGCCGATGAAATAAATCAAGCCACGAAGCTATTTCCAGGTAGCAAGAAACTCTTGGATAAACAATTCACTGATGAAGGCTTAAAGCAAGAACTTAAACAAGCAAATTACCCGATTATTCACATTGCCACTCACGGACAGTTTGGCACCATTCCAGAAGATAGCTTTTTAGTTACGGGTAATAATAAGAAGATTACAATTACTCAGCTAGAGAGTGACATCCGCGACTTTAGTGGAGGTTCGAAGCCAATGGAGTTGCTCGTGCTTACAGCTTGTCAAACTGGTGTAGGAGATGACCGTGCTACGTTGGGTATGGCTGGCATCACTGTCCAAGCAGGCGTTAGAAGTGCTTTGGCTTCTCTTTGGTACGTTGACGATGATTTTACAAAAGAGCTAGTCGTTAAGTTTTACGAGAACTTGCGATCGCAAATGAGTAAAGCAGAAGCCTTGAAGGAAGCACAAAAGGCACTGATTAATCAGAACAAAAAGATTCACCCCGCCCAATGGGCACCTTTTATCCTCATCGGTAACTGGCTTTAAAGTAGGGTAAACGTGATTAGCGTGCGCTGTCTGCAATCTGCTTTAAGTTTTCAATCCGTTTCTCAATCGCTTCCCGTTCTTTTGGTGGTAATTCTGGTATAGTTGTTGGTGCTTCACTCTTAGCCAAATCTTTTAATAGAGTTGAACCCACTTCTCCCAGTTTCGACAATTTAGCCAGTTTGAGTGCTTCATCTAGCGCATTGTACCATAAACCTGCCTCAGCATAGATATTAGCTTTCTCAACACTATTTACTGCTCTGTTCAATTTACTTTGCACAGCTGCTGGCATTTTTACAACCTCAATACTTGCCTCATCTACTAAATCACCTGATGGATTATCTGGGTCACAATGAATGACAACCTGCAAAGAATATTCTTTTCCCGGTTGCAGCCCTAATCCGTTCTCCAAAAACGGGGATAACTTCATAATCCCCGGTGAACTCTGCAATGGTATCTTGCGAACTTCTTTAGGTTTACCGCCTGGAACCCACTCGTAAATCATGAACTTCATTGGTTTGGAAGCAGAGTCACCAGGAACAAACCAAGCGAACGTAGGATGTGAAGATATCGTCCGTCCAACATAATTGCCAGAGGCAATAACGGTTAGCGGTATATCTCCTCCGGAACACCCTCTGGTCGTTCCTCCATCCGATCTGCGGTCTTTTGGGACAGGTTTCTGATCGCCAGGTTCATAGCTTCCAAGAGCTGCCGAAGTTACAATCAGCCCTAAGCTTAGGGTACAACTGATAACTAGTATGATGTTGATGCGTTTGTTTAGGAACCACTGAATTGGAATCATTATAATTTTGGTTGAGCAAACATTAGTTGAGCAAACATTAATTTAATTAATATATACAAACAAGAGCGCCATAATATGTATATCTGATTGACATACAGCGCTTCCGGCAGCTATGAGGTACATCCTAAAAGCTGAAAGCGATGATAGCAGAGGGGTAAGGAGAAAATTATATTGCATAATAGCCGGAAGCGCTGTATTAAGTTTGTTAATAATTATCGTTACCACTGCCGCAGATGTCAGCGAACAAGCAAGGGCTAAAAAAGTATTATCCTAGAAGCGCTTTTTTATGAAGCTTCACATTAAATTTATATCACGTCCTATGCGGGCAAAAATCCAGCTTTTACTCGTAATAGGCCAAGTTAACTCACACAAAGTTCCTTTATCTTTGAGAGGCTTTCGCTGATACTTTCCTCTTAATTTTTTTGCTATATTTTTACACTGCTTTGTTCCTTGTCCTTCATGATACGAGTGAATGCCAGTCCCATTATCTTTAATGCTTAGGGTGTACCAGCCTTCGTTTTCTTTGCCAGTAGCACAGAGACGGGTTACTCCTTTGGCATGTTTACCGACATTGCATAATGCTTCTTCCAAAAATTGGCATAGTTCTTGCTTTTGCCCGATGCTTAAGTATTTCTCATCAATTGGAGCGAACGAATAGGCTTTAACTTTGAGCGTTTTAAAGCAGGGAAAGTTTCGCTGGAGTGTATGGCTGTAGATTTCATATAAAAGGTTGCGAATTGGCAGTTTTAAGTCTAAGATTAGACCACTGCCGAGACGGAGACTTTCCTTTCGGTTTAAGGCTTCTAGTTTCAGGTATTCGCCAACTTCTCGAATTTCGTAGTTTAGATTTTGCAGGTATTCGAGCAATTGATTTTGTTCTAAATCTTGGTCTTGGACGTGCCTCAAAATCTTGGCTAGTGTTTGCAGGGGCCCATTATGGATTACAACAAATGTCCCCTCAATGGTGCGTTGGCGGATCTGAATCTGAGACCTCAAAAATCGGTCATATTGATAAAAAGTACTCAATATTGCACCATTGATGACCAAAACGAGTAGTGCTGGTACTACTGGAATCCACCATTTAGTGAGGATAAAGATATAAGCAATTCCAGTTAAACCAAGGCTGGCAACTGCAACATACACAAGGTTTTTCAATGGAGATTGAGTCAGCCGACCGAGATAAATCGCTAAAAGCCCCCAACTGATAATCCAAAGATATTCCCAACCCTGTAACCAGGTTTTTAAAACGGGTTGTTTGTCAAGAACTGCATTGACAATTTGGCTAACAACATGGGCATGAAATTCTACCCCATAAATTTTACCAGGCGGTTGCAAATTAGCGATCGCAGAGGTATTGATGAAGTCTTTAATACTAGGAGCAGTTACACCAATCAGAACGACGCGTTCACTGAAGATAGCCCGCAGCAGATTGGGATTGGTTTCGATATCGTTAATATCTTTAAGCGATAGCGTGCGAAATCGCTCTCGGCCGTTGCGATAATTGAGGAGTAACTGAACTCCAAAATCATCAGTTCGCACGTACCCCCCAGAATTGGGGAAAAAGCGAGGGAGTTCAGTCGAACCAAACCGCATTGCATCGTGATCGCGAATGCCATTGCTCAGTTTAATGCCTTCAGCCAAGAGATACGTTTCTGCCAGCCGTAAAGGTAGGGAAAATACATATTTTTTATTGTTTTCAGGACTATTGGTTCCAAGTATTGCACGTCTGACTTTGCCATCATCATCCGAAAGGACATCTATAAAACCGATTTGTTCTAAGGGTAAGTCGGGGGGAGGCTTAATGACTGTGGGTAAAACTTTTTCAACCGCAATCAGATTTTTGATGTCTTTAAAAGCTGCAACCAGTTCGGCATGACCGGGTTCAACGGGTATATCTCTAACAATATCAAGACCAATCACTCTTGGTTGATACTTCTGCAACGTTCTCAGCAGTTTGGCAATCTCGTTATCTGGTATAGGGTAATTTCTTATACCTTGTATATCCTCCTCATTAATTCCGACAATAACAACTCGTTCGTCGATAGGTTCCCAAGGACGCAGGCGAAGAAAGGAGTCAAGAGTTACCCATTCTATGAATTGCAGTGACCCATTCAGGCGAAAGAAGATAATAAGTGCCAAAACAAAAATTCCTGGCAGTGTTGCTATAGACCAGATGGTAATTCCTTGTTTAAATTTATTCCAAATATCTAGTAACAACAGTTTCTTCCTTAACAAATCTTCTTAATCAATAAACCCCTCTTCTCTAGCTCGTTTCTCCGTTTGGATGCGAAGACTTTTACCATTTTCCGGGTAAACGCCTAAAATGTCTTGAATTTTAGTCCAGTAGTGGCGTACCGTTCTCGGCGCTACTCGCATCCGTTCAGCAATGACTTTATCTTCCAATCCTTCTGCAAACGCTAGATTGAGTACCTCTATCCATTCTGACTTGACTTCTTTTGGTGGTATTTTGAGGTCTTTGGTATGTGTGACTCCTTTGAGCGCTAAGTCAATCCGGCTTAACATCTCCTGGCTAGAAAGTCCTTTGTCCGCTACAGTAAACCCTCCTTCATGAGCATCGATGTCCGGTTTAATCCGTACCAGTGCTTTGACATAACTGCTTTGCACGACAAGATTGAGGGTAAGATAGTTTTTCATTAACGTTTCCAAGCTTTTAATGCCTTGATTGATTTCGGCAGTGTCTTTGGAGGTTTCTGGCAGGGAAAGATCCATAATAACTAAGTCGGGCCCAAATGCTTCGACTTGATCGAGAGCATTCTGGGTTGTTTTGGCGGTGAGAATTTTGGCTTGTGGGTAGTACCGTTTCAGCAAGTTAAGCGTTCCATTCAGGATTAGTTCATGGTCATCCACCACAAGTATTTTGAGCTTCTCTTGTTTTGGTAAATCTTGACTCATCGTTAAAACCTTGAATTTGACAACGTTACTGTACCGAATGGCATCGGGATGTAATGGGGAAAAAGCTCAAAAATCAGTGTTTTTCTTTAACTGAAATCTTGCACCAACTTTTTTAACTACCAAGGATTTAACCCCTCTCCTAAGAAAACAGAATGGTTTCTTTTATCCATAGTGGGCGATCCGCTCATGAACAGCTTCTGTGAATAAAAAACTTAGTCTTCTGCCCTCCTCTCGCGTCGGAGGAATAGAAGAAAGTAGGAAAAGGGTTAGGTTTTCCAAACTTCCTAACCATATCCTTAAACCCTTGTCCGATGAAGGGATAGTTACGAAATGTGAGTTTAAGTTTTTTGCTCAGTAAATAATAACACAAATCGTTGCTCTAAACGATAAATTTGGCTTGCCTCTATAAAGTATAGATAAGCTATTCGTCATTTAGTTTTACAAGGCAATCTAAGACAGCAAAAGGGTTCAGACACGAAATTATCAAATTTTAGACGCGCGTCAGCTTATCAGCCAGGGCAATACATTTCACACTTGCTCCAACTTGATTACACAAGTCTGCAATTAAGTTAGCTGAGTTATTCCATTAACTTGTCACAGAAGGTTAATGCGTTGTTTGTCTTCCACGTTTTACTGTATAAATCAGTGGATTGAACATATAGCAATCCGGAATCATTCATGAGAAAATACTGAGACGGCATAAAAGTAACGTGTGGAACTAAGTGCAGGTGTATTGATGTGGATGCAATTATTAGAAGATTTTATTAAAAATAATAAAGAGCCGCGTGAAATCAAGCGAGCTACAGCAGTAAAAATGCTGTTATGTGGATACAAGCATGAAGAGATAATGCCAATATTAGG
>JAESGI010000243.1_pt1 | contig 29728 bp, 28 predicted proteins | sample 9269671 | NCBI WGS metagenome assembly JAESGI01 (sample SAMN14515641, study PRJNA621666) | algae metagenome | isolation source: Nostoc indistinguendum CM1-VF10 and co-occurring heterotrophs from gravelly... | place: USA: Clark Mountains, San Bernardino, California | collected 1998-06-05 | reverse complement strand
TCGACCAGCCCGTCGGCGAGGAGGCCCGCGACGACGGCGGTGACGTTGCCGTTCGAGACCATCAGGCGCTGTGAGACCTCGCCGACCGTCATGCCGGTGGTCGATTTTTCGAGCTGGGCCATCAGGTCGAAGCGCGGCAGCGTCGTCTTGAAGTCCTCGCGCAGGCGGGTGCGGATCTCGCTCTCGATCAGGGTCGAGCAGGTCAGGAGCCGGAGCCAGAGGCGCAGCTCGTCCTTGTGGTCTCCGGGGCGCTCGCTCGCCTTGGTCTCGCGGTCGAGCATGAGGGCGGTGACGGGGATTTCCATGCTCAGAACTCCCCGCCATTGATCAGGAGGGACTGGCCGGTGATGCCGCGGCTTTCGGGCTGGCAGAGGTTGAGCACGCTCGCCGCGACCTCTTCGGGGGTGATCAGCCGGCCCTGCGGATTGTCCTTCACCAGCTGCGCCAGCGCATCCTGCGCCGTCACGCCGGTCTTGCCGGTGATCGTGGCGATGCTGCCGGCAACCATGTCCGTGTCGGTGTAGCCGGGGCAGATGGCGTTGACGGTGACGCCGCTGCGGGCGGTTTCGAGCGCGAGCGCACGGACCAGCCCGACGACGGCGTGCTTGGCTGCGACATAGGCGGAAACATAGGGATAGCCGCGATGGCCGGCGGTCGAGGCGATGGCGATCAGCCGGCCGGAACCGCGCTCCAGCATCGCCGGCAGGGCCGGGCGGAAGCTGTTGACCGTGCCGACGAGATTGATCTCGACCATGCGCCGGAACATGACGGCGTCGCTCTTGCGGAAGGGGGCGGTCTCGACCGCGCCGGCATTGGCGACGACGATGTCGAAAGGCTTCTCGGCCGAGAGTTCCGCGAGGGCCCGGGCCATTGCGGCCTCGTCGGTGACGTCGACGGTCGCGGCCCGGTCGGCCTCGCCAGCGTCCAGAACCTGCTGCAGGATGGTGCCGTTGCGACCGATGATCGAAACCCGGACGCCAGCATGGTGAAGCGCCGCGGCGATCGCGCGGCCAATGCCGCGTCCGCCGCCGCTCACCAGGGCATGCTGTCCCGCCAGAGTCGATGCCATGAAGCCGCCACTCCCGTCTTGCGGGTCAATATATTTTAGGTCTGAAGCATTTTGCAAGAGACTGGGAGGGATGCCGGATTCATCGTGATCGGAATTAAGAAATGATATTATTTTGCAGTGACTTGAGTCTCCTGTGCGACGGCGTTTCGTGCCGTCGCCATTGACCTTTCGCGTTCCTGTTGAAAGAAAATTATTTCAGACCTAAAATAACTCGGTCAGCTTGCGGAGAGGCGTCATGCGCATTGCGGTGGTGGGCGGCGGACCGGCGGGGCTCTATTACGCGCTCTTGATGAAGCGCGACTGGCCGGCGCTTGACGTCACGGTGTTCGAACGCAACCGCCATGACGACACGTTCGGCTTCGGCGTCGTCTTCTCCGATCAGACGCTCGATCTGTTTAAGACGGCGGACCAGCCGAGCTATGAGGCGATCGTCTCGCGCTTCGCCTATTGGGACGACATCTCGATCCATTTCAAAGGCACGCAGCAGCGGATCTCGGGCAATGGCTTCTGCGGCTGTTCGCGCCGCACCCTGCTGATGCTGCTGCAGGAGCGGGCGCGGCAGGTCGGCGTCGCGCTGCGCTTCGCCGAGGAGGTCGTCGACATCGCCGCGCTGAAGCGCGATTACGACCTCGTCGTCGGAGCCGACGGTATCAACAGCCGCATCCGCGAGGGCGACCGGGAGCGCTTCGCACCCGAGGTCGATCTGCGGCCGAACCGCTTCGTCTGGATGGGCTCGACCCGGCCCTTCGACGCTTTCACCTTCTTTTTCAAGGAGACGCGGCACGGCGTCTTCATCGCGCATTGCTACCAGTACGAGGCGGGGCAATCGACCTGGGTACTGGAGACCGACCCGGAGACCTTCGCCCGCGCCGGACTCGAGGCCATGGACGAGGCGGGCTCGGCTGCCTTCCTGGAAGAGGTCTTCGCCGAGGAGCTCCAAGGCCATCGGCTGATCACCAATCGCTCGCTCTGGCGGCAGTTCCCGATGATCCGCTGCCAGAACTGGGTGGTCGACAATGTCGTGCTGCTCGGTGACGCCAAGGCGACCGCGCATTTCTCGATCGGCTCCGGCACCAAGCTCGCCATGGAGGATGCGATCGCGCTGCACGGCGCCTTCCGCAGGACCGGGCTCGACGTGAAGGCGGCGCTCGCTTCCTTCGAGGCGACACGACGCGAGGAGGTCGAGAAGACCCAACACGCGGCCGATGTCTCGCTGGTCTGGTTCGAGCAGCTCGAGCGCTTCTGGGATTTCGAGCCGCTGCGCTTCGCCTTCGGGCTGATGACCCGCTCCAAGGCGATCACCTATGACAATCTCGCCTTGCGCGCCCCGGAATTCGTCGCGGCCGTCGACAGGCTCGTCGCTGAGGATCTCGGCGCGGACCAGGCGGTGCGACGGGACGGTTCGCCGGTGCCGCCGGCCTTCCAGCCCTTCCGGATGCGCGAGATGCAGGTCGCGAACCGCTTCGTCGTCTCGCCGATGTGCCAATACTCGGCGCAGGAGGGCATGCCGGGCGACTGGCACCTGATGCATTACGGCGCCCGCGCCATCGGCGGGGCGGGGCTGGTCTTCACCGAGATGACCTGCGTCTCGGCCGATGCCCGGATCACGCCCGGCTGCGCGGGGCTCTATAGCGACGAGCAGGAGGCGGCCTGGAAGCGGATCGTCGACTTCGTGCACGCCAATTCGGCGGCGAAGCTCTGCCTCCAGCTCGGCCATGCCGGGCGCAAGGGCGCGAGCAAGCTGATGTGGGACGGGATGGATCGCCCTTTGGAAGAGGGCGCCTGGCCAATCCTCTCGGCCTCGCCGCTGCCCTATTATCCGGAGAGCCAGGTTCCGCGCGAGATGACGCGGGTCGACATGGACCGGGTCCTGGCCGATTTCGTGCTGGCGGCCGAGCGTGGCCTGCGCGCCGGTTTCGACATGCTGGAGCTGCACTGCGCCCATGGCTACCTGCTCGCCAGCTTCCTCTCGCCCCTGACCAACCGGCGCAGCGACGCCTATGGCGGCCCGCTCGAAAACCGGATGCGCTATCCGCTTGAAGTCTTTGCCGCGCTTCGTGAAACCTGGCCCGCCGACAAGCCGATGTCGGTCCGCATCTCGGCGACTGACTGGCAGCAAGGCGGCATCAGCGCCGAGGACGCGGTGGCGATCTCGGAGGCGTTCGCGGCTGCTGGCTGCGACCTCGTCGACGTCTCGACCGGGCAGACCACGCCCAAGGCCCGGCCGCTTTACGGCCGCATGTTCCAGACCCCGTTCTCCGACCGCATCCGAAACGAGGCCGGTGTCGCGACGATGTGCGTCGGCGCGATCACTTCGGCCGACCAGGCCAACACTATCGTCGCGGCGGGCCGGGCCGATCTCGTGGCGCTCGGCCGGCCGCATCTGGCGGACCCGTCCTTCGTGCTGCGTGCGGCCGCCTGGTACGAGGCTGATGTCGCCCAGCCGGTCCAGTACCTGCCCGGCAAGGACCAGTTGATGCGCAACACGCCGCGCGAGCGCGAGGAGCTGCGCGAGCTCAAGCTCAAAGCCAAGCCTAGCCGCCATGGCGAGGGCGTAGTCGCGGCGCAGCCGGCCCGGGCCGCGGAATAACGCGGAACCTCGCGGCCTGCCGGTGGGTTGTCGTCCGAAGCTCATTTCGGACGATGGGAGGCAAGGCCATGGCACGAGGCCGCACTGGAACGACCGTACTCGCACTGCTGATCGGCCTCGGGCTCGGCGCAGGCCAGGCTTTCGCCCAGACCGCAACACCGGCCCAGCCTTCGACAACGCCGAGTCCACCCGAGCAGCCGGGTGTGGGTCCGCAGACGACCCATCCCACCCAGGTCGACAAGGGCCAGAACATGATCCTGCCTTCGGCCGGGCAGGCGGGGCAGTCGGCGGCGCCGACCATGGTGTATGATTGCGAGAAGAAGCCGCAAGACTGCAGCACCCCGACTAGCCCAGGCGATCAGGCTGACAAGCCTGCGCTCTCGCCGCCGCCGGCTGCCGCGCCGCCTGCGAAGCCCTAGGGTTCATTGCATCCGCGCAATCCATGATTGTCGCGGGCCCGGGTTTATGGCGTAGGGGCAATGCCTATCTTGGTGGCGACCGATGCAACAGCGTGCGTCGCCGAAAAGGTGACGCCGCCAGGATAGGGGCTCACGCCATGCAACTCACAGGCATCCACCACGTCACCGCGATCACCGCGCAGGCCGCGCAGAACCACCGCTTCTATGTCGAGACCCTCGGCCTGCGGCTGGTCAAGAAGACCGTCAACCAGGACGACACCTCGGCCTATCACCTGTTCTATGCCGACGGCGCCGGCTCGCCCGGCACTGATCTGACCTTCTTCGACTGGCCGACGGCTCCGGCGCGGCGCGGCACCCATTCGATCGTCCGGACCGCCCTGCGCGTCGCGAACGAAGCCTCGCTCGAATGGTGGCGGCAGCGGCTTTCGGCGGCGGGCGTCGCGGTCTCGGACGTCGTCACGATCAATGGCCGGGCGGCTCTCGATTTAGAGGATCCCGAGGGGCAGCGCCTGACGCTCGTCGTGGATGGCGGCGAGATTCCCTTCGCGGTCTGGGAGAAGAGTTCGGTTCCGGCCGAGCACCAGATCCGCGGGCTCGGGCCGGTGACGATCTCCGTGCCGCAGATCGAGCGCACGGAACTCGTCCTGACCAAGCTTCTCGGGCTGGAGCGGACCTCGAACTACCAGCATGCGCCGCATGCCTCGGGGGACATCCACGTCTTCAAGATCGGCGAGGGTGGCCCTGCCGCGGAGCTGCACGTCGCGGTCGAGCCCGGCCTGCCGCAGGCCCGCGAAGGGGCGGGGGGCGTGCATCATCTCGCGCTGCGGACGCCGAGCTTCGGCGAGTACGACGCCTGGGCCGAGCGGCTGCGGGAATCCGGCTATCCCAATAGCGGGCCGGTCGATCGGTTCTACTTCCGCTCGCTCTATCTGCGCGAGCCGAATGGCATCCTGATCGAGATCGCCAGCGACGGCCCGGGCTTCGCCACCGACGAGCCGGCCGAGACCATGGGCGAAGCCCTGTCGCTGCCGCCCTTCCTCGAAGCGAAGCGGGCGGCGATCGAGGCTGGGCTGAAGCCGCTCTAGCACTGTCCCGAACGGGCCGGTGCACCTGCCGTGCGGCGGGTGCACCGGCCTTTTCGTTGCCGGATGTCGCGTCGATTTTCTTCGTTGCGATTCATCCAGGATTAACCAAGCGCGCGCTCAATGAAGGCACGAGGTTGGGCACTTCCCGAAACCACGGATCGGCCGGCAACGCCCTGATCGCTGGATAAGCGACGGGTGTCGTCACTGGGTCCTGGCGGCGTGCTCATGTGTCCCGAGGCGTTGCGTATGCGTTATTCGAACAGGTCGACCGGCTATGCCTATAGCCTCGGGCGTCGCCGCCGCTCCGGTCCGTTCCTGCGGCTCGCCATGCTGTTCACGGTCGGCGGGGCTGCTGCCGCCGGCGTCTCGCTCTGGCAGGGCAAGAATGACGAAAATGCGGGTGCGCATAATGCGCCCACGCAGATCGCTCGAGCGTTGCCGGTCAAGGCTGCCGCTCCTGCTAGCGTCGCTGCGCTGCCAGTGCTGCGACCCGGCTATGTCGCCGGCTATGTCGCGCGGCCGATGGCCGAGAGCCGGCCGCTTGCCGGAGGCTTCCAGTCAGCGAATCCGGCGCCGAAGCTTGCCGTTCTCGACCCTGAGACGACCGGCTCGATCGCGCCGTCCACCGTCTCCAGCCCTGCGGTCGCGGCGATCCTGCCGCCTGTCCCGCCCGCAGCCGAGCCGGAACAGAAGATCGCCCTGATCAGCCCCTTGCCGGTGCCGCGCCCGTCCGATCTCAAGCTCCCGTCGGTGCCCGAGCCGCGTGCCGCGGCCCGCGGCGCCTCGCGCCGGAGCAAGGATGTCGCCGCCGCGGCCGAGCCGCCCGTCGACAACCGGTCCTTCCTCGAGAAGATTTTCGGCGCGAGGACGCCGACCACCGGCACGCAGCTCGCCTATGCCGCCCCGCAGGACGATATCTCGGGGCGTCGCGGCAGCGGCCTGACGGTGGCGCCCGAGCCGGCCCCGGCGCCATCGCCCATGGCTTCGCCGATGAGCGTCGGCCCCAAGACGGCGGTCTACGACATCAGCGCCCGCACGCTCTATCTGCCGAATGGCGAGCGGCTCGTGGCGAATTCCGGCCTCGGCGAGAAGATGAACGATCTGCGCTATGTCCATGTGCGGATGCACGGGCCGACGCCGCCGCATGTCTATACGCTGACCGAGCGCGAGGCGCTGTTCCATGGCGTGAGGGCGATCCGGATGCATCCTGTCGGCGGCGCCGGCAAGATCTTCGGCCGCACCGGCCTCTTGGTGCACAGCTACCTGCTCGGCCCGCGCGGCGATTCCAATGGCTGCGTCTCGGTCAAGGACTATGACCGGTTCCTGCAAGCTTTCCTGCGCGGCGAGATCACGCGGCTCGTCGTGGTGCCCGGCCGGGGTTGATCGGCCGCTGATCGGCAGCTGATCGGATCGTGAACCGCGAAGCCGCGGTTCTTCCATGGGCATGGCGACGCCGGGCGTTATAGTCCCCGGCAGCCGCCAGAAGCCGTGGGGAGCCGATCCATGACGCGTCTCAGCCTTCTTTCGCCGATTTCCCGCCGCAGCCTGGTCTGGCTGACGCTGGCTGCTACCATGCTGGTCGGCGCGCCGGTCATCGCCCATCACGGCTGGTCCTGGGCCGAGGGCGAGCAGATGGAGCTGAAGGGCACGATCCGCAGCATCTCGATGGCGCCGCCGCATCCGATGCTGATGGTCACCGCCTCGGACGGCAAGGTCTGGCAGGTCGATCTCGGCAATCCCAACCAGACCGAGCGCTCGGGCTTCACCGGCACGACCGCCAAGGCGGGCGATGCGGTGACCGCGATCGGCAACCGGCATCTCGACAAGAGCAAGGCGCATATGAAGGCGGTCCGGATCGTGCTGGCTGGCAAGAACTACGACATGTATCCGGAGCGGATCCGCACGAACTGACGCTGCCGATGGATTTCGTCGCCGGCCTTGAGGCCTGGCCGGGTGCCGTGCTGATCCGGCAGTCCGGCACGGCCTATCTCTTCGTCAATGCTGCCCATATCCTCGGGATCGGCCTGCTCGTCGGCGCGGTCCTGCCGCTCGACCTGCGGCTGCTTGGCTGTTTTCGAAATGTGCCGCTGGCGGTGATCGGCGCCTTCCTGATGCGCGCCGCCGCCTTCGGGCTGGCGCTGGCGCTGGCGACGGGGTTCTGGCTGTTCACCGTCAAGCCGGACGAGTATCTCGCCAATGAGGCCTTCCTCTGGAAGCTAGGCTTGCTCGTGCTCGCCATCGCCAATATCGGGCTGCAGCATGCCGGCGGCTACCGCAGGGCGCTCGCGAACGGCACGGTGACGGGGGCGATGCGCTTCCGGGCCGCGGTCTCGGCGACGCTCTGGCTTGCGACGCTGCTGGCCGGGCGCTGGATCGGATTTCTGTAGGAGGCGGGATGGCAAGATTGCGCACCGGGGCAGGAGGGCTCCCGATTGCGGCTGTGCTCGGTCTGCTGCTCGTCTCGGCGATGCCGGCGAATGCCGAGGTCCGCTTCGGCAACAATGTCCGCATCGGCGGGCACGACGCTTCCAACCAGCGCTTCGACCGCCGGAATCGCGGCGTCTATCACCTCTACCGCGGCCAGCTGCGCAACCCGGGCTGCAGCTGGCGTTCTGACGGCCGGGGCGGGCGGGTCAAGATCTGCCATCTGCAGCGCATAGGGCGGCGCTGACCGGGCAGCTTTGCGCAAGGCTCATGGGCGGTGCTGCGGGCCTTGGTCCCGGGCGGGCCGCGGTGTTCATGCGGCCCGCCCGGCACTTGATCTGTCGTCAGAATTCTTCCCAGCCGGCGTCGCCGCCGCGCGCATTGGCGACCTTGCGGGCCGGGGCGGGCGCAGGGATCGCTGCCGGGCGCTCGCGGCGAGGCGCCGGCTGATGCTCGGCAAAGGCGGCTTCCGCCAGCCTGCGCAGCCGTTCCGGCTCCGGGGCGCCGATCGGCTCGATGACGGCCGACTGGCGCGCACCGCTGCCGGAGCCCGCGCTCGTCCGGAAGCCGGAGACAAGGGCATTGAGCTCGCCGATCTTGCTCGAAAGCGCGCTGGCCGAGGCGGCGCTCTGCTCGGCCAGCGCCGCGTTCGCTTGTGTCATCTCGTCCATGTGGGCGACCGTCTGGCTCATCTCCTCGATGCCGTTGGCCTGCTCGTTCGAGGCGGCGGCGACGTCCGAGACGGTGGCCTGAACGTTCTGCGACGCGGCGACGATGCGGGTCAGCGCGTCGCCGGCCTGGCGGACCAGCTTCACGCCGGCCTCGACCTCGGTGTTGGAGGACGAGATCAGGCCCGAGATATCCTTGGCGGCCTCGCCGGAGCGCTGCGCGAGCGTGCGGACCTCGGATGCGACCACCGCGAAGCCCTTGCCGGCATCGCCCGCTCGGGCAGCCTCGACCGCCGCATTCAGCGCCAAGAGGTTGGTCTGGAAGGCGATGTCGTCGATGACGCGGGTGATGTCGGAGATCTTCTTCGAGGCCTGCTCGATGCGCTCCATGGCCGAAACGGCCTCGGTGACGATGTTGCCGCCGGCCTGCGCGACCTGCATGGCCTCGCCGGCCTGGCGCACGGCCTGCTGGGCGGCCTGTGCGGCGGCCTTCACCGAGGCCGCGAGCTCCTCGGTCGTTGCAGCGCTTTCTTCCAGCGACGAGGCCTGTTCCTCCGTGCGCTTCGACAGGTCGTCGGAGCCCGTGTTGATCTCGCGGGCCGAAAGGCCGACATCGGCGGACATCGCCTGGATGGTGCTGACCGTCGAGGACAGGCGCGCCATCGTCTCGTTGATCGCGTCCTTGAGCTCGGCGAAGCGGCCGCGATAGGCGGTCGGCACCTGCTGGGTGAGGTCACCCGCGGCCAGCGCCTGCAGCGCCGCGACGAACTCGGTCGTGGCGTTGTCGACCACGGTGTTGATCTCGTTGATGCCTTCGACCAGCTGCTGCATCTGTGCGTCGCCATCGTCGATCTGCAGCCGCGCCGAGAAATCGCCGGCAGCGGCCGCGGTGACGACCTCGCCGACATCCGACACCACCGAGGCCATCGCGTCGGCGGAACGAATGCGCGCTGCGGAAGCCTCGCGCTCCTTTTCCTGCAGCAGCGCGACCTGCTCGGTGCTCTCGCGCAGCACGGAAACCGCGCGCGCCATCTCACCGATCTCGTCGCGGCGCGCGGTATGGGGAACCTCGATCTGGGTCTCGCCAGCGGTCAGGCGGCTCATCGTCCCGCCGAGATCGACAAGGGGGCGGATGATCGAGCGCCGGGAGAAGATCAGCGCGCCTGCAATGGCGCCACCAAGCACCAGGATCAGCGCTGTCGGCAGCCAGATCCGTACTTGCCCCGAAAATGCGCTCGCCTCCGTGTCGAGCTCATTGGCGCGCGTCTCGTTGAAGCTGCTGAGCGAGGTCAGCTCTTCCTGAAGCGCAGCGCGGTTCTTCCTGCTCGCATCGCTGTTGCCCCAGGCTTCGGCGGCCCGGGCAGAAATCTCTCGGACCAGGCGCGTCGTCTCGGTCCGGATGGAGATGAACTCGGCGATGAGCCCGCTGACCTTTTCCATGCGCTCGCTCTCGCTGGAGGGCATGATTTCGGAGAGGTCCTTGCGGCGCTGCTCGACATTGAAGAGACCGGCCTCGACCGTCGTCGCCGCGATGCCGGCCAGATGCGGGTTTCGGGCGGTGTAGATGAGGTAGGAATCGGCGACGACGAGGTTGACCGCCACATTGAGGCGTTCGGCCGAGAGCGCGATATGGTTCTGCTGCGAGGAGCGTGTGTTCATCGTGTCGATGCGCGCCATCGCCAGCAAGGCGAAGCCGACCGCAACCAAGGCGCCGGTCGCGACAATCGCGATCAACCCCAGAATCTGGGTCCTGATGGATTTCATTGCTGTTCCCCCGCGCCGTCGTTTTGATTGCGGCGACGCAGGGTAACCTAGGGTTTTGAATGCAGCGTTAACTGCATTCTGCCCGGTCGAGACTAGTCCTCGGTCTTGGCGGTCTTCTTGGTTGCGCTGGCCTTCTTGGGCGTCGCAGTCTTCTTGGCTGTGGTGCTCTTGGCCTTTGCCGGCGCCTTGGCGGCCGCAGGCTTGGCGCTTGCCTTCGCCTTGGTCTTGGTGCCGCTGCCCGCTGCCGCCTTGGCGTTGACCAGCTCGATGGCCTGCTCTGGCGTGATCTCCTCCTGCGACATCGACTTCGGCAGGGTGGCGTTGACCTTGCCCCAGTTGACGTAAGGCCCGTACTTGCCGGCGCGCACCACCATCTTGCCACCGGCGGGATGGTCGCCGAGCTCGCGGCCGGGCGCCGCCGCAGCGCCGAAGCGCCGGCCGCCGGTGCCGCTTTCCTTGGCGACGATCAGGTCGATGGCGCGATTGGCGCCGATGTCGAGGATGTCGTCGTCCTTGTCGATGTTGGCGTAGGTCTTGCCGTGCTGGACGTAAGGCCCGTAACGGCCGATGCCCGCAAGGATCGGCTCGCCGCTCTCCGGATGGCGCGCAACCTCACGGGGGAGCGAGAGCAGCGCGAGCGCCTTCTCGAGTGAGAGCGTTGCGGCATTCTCGCCCTTGGGCAGGCTGGAGCGCTTCGGCTTCTCGCCCTCGCCGAGCTGGACATAGGTCCCGAAGCGGCCCTCACGGACGCTGACCTCGAGCCCGCTATCGGGATCGGTACCGAGCACGCGCACGCCATTGACCATCTGGCCGCCGCCTTCACCAGAGCCTGCGCCTTCGGCCGGCACGGTCAGTGGCCGGGTGAAGCGGCATTCGGGATAGTTCGAGCAGCCGACGAAAGCGCCGAACTTGCCGAGCTTGAGCGAGAGCGTGCCGGTGCCGCAGACCTGGCAGCGGCGCGGATCGCCACCGTCGGCGCGTGGCGGGAAGACGTAGTCGCCGAGGATGCCGTTCAGCGAGTCGAGAACCTCGGTGACGCGCAGCTCCTTGGTCTCGCCAATCGTCGCGGTGAACTCTTCCCAGAACTCGCGCAGCAGCGCCTTCCAGTCGATCTCGGCATTGGAGACGCGGTCGAGCTTCTCTTCGAGGCTCGCCGTGAAGTCGAACTCGACATAGCGCTTGAAGAAGCTCTCCAGGAACGCCGTGACCAGCATGCCCTTGTCCTCGGGCACCAGGCGCTTCTTCTCGATGCGGACATATTCGCGGTCACGCAGCGTGCCGAGCGTCGCGGCATAGGTCGAGGGACGGCCGATGCCGAGCTCTTCCATGCGCTTGACCAAGCTCGCTTCGGAGAAGCGCGGCGGCGGCTCGGTGAAGTGCTGGTCGGCAGCGATGGCACGCTTCTCCAGCGGGTCGCCCGCCTTCATGGGCGGCAGCTTCCGCGAATCCTCGTCTTCCTCGTCGTCTCGGCTCTCCTGATAGAGCGTCAGGAAGCCGTCGAAGAGCACGACCTGGCCGGTGGCGCGCAGTTCGAGATCGCGGGCGCCGACCCTGGCTGCGATGTCGACCGTGGTGCGCTCGATCGATGCGGATTCCATCTGGCTGGCGATGGTGCGCTTCCAGATCAGCTCATAGAGCTTGGCCTGCTCGGGCTCGAGATGGCGCGCGACCATCGCCGGCAGGCGGCCGAGATCGGTCGGGCGGATGGCTTCGTGCGCTTCCTGCGCGTTCTTCGCCTTGACCGTGTATTTGCGCGGCGCCTGCGGGGCGTAATTGTCGCCGAACTCCTTGCCGATCACGCGGCGCGCCGCGGCGATCGCCGAGCCGTCCATGTCGACGCCGTCGGTACGCATATAGGTGATCAGGCCGACCGTCTCGCCGCCGATGTCGACGCCTTCATAGAGGCGCTGGGCCAGCTGCATGGTGCGGGCCGGAGCAAGACCGAGCTTGCGCGAGGCTTCCTGCTGCAGCGTCGAGGTCTGGAAGGGTGGCTGGGGGTGGCGCCTGACCGGCTTGGCCTCGACCTCGGCGACGCTGAAGGCTGCCGTATCGAGCGCGGCCTTGAAGGCGGCGGCTTCCTCGCCGGTGCCGATGTCGAGCCGGGTGATTTTCTTGCCGTCGGCGCCGCTGAGGCGGGCGTCGAAGGTCGCGCCGGTCCTGGTCGCGAGCGTCGCGGTGAGCGACCAGTATTCGCGGGCCCGGAAGGCCTCGATCTCGCGCTCGCGATCGCAGACCAGCCGCAGTGCCACCGACTGGACGCGCCCGGCCGAGCGGGCGCCCGGCAATTTGCGCCAGAGCACGGGCGAGAGCGTGAAGCCGACGAGATAGTCGAGCGCGCGGCGGGCGAGATAGGCGTCGACCAGTGCCTGGTCGATCTGGCGCGGATTGGCGAGCGCGGTCTGCACCGCTTCCTTGGTGACGGCGTTGAAGGTGACGCGCTCGACCGGGATGCCCTTGATCGCGCGCTTCTGGTTCAGCGCCTCCAGCACATGCCAGGAAATCGCCTCTCCCTCGCGATCCGGGTCGGTCGCCAGGATGATCTTCTCGGCGTTCTTGGCGGCCTTGGCGATCTCCGACACCTGCTTGGCACCGCGACCCTCGATCTCCCAGAGCATGGCGAAATCGTTCTCGGGATCGACCGAGCCGTCCTTGGCCGGCAGGTCGCGGATATGCCCGAACGAGGCGATGACCTCGTAGTCGGAGCCCAGGTACTTGTTGATCGTCTTGGCCTTGGCCGGCGACTCGACGACGAGAAGCTTCATGATGCGGATACTCGATGAGACAGCCTCCGCCACCGCACACCCGGCCGGGAAGGCGGCGGGCGCGGCAGGTGGAGGCTCCGAAGGTTCGGAATTTGCGCGCGAAAGTGGTTCAGCCCGTCGCCGCTGTCAAACTGCGATTGTGCTTTGCGTCAAGTGGGGAACGGGGTAGGGCGCTCCCGCAACCGCGAACTGGGCGGTGCAGCAGAAATGGGGGAGCGCCGATGTCCGTTCAAGTCCGCGTCAGCCGCGTCACCGCGCAGGACGTCCGCCGGCGCAAATCGGGCGAGCCGATCGTCTCGCTCACCGCCTATACGGCGCCGATGGCGGCGCTGGTCGACGAGGTCGCGGATTTCATCCTGGTCGGCGACTCGCTCGGCATGGTGGTCTACGGGCTCGACAGCACCGTGCCTGTGACCCTCGACATGATGATCCTGCACGGACAGGCGGTGATGCGGGCGACACGGAAGGCGCTGATCGTCGTCGACATGCCGTTCGGATCCTATGAGGAGAGCCGCGAGCAGGCGCTGCGCAATGCGGTGCGAATCCTCAAGGAGACCGGCTGCGGCGCGGTGAAGCTCGAAGGTGGGCTGCGCATGGCCGAGACTGTGCGCTTCCTGGTCGAGCGCGGCGTGCCGGTGATGGGGCATGTCGGGCTGACCCCGCAGGCGGTGAACACGCTCGGCGGCTTCAAGGCGCAGGGGCGCGAGCGGGCGGAATGGCCGGCGATCCTGGCCGATGCCGAGGCGATCTCCGAAGCGGGAGCCTTTTCGCTGGTGGTCGAGGCCGTGGCCGAGCCACTGGCGGCCGAGATCACAAAAAGGGTCGCGATCCCGACCATCGGCATCGGCGCCTCGGCTGCCTGCGACGGGCAGATCCTGGTGCTCGACGACATGCTCGGGCTGACCGGGCGCGTGCCGAAATTCGTCAAGAGCTATGGCAGCCTCGCCGGGCAGGTGCGGGAGGCGGTGTCGGCCTATGCCGACGAGGTGAAGGCACGTCGCTTCCCCGGGCCGGAGCATGTCTATGCGGTGAAGGGCGAGTGAGGCTTCGCATGTCGGCAGGTGCCGGCGTCGAGATTGCTTGAGAAAGCCTGTGCAGCAGCCCGCGCGCCATCTTGCGCGCGGGTTGGGGCGCGCCTAAACAGCCTGCTTTAATGACCTCGCAAGCACCCCTCTATCCGCACCGCCATCTCCTCGGAATCGAGGGGCTTTCGCATCTGGATATCGAGGCGCTCCTCGACCGGGCCGACGCCTATGTGGCGCTGTCGCGACAGGTCGAGAAAAAGACCGCGACCCTGCGCGGCCGCACCCAGATCAACCTGTTCTTCGAACCCTCCACCCGCACGCAGGCCTCGTTCGAGCTGGCGGGCAAGCGGCTCGGCGCCGACGTCATGAACATGTCGGTCGGCTCCTCCTCGGTGAAGAAGGGCGAGACGCTGATCGACACCGCGGCGACGCTGAATGCGATGCGCCCCGACATCCTGGTGGTGCGCCACCATGCGGCCGGCGCGGTGAACCTGCTCGCTCGCAAGGTCGGCTGCTCGGTGGTCAACGCCGGGGACGGCGCTCATGAGCATCCGACGCAGGCGCTGCTCGACGCTTTGACCATCCGCCGCAACAAGGGGCGGATCATGGGGCTGACCGTCGCGATCTGCGGCGACATCCTGCATTCGCGCGTCGCCCGCTCCAACATCATCCTGCTCAACGCCCTCGGCGCCAAGGTCAGGCTGATCGCGCCCTCGACCTTGCTGCCGGCCGGGGTCGAGCGCATGGGCGTCGAGGTCTTCCGCGACATGCGCAAGGGCCTCGAAGGCGCCGATATCGTGATGATGCTGCGTCTGCAGCTCGAGCGGATGAACGGCGCCTTCGTGCCGTCCCCCAAGGAGTATTTCCGCTATTTCGGTCTCGATCGGGACAAACTCGAACTGGCGGCGCCCGACGCGCTGGTGATGCATCCCGGCCCGATGAATCGCGGCGTTGAGATCTCCTCGGAAGTCGCGGACGGCGCCCAGTCGCTGATCCGCGAGCAGGTCGAGATGGGCGTCGCGGTGCGCATGGCGGTGCTGGACGCGCTGTCCCAGCACCTGCCCAATGCCTGAGCCGTGGCGTGGTTCCTCTCCCGCTTCTTCGGCTGGTCGCTCGGGATGCTGCGGCGCGCGCGCGTCTTCGTCGCGGCAATGTTCGGGCTGGGCGCCGCGATCTTCCTGGCCGCCGATCCGCGCGCGGTTACGAGCTGGCTGATCGCCGCCGCTCTGGTTGCCGGAGCCTGTGCCTTCTGGCGGCACGTCGCGCGTATGGAGCAGGTCGCTCACGCGCAGACCGAATTGGTTCGCCGGCAGCGCCGGCCGCAAGGAGACCCCGATGACGCAGGCGCGTGACCTCGCCATTCTCGACGCCACGCTCGTCGATCCGGCGTCCGGCCGCGAGGGGCGCGGTTCCGTGCTCGTGCGCGAGGGCACGATCGCCTCGGTGGTCTGGGGCGAAGCTGCTCCGGCACTGCCGGAAGGCGCCGAGCGGATCGAGGGACGCGGCCTCGTCCTGGCGCCCGGTCTCGTGGACATGCGCGCCTTCCTCGGTGAGCCCGGCGCGGAATTCCGCGAGACGCTCGGCACCGGCTCGCAGGCCGCCGCCGCCGGCGGCGTCACCACCGTGCTCTGCCGGCCAGACACCGCCCCGCCGATCGACGATCCCTCGGTGATCGACTTCATCAAGCGCCGGGCCCGAGACAAGGCGATCGTCAACGTCCTGCCATCTGCGGCTCTGACCAAGGGGCTCGCCGGCAAGGAGATCACCGAGTTTGGCCTGTTGCTGGAAGCCGGGGCGGTCGCGTTCAGCGATGGTGCGAAAGCGGTTCGCAACCCGCAGGTCATGCGCCGGGCGATGATCTATGGCCGGGACTTCGACGCGCTGCTGATCAACCATGTCGAAGACCCCGAGCTGCGTGGCGACGGGGTGATGAATCTCGGCGAGTTCGCCAGCCGCAAGGGCTTGCCCGGCATTCCCGTCGAGGCCGAGACGGTGATGCTCGAGCGCGACATCCGCCTCGCGCGAGCCACGGGTGCCCGCTACCACGCGGCGATGATCTCCTGCTCCGACTCGCTGGAGTTGATCCGCCGCGCCAAGGCGGACGGTCTCGCCGTCACCTGTGGCGTCTCGATCAACAATCTCTGCCTGAACGAGAACGATGTCGGCGAGTACCGCACCTTCTGCAAGGTCTCGCCGCCGCTGCGTCATGAGGACGAGCGCCTTGCCATGGTCGCGGGCGTCGCGGAGGGGCTGATCGACGTGATCGTCTCCGACCATGACCCGCAGGATGTCGAGACCAAGCGCCAGCCCTTCGCCGAGGCGGCCAATGGCGCGCTCGGCATCGAGACCCTGCTTTCCGCGAGCCTGCGGCTGTTCCACGCCGGCCAGATCGATCTGCCGGCGCTTTTCGCCGCGCTGTCGGGCCGGCCGGCCGGGTTGCTCGGCCTCGATTGCGGCCGGCTCGTCGCCGGCGCGCCGGCGGACCTGATCCTGCTCGATCCTGATGCCCCTTTTGTCGTCGACAAGCGCAAGCTGAAGTCGCGGGCCAAGAACTCGCCCTTCGACGAGGCGAGGCTGCAGGGCATGGTGCAAGTGACCCTGGTCGGCGGCGTTGCGGTCTATCGTGGCGAGCACGCCTGAACGGCCGAAGCACCACTGCCGCGGCAAGCATCTTGGCGGCCGCCATGCGAAAATCGGTTCCAACTTTCCGGAATCCTGCTCTAATCTCGCCCAAAGGGCAGGGGAGGCTCTATGGCTGACACGTTGACCTGGGCACTGTCGGGCCCGCAGGGCGCGATGGCCCTCGTCCTGGGCTATCTGCTCGGCTCGATCCCCTTCGGAATCATCCTGACCCGGCTCTCTGGCGGACCCGATCTGCGCAGCATCGGCTCGGGCAACATCGGCGCGACCAATGTGCTGCGCACCGGCAACAAGAAACTCGCAGCGCTGACATTGGTCGGCGACATGCTGAAGGGCACGGCCGCGGTCGTGCTCGCCGGCTATCTGCTGGGCGGCAGGAATGCCGCGCTGGTCGCTGGTCTCGGCGCCTTCGTCGGGCATCTCTTCCCGGTCTGGCTCAGCTTCAAGGGCGGCAAGGGTGTCGCGACCTATCTCGGCATCCTGATCGGGCTGAAATGGCCGATCGCGGTGACCTTCGCCGCGATCTGGCTCAGCATCGCCTATCTCAGCCGCTACTCCTCGCTGTCGGCGCTGGTCGCGACGCTGCTGACGCCGCTCCTGTTCTGGTTCTGGGTGCGAGACCCGCAGGCGGCCGCGCTGATGGCGATCCTGACCGTGCTGCTCTGGTTCATGCATCGCGAGAACATTGCGCGCCTGCTCGCGGGCAGCGAAGGCAAGATCGGCCAGAAAGGATAGAGCCTCATGCCGGGCCCGGCTCTCGACGATCGGCAGCGCCTCGAATGGCTTCGCCTGATCCGCAGCGAGAGCATCGGCCCGCGCACCTTCCGCGCACTGCTCAACCGCTTCGGCGGAGCTGCCGCGGCGCTCGACGCCTTGCCTGACCTCGCCCGCCAGGCCGGGAAACGCCTGAAGATCTGCTCGCCGGCTGAGGCCGAGCGCGAATTCGAGACGCTGCGGCGCCGCGGCGCGCGGCTGATCGCGCTGGGCGAAGCGGATTACCCGCTGCCCTTGCAGGCGATCGACTCGGCGCCGCCGCTGCTCACCGTCCAGGGCGATCCGTCCGTCCTGAACCGGCCCTGCGTCGCCATCGTCGGTTCGCGCAATGCCTCTGCGGCCGGGCTGAAGCTTACGGCGCTGCTCGCGCGGGAGCTCGGCGAAGCCGGTTTCGTGGTCGTTTCCGGGCTGGCGCGCGGGATCGACACCGCTGCGCATGGGGCGAGCCTCGAAAGCGGCACCGTCGCGGTGCTGGCCGGCGGCCTCGACGAGGTCTACCCGCCGCAGAACCTGCCCCTGCTCGAGCGCCTGTGCGAGCGGGGCGCGGCAGTCAGCGAGATGCCGATCGGCTGGGCGCCACGCGGACGCGACTTCCCTCGGCGAAACCGGCTGGTCTCCGGGCTGGCGCTCGGCACGATTGTGGTCGAGGCTGCGCGCAAATCCGGATCGCTGATCACGGCGAGATTCGCCAACGAGCAGGGCAGGCAGGTTTTCGCCGTGCCGGGCTCGCCGCTCGATCCGAGGGCCGAGGGCGGTAATCACCTGATCCGCGAAGGCGCGATCCTGTGTGCGGAAGCCGAGCATGTGATCGAGGTGCTGGCGCCTATGCTCGGGCGCAACGATCTGTTCGGCTCGCCGCCGCTGCTGGCGCGCGAGGAGGGAAGCGAGGCGGCGACCTCGCAGTCGCTTTGGGATGAGCTCGACCTGCCGGGTATCGGCGCGTCCCCCAGCCTGGACGCCGGGGCCTCACGGACGGAGGCTGCCTTTCGAGCGCCGGATGCCGGAGATCGCAAGGCTCGGCTGCTCGGCCTGATTGGCGTCGCGCCCATCGGCCTGGACGATCTCGTCCGAGCCAGCGGCGATCCGGCCCGCGAGGTCAGCCGGACGATCTTCGAACTGGAGCTGGAGGGCGCCGTACAGCGCCATGCCGGAGGAGCCTTGTCGCGCCGCTTCTGAATCACGCCTGTGTGCGCCTGCCCACCATTTGCTGAGCTTCGCATCTGCGTCGGGTTATCTCCGCTTCCAGCCGCGTCATGTCGATGAAGTAGGCCAGGCCGTCGAGCCGGGCAGCACGCGCCATGACTGCGAGTTCCTGGCTCATCTCCTCGATATAGAGAGCAACTGAAAGTTGTGTAGCCGTGGGTGGGGTGGGGGTGGCTCGTGATCCATGCCGAATTACACCTGCATCACGCGGCACGCCTTCGCTTATCATATTGTTTTCAGGTTTTATTTTCGCGGTTTGTCGGCGCTTTTGTGAGGGCTGGCTCATCGAGTTTGGCTGCTTCTGACAATCGTTCTTGCACAAGACTGTACGCCGATCATGACCTTGCCATGCCTGAAATGCAATCTTTGCGTGCAGTCTTTCAGCCATGGAACCTTTCGGCAGCGGCGACGTTTATTTCGGTCCGCGATTGTTCCGGGGAGGTTCAGGCGCAGCAACGAGCCTGGGCAGGTTTTCCGACAGGGGCGGATACTCTCTGAGAGGAGAAAACCATGTCTGAACTGGGAAAGAGGTGTCTCGCCGTAGCGGCGGCCGCTGCCTGCAGCCTAGTCGCTTTGACCACTGCCCCGGCGATTGCGGGGGAGCGCGGAGAAACGCAGCTCGACAGAGGTCGTCTCGACACTGTGCCCGCAGACTACATGCAATATCGGCGTAACATGGTCTACGTTGAGCCCGGCTATCGTTCTCCTGCCGTTCGTACCTACACACCGAGCCCCTATGCCTATCCGCCGGACAATATCCGGGATCCAGCTGGGGGTAGCTATGTCCAACGGTCGCCCGGTTATTTGGGCAGCAATGGCTACTATTATGTCGGTGGCCAGTATGTCGATAACATTCGCGACCCGGCGGGCGGAACCTATCTCCAGAAGCCCTATGTCTATTACCCCAACAATACTTGGGACCCTATGGGTCCAGGGTATCGTTGAGCTTTCGGTTCGGCCGCGTTCTCGCAGAACGGCGACAGCCCTGAGAAGGGCCTGATCGTGGCTGATCGAGATCGTGAAAGCGTCACCGCTTTCCGGCGGTGACGGCTTATCGGGCAGTGCACCACCCTGTTTGGTTCCTGCGAGTTTTGAGAAGGATGACAACTCCCCACCGATTTCAGCGCCCTCCGGCCGCGCTGCGGTCTGCAGCGTCGGCTCAATGTCACGGCGATGATCGTCGGCGTCATGCCCGTCGGCATCGAGCAAGGTCCGCGTGACGGCCAGCGTCGAAAGGCGATTGTCCCAGAAAATGGTCGGCCGCGATTGGTTCAGCTGCCATTCACCGGCCCACCTCCAGATTCCACGATACGGGCGGACACCCCGCCTAGAGGAGAGAGCCATGCTTGAATTTGGAAAGAGCCGCCTCGCCCTGACCGCAGCGCTGGCCGGTGGCCTGCTGGCAGCAACGATGGCACCGGCATCGGCCGAGCAGGGTCGCGCTGTTTCGTTCGACAAGAGCCGTCTCGACTCAGCACAGGCCGAGTACTCGCAGTATTATTACCGTCGCGGTTGGCGGGCCAATCGCGGCGCCGCCATTGCAGCAGGCGTCGGCCTCGGCGTCCTCGGCGCGGCAGCGATCGCAGCCAGCCGGCCGGCCTACGCCGAACCGGTCTATGGCTACGGGTATGGGTATGGGCCGCGCTATGTCTATGAGGAACCGGTCTATGTCGCGCCGCGCCGCTATTATGCGCCGCGCTACTATGGCTACGGCTATGCTCCGGACAATATCCGCGACCCGGCCGGCGGCAGCTACCGCTGAGCACAAAGCTGGTACGAACTTGGCTTAGGCAGTTCTGCGTCAGCCAATCCGCTTGATCGATCGCCATCGCCTGCCGGCGGTGGCGATTTTTTTGCGGGCGAATGCCGTCATGGCAGGATGTGCCCTGCGACCTCGGAGCACGACGATGCCTTCTCGGCTGAAGTCCCCAGTCTGCGACCAGGCTGTGCCCTGAGCTGCGGTCTATTCTTCTTCCGGCGCCAGCCGGGCCAACCTATCAAGCGCGCCCTGGAGGATGTAGGCGGCGGCCATCTTGTCGACGACCGCCGCACGCTTGGCGCGCGAGGCGTCGGCATCGAGCAGGGTCCGCGTCACGGCGAGCGTCGAAAGGCGTTCGTCCCAGAAGACGATCGGCAGTGATGTCAGCGGTGACAGGTTGCGGATGAAGGCGCGCGTCGACTGGGCGCGAGGGCCTTCGGTGCCGTCCATGTTGAGTGGCAGCCCGATCACCAGCCCGGCGACGGCGTACTTTTCGGCAATCTTCAGCAGGGCTGCGGCATCGAGGCCGAACTTGACGCGCTGGATCGTCTCCAGTGGCGTCGCGATCTGGCGCTCGACATCGGAAAGCGCGAGGCCGATCGTCTTGGTGCCGAGATCGAGCCCGAGCAGGCGGGCATGGTCCGGCAGGTCCAGGAGACTTTCGAGGGGTACGAGATTGGCGGACATGCTCCGCCGGTAGCACGCGCCGCCCGCAGTTGCGAGCGGCGCGTGTGGTCGATCAGTTGACGTTCTGCTGGGTGACTCCGGCCGCCTTGAGCGAGGCCGCCCATTTCGCGACCTCGGCGGAGAAGCGCTTTGCATGCGCCTCGCGGGTCCATTCGGCCTGCGGGAAGGCGCTGGTACCGACGGCCTTGAAGCGTTCGAGCACGCTCGGCTGCTTCAGCGCAGCGGTCAGGGCAGCGTTGAGCTTGTCGAGCGCCGCTGCGGGCGTGCCCTTCGGCGCATAGAGGCCGTGCCAGATCGTCATGTCGATCTTGGTGCCGGCCTGCTCCGCAGTCGGGACATTGGGCAGGACATCGAGGCGTTCGGCCGAGGTCACCGCATAGGCACGGATCTTGTCGCCCTGCACCTGCGGCACCGCGGTCGTGGACTGGTCGCAGAGCACGTCGACCTGGCCCGCGACGAGGTCGTTCATGGCAGGGCCGGTGCCGCGATAGGCGACCTGGGCGAATTTCACGCCCAGAGCCTGCGAAAGCAGGACGGCGCAAAGATGCGCGTTCGAACCGACGCCGGCATGGGCGACGGTCAGCTTGTCGGCCTGCTGCTTGGCAAAGGGGAAAAAGGCCTTACCGTCGACCGGGGGCAGGGCGAGCTTGCCGGCGACGACCATCGGTCCGGTGTTGACGAGCCCCACCGGGGCGAACGCGGTCTGCGTATCGTAGCCGAGATTGTTGTAGAGCGCGGGCGCGGCCGCCAAAGCGAGGTGGTGGATCAGCAAGGTGTGGCCGTCCGGCTCGGCCGTGGCGAGGCGCTTGGCGCCTGCCGTGCCGCCGGCGCCGGCGACGTTCTCGACCACGACCTGCTGGCCGAGCGTCCGGCCCATATGCTCGCCGAGCAGCCTCGCGATCACGTCGCTCGGGCCACCGGCCGCGAAGGGCACGATCAGGGTGATCGGCTTGGTGGGAAAATTCTGTGCTGCGGCGGGTGCGCAAAGCGCGAATGCCATCAAGCCGGCGAGGGCGCTACGGCGCGTCGCCAGCAAGCGTCTGAAACCTGCAATCATTCACTTCCTCCGGTTAAGTCTGACCGCTCTGCGGCGGCTTGCTTGGAAAGTGCGGTCTCTGCCGCCCGGCGCCCCTCAGCGCAGGTCGGAGAGGTAGTGGACCTCCTGTGTCAGGCAGAGGCTGAGCCGTCGCTCGACGGGCATGCCGTCGAGCGACAAGGCGAGCCTGTCGATCTGCAAGGCCGGGTCGCCGGCGGCGACGCCGAGTACGGCTGCATCCTCCGCCGTGAGCGCGATCGCCTTCAGGCGCTCGCGCGCATGGGCGATCGTCACGCCGTAATGGCCGGCATAGAGGCTGTAGAGATTGTTCGGGATCGGGCCCGCTTCGAGCCCGGGAAAGAGCTTCTGCGGCAGGCTCAACGTTTCGATGATCAGCGGCGTCTCGCCGAAGGAGCGCAGGCGCCGGATCCGGATCACGCTGTCGCTCTCGGAAAGGTCGAGCGCCTCGCGCTCGCCGGCATCGGCGAGGCCGGTCGCGGTGCTTAGCACGACGCTATCTGGAAAGCGCGGCGCGCCCTGGTCGGGCGCGAGCTTGAAGAATTGGAAGAGGATGCGGCGCTCGTCATGCTCGGCGACGAAGGTGCCGCGGCCCTGACGCCGCACCACCAGGTTCTCGGCGGCGAGTTCGTCGAGCGCCTTGCGCACCGTGCCTTGGCTCACGCCGATCTCGGCGGCGAGCTGGCCTTCGCTCGGCAGCACGGCGCCGGGCGCCCAGACGCCGTCGACGAGGCGGCGCACGAAGATCGCCTTCACCTGCCGATAGAGCGGCCGGAAGCCCAGAGCCTCGGGCATGCCGGGCTCGTTCGAAGGCGCTGCATTTTCCAGCTTGTGCACACTCATATGTCTTATATAAGACTTGGCGCCGGGAAGGTCGAGCCCGATTTTCACGAGGCCCGACAAATCACCCGAGGAACAAGCAAGGAGGCCGGAATGAGCAAGCCGCATCTCTTGGTGCACGAGAAGAAGGACACCGTCGGCGTCGTCGTGGTCGAGGGCCTGAAGGCCGGGACCGACATGCTGGGCGTCATCACCCACGACAACTCCGATTTCCGGCTGACCGCCAAGATGGACATTCCGATCGGCCACAAGGTCGCGCTGAAGGACATCAAGAAGGGCGACACGATCTGGAAGTACGGCCAGGACATCGGCAAGGCCATCGGCGACATCCGCCAGGGCGAGCATCTCCACGTCCACAACGTGAAGACGAAGCGCTGGTGAGCGCTGCCTGTCGCCGTTCCTGAAATTCGGGCTCCCGCAGCCGGTAGAGCCCCCCAGTCGAGGATTTTCTGATGTCGTCCATTGTCGCCAATTTCGATCTCGTGAAGGGCAAGCTCGGCCGCGTCAAAGGCCGCAAGATCGAGGCGCCGGAGTTCAAGGTGCCGCAGATCAAGCGCCCGACCGGTCGCTCGCTCGACTCCTTCTTCGGCTGGCGCCGCGAGAATGGCCGCGTCGGCGTGCGCAACCATGTGCTGCTGCTGCCGCTCGATGACCTCTCCAACGCCGCCTGCGAAGCCGTCGCCAACAACGTCAAGGGCACGCTGGCGATCCCGCATGCCTATGGCCGCCTGCAGTTCGGCGAGGATCTCGAGGTTCATTTCCGCACGCTGATCGGCACCGGCTCGAACCCGAACGTCGCCGCCGTCGTGGTCATCGGCATCGAGGATGGCTGGACCAAGCGCGTCGTCGACGGCATCGCCAAGACCGGCAAGCCGGTGGTCGGCTTCGGTATCGAGGGCCATGGCGACATCTCGACGATCGCTCGCGCCTCCTATGTCGCCAAGGAATTCGTGCAGTGGGCGACCGAGCTGCAGCGCACGAAGTGCGGTATCGAGGAGCTCTGGGTCTCGACCAAGTGCGGCGAGTCGGACACGACCACCGGCCTGTCCTCCTGCCCGACTGTCGGCAACATGTACGACAAGTGGATCCCGCGCGGCGTCTATGGCGTCTTCGGCGAGACTTCCGAGATCACCGGCGCCGAGCATCTCTGCAAGGCCCGGGCGGCAACGCCTGAGGTCGGCGAGCGCTGGTACAAGATGTGGAAGGCCTATCAGGACGACGTCATCGAGGCCCACAAGACCGATGACCTCTCCGATTCGCAGCCGACCAAGGGCAACATCGCCGGCGGCCTGACGACGATCGAGGAGAAGGCGCTCGGCAATCTCGAGAAGATCGGCCGCGAGTGCAAGTTCATCGACATCCTGCAGCCGGCAGAGGCGCCCGCGAGGGGGCCGGGCCTCTACTACATGGACACCTCCTCGGCGGCGGCCGAGTGCGTGACCCTGATGGCGGCGGGCGGCTATGTCGTGCACACCTTCCCGACCGGGCAGGGCAACGTCATCGGCAACCCGATCGTCCCGGTGATCAAGATCACCGGCAACCCGAAGACGATGCGGACCATGCCTGAGCATATCGACGTCGACGTCTCCGGCATCCTGCGCCGCGACATGACGATCCCGCAGGCGGGCGACGCGCTGATCGAGAATATCGTGCGTACGGCGAATGGCCGCCTCACGGCAGCCGAGGCGCTGGGCCATCGCGAGTTCTCGATGACGAAGCTCTATCGGAGCGCGTGAGCCAGGTGGCGGCGCCAGGGCAGCGCTCGGCGGGGGAGGCGTCGCGGGTCGGCCTGCGCGTGCCTTCGCTCGCGCTGCTCGACGCTTATGCCGATGCGATGCGCGCCGGCTGGTCGCCGAACAATTCGCGCGACGTGACCGGCGAATATCTTGCCCGGATCGAACAGGATCCGGGCGAGTTCATTGCCTGGCTGCTCCGGCCGGGCGAGATGATCCGCCTGGCCGATGGAGCCGAAGTCCAGCGCCTGCCCGACCGGCTGCGCTGGATCGTCGCGCTCGACCAGCCTGGCGAGCCTCTGATCGGCACGATCGGCCTGCGCTGGCAAGACGGCACGGCCGAACTGCCGGAGCATGTGCTCGGCCATGTCGGCTACACGCTGCTCCCGGCCCATCGCGGCCGCGGCTATGCGACTGAAGCATTGGCGCTGATACTCGACGAGGCGCGCGATGTCGGGCTATCGCAGGTCGAGATCGTCTGCGACCACGATAATCACCTCTCGCGCCGCGTCATCGAAAAGAATGGCGGGGTGCTCACCGAGACCTTCGTCAATCCGCGCTACGGCGACGAGCCGCATCTGCGCTTCGTAATCGGACTGGAATGATATGGCTGCTCTGACCGAGGAAGCGCGCGGCGGCGTTCTGGCCAAGCTTTTGCCGGGCATCGCGCTCTCGACAGCCGTGGCCATCGTCTCGGTGCTGGCTGAGCCGGTGCTGAAGCAGCTGGCTGGCGGCAAGGTCGGCATCCCCGCCGTCGTCATCGCGCTCCTGATCGGCATGGCGCTGCATCTGGTTGCGAACAACCAGCGCTTCCTTCCGGGCATGACCTTCTGCGTCAAAAAGCTGCTGCGCTGGGCGATCGCGCTGCTCGGGCTGCGCATCGCGCTTGGCGACATCATCGCGCTCGGGATCGGTACGGCGGTGCTGGTCGTGGGTTCCATGGCCGTGACGATCGTCGCCGGCTTCGCACTGGCGCGCCTGCTCGGCCGCGAGACCGGCATGGGCGCCCTCGGCGGCGTCGCGACGGCCGTCTGCGGCGCCTCGGCCGCGCTCGCCACAGCGACCGTCGTGCCCGACTATCGGGGCAAGGCAGCGGATATCGCCTTCACCGTCATCGCCATGAATGCGCTGGCGACGGTCGCGATGCTGGCCTACCCGCTGATCTGCGTCTGGCTCGGCCTCAACGAACAGCAGACCGGCGTCATGCTGGGCGCGACCATCCACGACGTCGCGCAGGTCGTCGGTGCCGGTCAGTCGGTCTCCGACGAGGCGGCCAATGCGGCGGTGATCGTCAAGCTCTTCCGGGTCTTCCTGCTCCTGCCTTCGGTGCTGGTCGTCGGCTGGTGGATGACCCGCCATGGCGGCGAGCACGGTGCGGCCAAGGTGCCGGTGCCTGTCTTCGCGATCGTGTTCCTCATCCTGTGCCTGGTGAACAGCGCCATCGCCACGCAGCCCGCCCTTGCCGGCGTCTACGAGCCGATCCGCGCCGCCTTGCTCGAAGCCTCGCGCTGGGGGCTGCTGATCGCCATCGCGGCGCTGGGCCTCGGCACCTCGATCGCAGCGATGGCCCGGCTCGGCTGGCGCCACATCGCGCTCGTCACCGGCACGAGCCTCGTCATCCTCGTGGTCGCGACCGGCGGCCTTATCCTCATGGGCTGAAGACAGCCAACCCTGCGAGACGCCATGACCGACATCGTCATCACCGAATTCATGGACGAGGCGGCGGTGGCGTCGCTCAAGGCACGCTATGCCGTGCATCATGACCCCGAACTGTTCGGCAAGCCGGAGGAACTCGCCCGGCTGGTCGCCACGGTGTCGGCCCTGATCGTGCGCAACCAGACGCAGGTGCGGGGCGAGCTGCTGGCCGCCGCTGGGAATCTCAAGGTCGTCGGTAGGCTCGGCGTCGGGCTCGACAATATCGACATGGCGGCCTGCGCGGCGCGCGACATCAAGGTCTTCCCCGCGACCGGGGCCAACAGCCTCTCGGTGGTCGAGTACGTGATCGGCACGGCGATGACGCTGCTGCGCGGGGCCTACTTCGCCAATGCGGCGATGCTCGCCGGCGAGTTCCCGAAGACCAAGCTGATCGGCCGCGAGATCGCCGGCAAGCGCATGGGGCTCGTCGGGTTCGGCGCGATCGCACGCGACGTCGCCCGGCATGCGCAGGCTCTCGGCATGACCGTTGCCGCCTACGACCCCTATGTGCCGGCGGGCGCTTCTGTCTGGCAGGGCGTCGAGAAACTCGAGCTCGATGGCCTGCTTTCAACGTCGGACGTGCTCTCGATCCATCTGCCGCTGACGCCCGAGACGCGCGGCGTGATCGGCGAGGCCGCCTTCGCCAAGATGAAGCCCGATGCGGTGCTGATCAACGCGGCGCGCGGCGGCGTCATGGACGAGCCGGCCCTTGTCGCGGCGCTGAAGGGCGGCAGGCTCGCAGGAGCGGCGCTCGACGTCTTCGAGCAGGAGCCGCTCAAGGCGGACGGCGCCAAGCTCTTTGCCGGTACGCCGAACCTCATCCTGACCCCGCATATCGCGGGCAATACGGTGGAATCGAACGGGCGGGTCTCCGGGCTCGTCGCCGAGCGGGTCATCGCTGCCCTGGAGGGCAGGGCATGACGCGGCTGTCGCTGATACAGGCGGAAGAGAAGGTCGCGGGACTGTTCGTCGCCGCCGGCGCGTCGGCCGCCAACGCCGCCTCGGTCGCACAGGCTCTCGTGGCGGCGGAGGCGGACGGCCTCAAGGGCCACGGCCTGTCTCGGGTGCCGACCTATCTCGCCATGCTGAAGTCCGGCAAGATCGACGGACAGGCCGTGCCGACGGCACGCCAGCCCAGGCCCGGCGTGCTGGCGATCGACGCCGCCCATGGCTTCGCCTATCCGGCAATCGACCTCGCCATCGTCGAGCTGCCCGAGCTCGCGCGCCGGCAAGGCATCGTCGCGGCGCCGATCCGTCGCTCGAACCATTGCGGTGCAGCCGGGCTGCATGTCGAAAGGCTCGCCGAACAGGGTCTGGTCGCCTTGCTGTTCGCCAACACGCCGGGAGCGATCGCGCCTTGGGGCGGGGCAAAGCCGGTTTTCGGCACCAATCCGATCGCCTTCGCCGCGCCGCTCGCCGGTCGCGAGCCGCTGGTCATCGACATGGCGCTGTCCAAGGTCGCCCGTGGCCCGATCGTCGCCGCCAAGCAGAAGGGCGAGAGCATCCCGGAAGGCTGGGCGCTGGACACCGCGGGCAAGCCGACCACGGACCCGGCCGCCGCGCTCGCCGGCACGATGGTGCCGCTCGGCGACGCCAAGGGCGCAACGCTCGCCATGATGGTCGAGATCCTGGCTGCCGCGCTGGTCGGTACGCATTTCGCGTTCCAGGCTTCCTCCTTCCTCGACGACAAGGGCGGCCCGCCCGATACCGGCCAGCTCATCCTCGCCATCGATCCGGCGAGCATGGGCGGGAACTGGTTCGCAGAACGGATGAAGCTCCTGGCGCATGCCATTGAGGAACAGGACGGAACCAGACTCCCCGGCATGCGCCGCTACGGCCTGCGCGCGAAGGCGAAGGCCGAAGGGCTCGAGGTCGATCTCTGACGCTCATCCGGCCGGCGCTGCGGCGACCGGCCGGTTAATCGCGTGCCGTCGATTTTACGGACCCGCGTCGCGAAACCTGAAGGTCTCTGCGCTATTTGATCGTCCCTGCCGGCATAGGGGGCCGGGGAAACCGTTCAGGGACGAGATGAAGACGACTATGCTTGTTGCCGCGATCGCCGTGGCTCTGGCCGGATGCCAGACCACGCAGCAGGCGGCGGAGAACCTCAGGAGCGATTGGGTCGGACAGAGCGCCGATTCCTTCTTCGTCGCGAACGGCCCGCCGGTGACCGGCTTCCCGCGCGACAATGGCGGCCAGATCTACACCTGGCGCGGCGGCGAGGCGACCTCGTATCGCCCCGGCAGCTTCCAGACCCGTAGCGTGCCGACCCAGACGCTGGATGGCCGGCGCACCATGACCACGACAACGAGCTACCAGCCGCCGCGGCAGCTCAACTATGTCTGCGAAGCCCAGATCGCGGCCGATCCGCAGGGAATCATCGAGTCGATCCGCATCAGCCGCGATACCGGCGGCATGGGTCTGTCCTTCTCGCGCTGCGCGGAACTTTTCGTGCGCGATTGACGCTGCGTCCTCGACGCGCAGATCGAGGATGGCACGCTTCGCTAGACGAAGTCGAAGCGATCGACGTCGACGAGCCCCTTGTCGGTGATCTTCAGATGCGGGATCACCGGCAGGGTCAGAAAGGCGACCTGAAGGAAGGGCTCGGCTAGGACGACGCCGAGCGCCTTCGCAGCGCTGCGCAGCCCTTCCAGCCCATGGCGAACCTCCTCGAAGGGGCGCTCGCTCATCAAGCCGGCGACGGGAAGCGCGAGTTCGGCCGTGACTTCGCCGGCTTCCGCCACGGCGAAGCCGCCGCCGAGCGCGATCAGCCGGTTCGCTGCGGCCGCCATCGAAGGCTCGTCGACCCCGACGACGCAGAGATTATGGCTGTCATGGCCGACCGAGGAGGCGATGGCGCCGTGCCTCATGCCGAAGCCATGGACGAAGCCGGTGGCGATGCCGCCATTGCGGCCATGGCGCTCGATCACCGTGACCTTGATCGCATCCTGGGCGAGATCGGGCAGGGCGACATCGTCCTGCTCCGGCAGGCGCATGGACAGCCGCTCGGTGATGATGCGGCCGGGGACGACGCCGATCACCGGCGTCTCGCCGGAGCGGGCCCGGACCGTGAAGTCGTCCGGCGTCAGGTGCCGGCTCTTGACGCTGGCGAGCCCGACCGGCGCGACTGGCCGGCGATCGGCGAACAGCGCCTCTTCGACCAGCCTTCCGCCGGCGAAGACATGGGCAACACGGCAGGCGGCGAGATCGTCGAGCAAGACGATGTCGGCGCGCTTGCCCGGCCCGATGAAGCCGCGGTCGAAAAGGCCGAAATTGCGCGCGGCCGACAGGCTGGCGGTGCGGTAGGTCGCGAGGATGTCGGCGCCATGGGCGATCGCTGTGCGGATCATGAAGTCGAGATGGCCTTCCTCGGCGATGTCGAGCGGATTGCGGTCATCGGTGCAGAAGGCGAGGAAGGGTGAGGCATCGCGCGTGATCAGCGGGATCAGGGCGTGGAGGTCCTTGGAGACCGAGCCCTCGCGGATCAGGACCGCCATGCCTTTGGCGAGCTTCTCTCGGGCTTCGTCGAGCGTCGTC
>JAESGI010000242.1_pt1 | contig 29896 bp, 23 predicted proteins | sample 9269671 | NCBI WGS metagenome assembly JAESGI01 (sample SAMN14515641, study PRJNA621666) | algae metagenome | isolation source: Nostoc indistinguendum CM1-VF10 and co-occurring heterotrophs from gravelly... | place: USA: Clark Mountains, San Bernardino, California | collected 1998-06-05 | reverse complement strand
GCAGGCGCGCGCCTCGCTGCTCTCCGGCCTGGGTGTCACCTTGCTGAGCTCGGCGCTGAGCATCGTGATGGCGACCTTCTGCGGCGTCCTGATGGGTGTTGCGCTGTCCTATGGCTGGTGGTGGCTGAGGCTGCTGGCCAGGCTCTATGTCGACCTGATGCGCGGCATCCCGGTGCTCGTGCTGATCCTGTTCACCTATTACGGGCTCGCCCTGTTCGGCGTGAACGTCGCCGCCTTCTGGGCCGGGGTGATCGCGCTCGGTGCTTTCGCCACCGCCCATGTCGCCGAGAATTTCCGCGGGGCGGTCGAATCCGTGCCGGCGGGGCAGATGGAGGCCGCGAAGGCGATCGGCCTGACCTTCGGCCGGCGTCTGTATTATGTGATCCTGCCGCAGGCCTTCCGGCGCATGCTGCCGCCCTGGGTCAATACCGGGCTCGAGATCGTCAAGGGTACGACGCTGCTCTCGATCATCGGCGTGGTCGAACTGCTGCTCGCGGCCCAGCAGCAGATGGCGCGCAACTACATGATCGTCGAGTTCTACATGCTAACCGTGGTCCTCTACCTGATCATCAACTTCACGCTGGCGCAGCTCGGCGCGCTGCTGGAACGCAAGACCTCCTATCTGCGCTACTGAACGGGATGCGACTGCCGATGACCGAGCCAGCCCTGCTCCAGGCCACCAATGTCCGCAAGCATTTCGGCGAGATCGAAGTGCTGAAGGGGATCGATCTCACCGTCAGGCAGGGGCAGGTGGTGTCGCTGATCGGCGCCTCCGGCTCCGGCAAGACGACCTTCCTGCGCTGCGTCAACCTCCTCGAGGAGCATGATGGCGGCGAGATCCTGCTCGACGGCGACCCGATCGGCTACCGGATGGTAGGCGAGACCCGCAAGCGCCTGAGCGAGACGAAAATCTCGGCCCAGCGCGCCCGTATCGGCATGGTCTTCCAGCAGTTCAACCTGTTCCCGCATTTGACCGCCGGCCAGAACGTCATGCTCGGCCTCACCAAGGTGCAAGGCAAGAGCGCCGCCGAGGCCAAGGAGATCGCCGAGCACTGGCTCGGCCGCGTCGGCCTCGCCGAGCGCCGCGACCACTACCCCTACCAGCTCTCGGGCGGCCAGCAGCAGCGCGTCGCGATCGCGCGTGCGGTCGCCATGCAGCCGCGGCTCCTGCTCTTCGACGAGGTCACCTCGGCGCTCGACCCGGAGCTGGTGGCCGAAGTGCTCGGCGTGATGCAGGCACTCGCTGAATCCGGCATGACCATGCTGCTGGTCAGCCACGAAATGCTCTTCGTCCGCGAGGTCTCGCACCACGTCCTGTTCCTCGACCAGGGCCGGGTCGCGCAGGAGGGCAAGCCCTCCGAGGTCTTCGACAATCCGAAGAACGAGCGCCTGCGCAGCTTCCTCGGCCGCTTTCACGGCATTTTTAGCCGCTGAACCGGCTCTGCGAGAGGGGCTCGCTCGCGCGAGAACGAGCCGTCGGTCCGGACAAGCCGTGTCGCGGCGCAGCTCCGGAAGCCATCGTAAGGCGTGGCCTTTGAGCGTTGGAGCTCCTTGATGGATCCCGGCGCTTCGGCCGGGATGACGACGCCTTTTCGACGAGGGCGGTGCGTCTCAGGACCCGCTCGCCTTCACCTGCGGCCGGAGCACGCCCTGTTCGGCGAAGGTGCTGCGATTGCTCTCCTTGCGCTTCTTGATCTCAGCGCGGGCGACGGTGCGCAGATGCACCTCGTCAGGCCCGTCAATGAAGCGCAATGCCCGGCCCCAGCTGTAGATGAAGGCGAGCGGCGTGTCGTTGGAGAGCCCGCCGGCGCCGAAGACCTGCATCGCACGGTCGGCGATCTTGGTCTGCAGCCTGGCAGCCACGACCTTGATCGCCGAGACCTCGGTGCGCGCGGCCTTGTTGCCGTGCTTGTCCATCATCCAGGCGGCGCGCAGGCACAGCAGGCGGGCCTGGTCGATCTCCATGCGTCCCTCGGCGATCCAGTCCTGGACATTGGCATAGTCGGAGAGGTGGCGGCCGAAGGCCTTCCGCTCCAGCGCGCGCTCGACCATCAGTTCGAGCGCGACCTCGCACTGGCCGATCGTGCGCATGCAATGATGGATGCGGCCCGGCCCGAGCCGCGCCTGGGCGAGCGCGAAGCCTGCGCCTTCCTCGCCGAGCAGGTTGGCCGCCGGCACGCGGACATTGTTGAAGTCGGTCTCTGTGTGGCCTTCGATCGAATAATGGTTCAGCAGCGGCAGGTTGCGCATCACGGTGAGGCCGGGAGCGTCCATCGGCACGATGATCATGCTGTGGCGCTTGTGCGGATCGGCGTCGGGCGCCGTATCCGACAGGCCCATGACGATGCAGAGCTTCGCCTTCGGATGCAGAGCGCCGGTCGTCCACCATTTCCGGCCGTTGATGACGTAATCGTCGCCGTCGCGGATGATCGTGGTCTGGAGATTGGTCGGGTCAGAGGAGGCGACGCCCGGCTCGGTGATCCCGACGCAGGAGCGGATCTCGCCGTTGAGCAGCGGGTTCAGCCAGTGTTCGCGCTGCTCGGGCGTCGCGAACATGTGCAGGATTTCCATGTTCCCGGTGTCGGGGGCGTTGCAGTTGAACACCTCCGAGGACCAGAAGATCCGGCCCATGATCTCGGCAAGCGGGGCGTATTCGAGATTACTGAGCCGCGTTCCCGGCTCGCCTTCCTTCAGCGCCGGCAGGAACAGGTTCCAGAGCCCGGCCGCCCTGGCCTTCTGCTTGAGGCCGTCGATCAGGGCCGTCGGATAGCGCCCGGCCTCGACCTCGTGCTTCCAGGCTGCGTCGGCCGGCTGGATATGGGCGTCCATGAAGTCCTGCAGCTTCGCGCGCAGCTCCTCGACCCTGGCCGAATAAGCGAAATCCATGGTGTTTCTCCTCGAACCTAAGGCGTCATGCTCGGGTCTGCGCTTCGCTCCGTCCGAGAATGACAACAAGAACGAACCTAGACGTCATTGCGCTCGATCACGCTCGCGGCACGTCGCGCGAAGCTTTCGGCCATCGCGCCGACCGCGACCGCGTTCTCGGCGGCCGCGTTTCCGGTCTTTGCCCGCGCGGCGATGCCGTCGAGGATGACGGCGAAGCGGAACAGCGAGAAGGCGATATGGAAGCGCCCCGGTCCCCGCGCCCGGCCGGCGGCGGCGCAGTAGCGGTCGATGTACTCTTCCTGCGTCGGTATGCCGAGCGCTTCCCGGTCGAGCCCGACGATGCCGGCATACATCTCCGGCGTCGAATGCCAGGGCAGGCAGGAGAAGGCGACATCCGAGAGCGGGTGGCCGAGCGTCGAGAGTTCCCAGTCGAGCACGGCGACGACCTTCGGCTCCGCGGGCGCGAACATCAGATTGCCCATCCGGAAATCGCCATGGACGATGGTGGTGTCCGGCGTCTCGTCGAGATTTGCGCCGAGCCAGTCGATGGCGCGGTCGATCGCGGGGATGTCCTGCGTCTTGGTTTCCCGCCATTGCCGGCCCCAGCGGGCCAGCTGGCGGGCATAATAATTCCCCGGCTTGCCGAAATCGGCGAGGCCGGCGCCCTGCCAGTCGAAGCCATGCAGCGCGGCCAGCGTCTCGGCCATGGCGAAATACATCGCCCGTCGACCGGCCGGCGTGATGCCGGGGAGAGCGGTCTCGTGGAAGACGCGGCCTTCCAGCCGCTCCATCAGATAGAACGGCGTGCCGACGACATCGTCCGTCTCGTGCAGCAGCAAGACCGGCGGCACCGGCACGGCGGAGCCCGCGAGCGCCTTCAGGATGCGGTACTCGCGCTCGACCGCATGGGCCGAGGGCAGGAGCGGCCCCGGCGGCTTCTTGCGCAGGACGAGGCGCGTGCCGGCGTCGGGATAGGAGACGAAGAAGGTCGGGTTCGACTGGCCGCCGCTGATCCGCTCCAGCTCCAGCTTGCCGGCGGCGCGGCCGGGCAGGGCGGAACGCAGGAAGGCGTCGAGCCGGGCAGGGTCGAATTCGGGGGGAGCGGAGGCAGGGCCGGCTGACATGGCGGGCATATTCGGGGGCGTGCCGGGGAAGGTCAACGCGCAAGCGCGCTCAGTCCAGCTCTCCGGTTTTGAGCCTGACCACCGAGACCGAGCAGAGCGCTTCGGCGACGACCTTGGTCGAGACGCTGCCGAGATGGCGGCGCACGGCCGAGGAGGAGCGGGCGCCGACCACGATATGGTCGATGTCGTTGCGCTCGGCATGGCGCAGGATCGCATCGGCAGCGCTGACCGCCTCGATTACGTGATAGCTCACCCGTTCCTCCGGCAGGTGCAGCGGCCTTGCCCAGTCCTTCAGCGCCACCAGCCGCTTGATGTAGAGCGAGCGGCCCTCGTCATCGACAGTCTTGGTCTCGCCGATGATCTCGGTGCGCAGCACGGTGACGCAGGCGAGCCAGGAATCCTCGCGCGCCGCGAGCAGGCGACTGGTCTCCGCCAGGACCGCGCCGGCGAGTGGCCCTTCGCCCTCCGAGAGGTCGACGGCCGTCAGGATGATCGATGGGCCGGCCTTGCGGCGCGCCTGTGTCGGTGCGCCGGTGATCTCCTGCTCGTCGCGCTTCTGGAACAGGGCGACGAGGCGCTGCCAGAGCCCGTGCGGCCGCTCGCGCCGCCGGCGCGCCACCGTGACCTGTTCGGGATGGCGCAGGTCGAAGGCGAGCTTGCTGGCATCGGCATAGCGCCGGCTGCGATCGACCTCGAGGCAGCGCCGCACGATCTCCTCGAGCCAGGCCGGCGCCTCCGAATAGATGCTCCTGAGCGGCTTCGGCTGATGATAGAGCCGGCGCTTCATGCCGGCGACGGTCTGCGGCCGGCCGAAGGGCTCCTCGCCCGAGGCCATCTGGTAGAGCAGGCAGCCGAGCGCGAAGAGATCGCTCGCGGGGTCGGAGCGGTCGCCCAGCACCTGCTCGGGCGCGATATAGGCGGCGGTGCCCATCGGCATGGTGCTCTCGGCGCCGAGCAGGTCCGGCAGCTCGGCATGATGCGCCAGCCCGAAATCGAGCAGCACCGCCCGGTTCCCGACCATCATCACGTTCTCGGGCTTGAGATCGAGATGCACCACGCCCTGCCGGTGGAGTTCGGCGAGTGCGACGGCGATCGCCTCGCCGATGCGCGCGATCTCTGCGGCCGGCAAGGGTGCCCGGCGCATGATCTCCGCCAGGCTCGTGCCGGCGACGAACTCCATGGCGATATAGGGCGTGCGGGCGAGATCGCCGGCGGCGACGAAGCGCGGCACATGCGGGCCGGCGAGCCGGCGATGGATCAGCGCCTCGGCCTCGTAGCCGAGGATTGCCGAGACGTCGTCGCCCGGGTCGAAGAACGGGATCTTGAGCACGAGCGGCGCCGCCTCGTCCGGATGGCTGGCGCGCCAGAGCGTCGCCATGCCGCCGGTCTTCAGCTTTTCCGTCAGCGTGAAGCCGTCGATCACCGTGCCCGCCTGCGCCTTCTCCATTCCGGTTCTCCCTCAGCGGCCGATCTGCAGGCGCATGCCGAGCCATTCCGGCAGTCCGGCCGCGGCGATCTTGCGGGCGGTCGCCTGCATGTCATAGGGCACGCGAACCATCGTCACCTCGGCGAGATCGGTGTCGAGCAAGGCGAAGCAGGCCGCCGGGTCGCCATCGCGCGGCTGGCCGACGGCACCGACCACGAGCACGTGCCGCCGCAGCGCCGAGAGCGGCGCGGCGAGGTTGCGGCGCGGGGTGAACTTCACCGGCTCGCGGCCCGGCCTGGCGTAGAACAGCGCCGGGATATGGGTATGTCCGCAGACGATCAGCGGGGCTTCGCTGGCGGCGAGGCATTGTCCGGCGGCATGAGCGTCCGTGACATAGGGCCAGTCGGCCGGCGTCCGCGCACTCGCATGGACGAAGAGCGTGTCGCCGATCGTCACTGAGAATGGCAGGGCCGCCAGGAAACCGCGCTGCTCCGGAGAAAGCTGCGCGCGCGTCCATAGGGCTGCTTCACGGGCATGTGGCGTCATGCCGACTGGGCCGTGCACGGCGGCCTCGTCATGGTTGCCGAGAATGCAGAGCGCCCCGGCCGCGACGAGCCTGGTCGCCATATCGACGGCGAAGCCGGGATCGGGTCCGTAGCCGACGATGTCGCCGAGCAACACGAGCCGGTCCGGCCGCAGATGGCTCACCGCCTCCAGCACCGCCTCCAGTGCCTCGCGGTTCGCGTGGATGTCCGAGAGAACGGCGATGCGCATGTCGGGCGAGGCGGGTCCGCTGGCTTTGGCCTATCTGGCAGCGCGAGTGCCGGCTTGGCCAGTGCGCCTTTCGGCTCAGGCGGCCGGGCACGGGTTGATCGTGCAAGCTGCGGCTGCGATACTGCCCGCACCATGATGATGTTCGCAGTCTTCGATCTCGCCTGACCTTCGTGCGGGCCTGAGGCGCCAAAGGCGCTCCGGCACCGCGAACGGACGCGCCTTGCGTCCGGAGGTCCTTTGCCAGCCTGCCCGCGCGGCGGGCGTCTTGGCTGGCCGCTATCGAAAGACGTCAATCAATGGCTCACCCTGAATCCGATGCACGCGTCCTCGACGACGCGCAGATCGCCCATTTCGTGGAACGCGGCTTCGTCCGCATCGACCATGCCTTCCCGCCTGAGCTCGCCGAAGCGGCACGCGCCATCCTCTGGCGCGATCTCGGCTGCGATCCCTGCGATCCCGCGAGCTGGACGAAGCCGGTCATTCGGCTCGGCATGTACAGCGACGCGCCCTTCGTCGCGGCGGCGAACGCCCCGCGCCTGCAGGGCGCCTTCGACCAGCTCGTCGGCGCCGGGCGCTGGCTGCCTTGTCGCGCGATGGGCACCTTCCCGGTGCGTTTTCCCTCGCCGGAGGATCCCGGCGATGCTGGCTGGCATGTCGATGTCAGCTTCGGCTTCGACGACCCGGATTTCATGAACTGGCGCGTCAATCTCGCCTCGAAGGGCAGGGCGCTGCTGATGCTTTTCCTGTTCTCGGACGTCCGCGAGGAGGACGCGCCGACGCGTATCCGGGCGGGCTCGCACCATGACATCGCCCGCCAGCTCGCGCCCGCGGGAGAGGCCGGGTTGTCGCTGCGCGAGCTCGTCGCCGACGGCTTCGCCGGCAGTGCCGGGCGCGAGGAAGTGTTGGCGACGGGACAGGCCGGCACGGTCTATCTCTGCCATCCTTTCCTGGTGCATTCCGCGCAACCGCATCGCGGTACGAGGCCGCGCTTCCTGGCGCAGCCGCCCTTGCTGCCGCGCGAGCCGTTGAGGCTCGACCGGGAGGATGGCGCCTACTCGCCCGTCGAGGCCTCAATTCGGCAGGCGCTCTGACGCTGCGACATGTCGCCCCTGGGGCCTGTCCGGAAGGACAGGGTGACAGTTCGCGCCCGGCGAGGCTAGTCTTTCGCCGGGCGCTGACCCGCGGTCTCGCAAAAGGAGCCGATTTGGAAGCCAACCCGAACCCCGACGCGAAGGAGCCGCAGTCGGACGATGTTTCGTCGCCGGCGAAGGCTGCGCCGCGCGAAGTGGAACTCAAGCTTGCCGGTTCGGCCGAAGCGCTGGCGACCCTGCGCGATGCCGAGCTGATCGCACGGCACGCCCGCAATCGCGGCGTCGTGCGCCGGCTCGAGGCGGTCTACTACGACACGCCGGATCGCCTGCTCGACCGCAACGGCCTTTCCCTGCGGGTACGGCGCAGTGGTCGGCGCCATGTCCAGACCGTGAAGCGCGCCAATAAGTCGGGTGACCCGCTGGCGCGTGACGAGTGGGAAGTAAACCTCCCGGACGAGAAGCTCGACCTTGGCCTGCTGCCGCTGGCGGAAATCGGCGAGCCGCTCGTCTCCCTGCCTGCCACGTCGCTCGCGCTGGCCTTCGCCACCAAGGTGCGCCGCCGGGTTCAGAAGCTCGATTTCGGCGGCGCCGAGATCGAGCTGGCGCTTGACGATGGGGCGATCGAGATCGCCGACCGGCGTTTGCCGCTCTGCGAAGTCGAGCTTGAACTGAAGTCGGGCGAGGCGGCGGCGCTCTACGAGTTCGGGCACGCACTGCTCGACATCGCGCCCTTGCGGGTCGAAACCGCGAGCAAGGCGGCGCGCGGCTGCCGGCTCGCCTTCGACCTGCCCTTGCAGGCGCAGAAGGCAAAGCCCGTCGCGCTCGCGGCGGGCGACAATGTCGATGCCGCCATCGCGACGATCCTCGGCAATGGCTATCGCCACCTCATCGCCAATCTCGGCCCGGCCGCTGCCGGTGGCCTGCCCGAGGCGGTTCACCAGATGCGGGTTTCGTTGCGCCGCCTGCGCACGGCCTTCTCGCTGTTCGGACGCGAGTTGGCGCCGCCGGCGCTGGAGCCGATCGCAGCGGAGGCCAAGCGCCTTGCCCATGTGCTCGGCCCGGCCCGCAACTGGGACGTCTTCATCACGCAGACATTGCCGGACATCACCGCCGAAGGGCTGACCGACATCGACCTTTCGAGCCTGCAGGAGGCGGCGCGGCCGATGCAGGCGGAAAGCTATGCCGCCGTCCACGCCGCGCTCGCCAGCCGGAGGGTCAACCGCTTCCTCCTTGCTTTCGGCGTTCTGATCGAGCGACGCAGCTGGCGCAACGGCATCGCCAGCGAGGCGCTGACGGTGCTGGCCGAGCCGGTCGGCGCCTTTGCCGGGCGGGTGCTGGCGCGCAGCCACCGCAAGGCGCTGCGGCGCGGCCGGCATTTTGCCAAGCTGGCGCCGGAAGCCCGCCACGAGCTCAGGCTGTCGCTGAAGAAGCTGCGTTATACGATCGAGTTCTTCCTGCCGCTCTATGCCGAGCAACCGGCCGCCCGCAAATATCGCGCCCGCCTGGAGAAGCTGCAGGAGGTGCTCGGCGCGGCCAACGACGTCGCGACGACGCAGCCCTTGCTTGCCGAACTGCGGCGCGGCGAGCCCCGGCCGGAGCTGGACTTCGCGGCCGGTGCGGTCCTTGGCTGGCAGCGCCGGCATGAGCTCGACGCCAGCCGCAAGCTCTTGAAGCGCTGGCGGGAATTTGCGGCGGCGAAGCCATTCTGGAACTGAGCTTGCCCGTCCGCAGCCTTCGGCATTGCCCGCAGGCACGCGCCGCATGCCGGGGCGCCACATGAACGGCTATCGTTTGCGACCTGCCCGGCGTCACAGGGCAGGGTGCTTTGTCTTGGGAGGACGAGAATGAACGACGTTGCCGCCTTGCCGCGCGTGACCTACTCCAACATCGCCGAGGACTTTTCCGGCGTTCACGCGCATTTCGGCAAGGTCATTGCCGAAATGCGCGGCAGGCAACTGGGCCTCGAACGGCCGAACCATGTCGGCGGGCGCGACAGCACGGAGGGCACCGCCTATGACGCGCCATGCCCGATCGATCGCAGGCTCAGCCTCGGGACATTCTTCGCCGCCTCGCCGCGAGAGGTGGACAGCGCCGTCGCGGCCGCCAGGGCGGCTCAGCGCGGCTGGCGCGATCTCGGCTGGCCGCGTCGCGTCGCGCTGGCGCGTGCCGCGGCCGACCTGCTGGAAGCCCGCAAGTTCGAAGTCGCCGCAGCCTGCCTGCTCGAAGTCGGCAAGTCGCGGATGGAAGCACTCGGCGAGGTCGAGGAGGCGATCGACCTGATTCGCTTCTACGCCGGCGAGATGGAGGCGAATGACGGTTTCCGGCGCGATCTGGCGCGAGCCAATCCGCGCGAGGAGACCTTCGACGTGCTGCGTCCCTACGGCGTCTTCGCCGTGATCGCGCCGTTCAACTTTCCGGTCGCGCTCTCGCTCGGCATGTCGATCTGCGCGCTCCTCGCCGGCAACACTGTCGTGTTCAAGCCGAGCCCGATGGCGGGCCTGACCGGGCGCCTGCTCAGCGATTGCCTGGTCGAGGCCGGCCTGCCCGCCGGCGTCTTCAACCTGATCTGCGGCGGCGCCGAGACCGGCGCGGCACTCGCCGCTCATTCCGGCATCGACGGCATCGCCTTCACCGGTTCGCACGCGGTCGGCATGCGCATGCTGCGCGAGTTCGGCTGCGGCGGCCGGCATGCGCGCCCGGTGCTGGCCGAGATGGGCGGCAAGAACCCGACCTATGTCGCCGCTTCCGCCGATCTCGATACCGCCGTCTCCGGCGTGCTGCGCTCGGCTTTTGGCCTGCAGGGGCAGAAGTGCTCGGCAGGCTCGGTCGTCTTCCTTCACGAGACGCTGGCCGACGCTTTCCTCGACCGGTTCCGCTCGGCAGCGGCCGCTCTGGTCGTCGACGATCCCTGCGAGCGCGAGAGCTTCATGGGGCCGCTGATCAGCGAGGCCGCGCTGGAGCGCTTCGAGACTTCACGGATGCAGGCGAAGTCGGCCGGCGGCAGGGTCCATGGCGGCGAGCGGCTGACCGGCGGGCTTTACGATCACGGCGCCTATGTCCGTCCGGCGATCGTCACTGGCCTGCCGGACGATCATGCCCTGCACCGCGACGAGCTCTTCATGCCCTTCCTGACGGTCAGGACCTTCAGCGATCTCGGCGATGCGATCGCGCGCGGCAATGCTGTGCCCTATGGCCTGACCGCCGGCGTCTACACGGGCGAGCCGGCCGAGCTGGAGGAATTCCTCGAGACCGCCGAGGCCGGCGTGCTCTATGCCAATCGCGCCAGCGGCGCGACGACCGGCGCCTGGCCGGGCATCCAGACCTTCTGCGGCTGGAAGGGCTCCGGCACCGGTTCGAAGGGCGGGCTCGGCGCCTGGTACCTGCCGCAGTTCATGCGCGAGCAGAGCCACACCATCATGCGGTAGCTGGCAGCGCGTCCTCCGGGGCGTGGACGCGGCGATGTTCGAGGCGGGCCTTGAAGCCCGCCTCTGCAGATGCTCAGGCGGCGTCGAGCCCGTAGAGCGAGTGCAGCGTGCGCACCGCAAGCTCGGTATAGGCGGCGTCGATCAGCACCGAGAACTTGATCTCGGAGGTGGTGATCGCGCGGATGTTGATGCCCTTCTCGGCGAGCGCCCGGAAGGCGCGCGCCGCGACGCCGGCATGGCTGCGCATGCCGACGCCGATGGCCGAGATCTTCACCACCTCGGTCGCGCCCTGCAGCGACTGATAGGCGATGGTCTCGTGCTTCGATTCGAGCAGCGCCTTGGCCCGCTCGAAATCGCCGGTCGGCACGGTGAAGGTGATGTCGGTGGTCGCCTGGTCGTCGGAAACGACCTGGATGATCATGTCGACATTGATGTTGGCATCGGCGAGCGGGCCGAAGATCGCCGCGGCGACGCCGGGCTTGTCGGCCACGCGCCGGAGCGTGATCTGGGCTTCGTCGCGCGAGAACGCGATGCCGGTGACGATCTGCTGTTCCACGATATCGTCCTCGTCGCAGATGAGGGTGCCTGGATTGGGGTTGTCTGGGTCGTCGAAGGAGGAGCGGACATAGGTCGGCACGCGCTGGACCATGGCGATCTCGACCGAGCGCACCTGCAGCACCTTGGAGCCGAGCGAGGCCATTTCCAGCATCTCCTCGAAGGAGACCTTGTCCATGCGGCGGGCCTTGGGCACGACGCGCGGATCGGTGGTGTAGACGCCATCGACATCGGTGTAGATGTCGCAGCGATCGGCCTTGAGGCCGGCGGCGAGCGCGACCGCGCTGGTGTCCGAGCCGCCGCGGCCGAGCGTGACGATGCGGTGGCTGCGCGGGTTGATGCCCTGGAAGCCGGAGCAGACCGCGATCTCGCGATTGCGGTCGAAACCTGCGACGATGCCGGCGCCGTCGACGCTCTCGATCCTGGCCGCGCTATGCGCGTCCGAGCCGTAGATCGGGATCTGCCAGCCCTGCCAGGAGCGCGCCGGCAGGCCCATCTGCTGCAGCACCAGCGCCATCAGGCCGGAGGTGACCTGCTCGCCCGAGGCGACGACGACATCGTACTCCGCCGGGTCGTAGTTCGGCGCGGCCTCCTTGGCCCAGGCGACGAGCTCGTTGGTCTTGCCGGACATGGCGGAGACCACGACCGCGACCTCGTGGCCCGCGTCGAACTCGCGTTTGACGTGGCGGGCCGCGTTCTTGATACGCTCCACGGTGGCGACGGACGTGCCGCCGAATTTCATCACCAAACGGGCCATGACATCCAAAGGCTTTCGAGACTGCCCCGGCGCGGGCCGGGACGAAACGTCCCCTCGCGCCGGGCGAAGGGCCGGTGTAGATGACGGCCAGCGCCGAAAGTGTCAATGCGGCCGGCGCGCCACCGGCGTAAACGGGGAGACAAGGCGATGAGCGCAGCGGCGCGCGAAGGCTCGACGATCGATCCGGCGGAGGTCTCCCGTTTCGACGCCATGGCGAAGAGCTGGTGGGACCCGAAGGGCCCGATGGCGGTGCTGCACAAGTTCAACCCGGTGCGCCTCGCCTATGTCCGCGACCTCGCCTGCGAGCATTACGGCCGCGATCCGAAATCGCTGCGGGCTCTGGACGGGCTCGATGTCGTCGATATCGGCTGCGGCGGCGGCGTGTTGTCGGAGCCGCTGGTGCGCCTGGGCGCCAGGGTGACGGGGCTCGATCCCGCCGCCGGCAACATCGCGGTGGCGCGCGCCCATGCCGAGAAGTCCGGGCTCGCCATCGACTATCGCGACGAGACCATCGAGGCCGTGGTCGCCTCCGGTCGGCGCTTCGATATCGTGCTCGCCATGGAGGTGGTCGAGCATGTCGCCGATGTCGAGGCCTTCGTTTCCGCCTGCTGCGCCGCTGCCAAGCCCGATGGCCTGCTGGTGATGGCCACCTTGAACCGCACGCTCAAGTCCTGGGCGCTCGCCATCGTCGGCGCCGAGTACATCCTGCGCTGGCTGCCGCGCGGCACCCATGACTGGGAGAAATTCGTGACGCCGGACGAGCTCGAGGCGGCGATAGCCGCAGGCGGCTTCGCGCCGTTCTCGCGCCAGGGCGTCGCCTACAACCCGCTCGCCGATCGCTGGTCGCTCTCGGCCGACATGGACGTTAACTACATGCTGGCGGCGCGCGCCGCGGCCTGAACCGTCAGCCTGTGAGCCGGGCGTCGAGTGCTGCGATATCCCTGACGAACCAGAGCGCCTGACCCTGGTTGCTCTCATGGACGAAGTCGCGGAGTGCCTTGCTCTGCGCGCATTGGGGCGAGATGTCGCCGACGATCGCCAGGCGTATCCGGTAGTTGACGAATTTCTGCGCGACATCGCCGGCAAGCCGCGTCGCAAGCTGGAAGAAGGCGGGATCGAGCCGCGCAACGGGGATCGCCACCATCGTCGCCTCGGCCGCCCAGGCGGCGCCGAGGAAGTCGTTGGCGTCGCGCTCGCTGGCGAGCGGCGGACCATTTTCCGCGCAGATCAGCACATGCGTGCCGTGAAGCTCTCGAATCATGTCCATGGCAGCGGTATCGCCGGGGCTTCGATCCGGGGCAAGCGCCGCTTCCGGGCCGGCGCGGGCGGCGTTCCCCGCTGCATCATGTTCGTAAGAGGCCGCTTCGCCTGCGCGGGTGAATGAAGAACACCGCAGAGCTGGGACCGAAGGGAAGCCTTCGTAGAGGCCCCGGACACTGTGCATCGTGTCAGATTTTCCAAGAAGTATGGTGCATCCCTTCGGGATGCGGTTAGGTTTTCCGGAGTCGCTCTTCCGCGGCCCGGATATGGAGACAGGACGCTGGCGAACGCGGCATGCTGAAGGAGACCATGATCGAGCCTGCCGAGCGGGAATTGACTGATCTGATCTATGCCGCTCTGCTCGGCGAGAGATCGTGGCAGGACTTTCTCGACCGGCTGAACGCCCTGATCCCGGGCGGCGTCTCGACCCTGTTCTTCCATGACGAGAAATCGGGAGAAGGCGGTATCTCCCTGGCGGCCGGGCTCGATGCCGACACGGCGCGCGACTATGCCGCCCACTATGTCGGCCTGAACCCGTGGATGCACAATGTCGCGCGCACGCCGCTCGGTACCGGAATCATCGGGGAGCGCATCGTTCCGCGCGACGAGTTCGTCAGGACAGAATACTACGCCGACTTCCTGCGTCGCCGCGAGATCGAGGCCGGAGTCGGGGTGACGCTTTGGCGCGAGGAAGCCTGCTCGTTCCTGCTCAGCACCCTGACGGCGCGCATCGACCCCGACGCGAACCAGCAGGTCGCCGACCTGCTGACTCGGCTGACGCCGCATCTGACCCGGGCCTTCCGTTATTATCGGACCGGCCGCTTCGATGGATCACTCGCGCAGTTCGGCGGCTCGCTGCTGGAATCGCCTGATGTCGGCGTCATCGTGGTCGGGGAGGGCATGATGGTGCGGGCCGCTTCGCCGCGGGCCGAAGCCTTGCTCTCATCGGGAGCAGTGGTTGGGCTGACGGCCATGGGGAGGTTGCGGCTGCGGGATGAGGCGGCCGCAACCCTGCTGAAACAGATGCTGACGCGCGACTATGCCGGTCCGCGTTCCCTCAGCACGCATCTCGGCGCCTACAGGCTGACCCTGGTCAAGGCGGACGCCGAGGGTGCCACCGGCTACTTTTCCGGGCTTGCCGCGACGCTGATCATCGAGGAGGCGCGCCCCGCCGGCGCTCCGGACATGGGCTGGCTGGCGCGCCGCTACGGGCTGACGCGCGCCGAGACGCGGACCGTGGAAGGCATCGTCGCCGGGCTGACGCCGATCCAGGTCGCCGAGAGTTGTGGCATAGGGCTCGAGACTGTGCGGGCGCAGCTCAAGGCCGTCTACGCGAAGACCGATGTCAACAGCCAGGCCGGCCTCGTCCGGATAGCATTCGGCTTTCCGCCGCCGCGATAACGCCGCGGGCGCAATCGACTATGGCCTCGGAAACCTCGCCTCAGACGGTGTCGAGCCGATGTCGACCGTTTTTGTTGCAATGCGGAATAATTCCATAGGAGTATGGCGCGATGCAGCATCGAGCGTCATGATCGCCGGCAACGCCACCGAAAACAGGCGTGGCGACAAGGGAGAAAGCGAATGTCGAAGCCGCAACCCGTCGCGAAGCCCGCGCTGAAGGATCTCTACGAGCTCGGCGAACTCCCGCCGCTCGGCCATGTCCCGGCCAACATGTACGCCTGGACGATCCGCCGCGAGCGCCACGGCCCGCCGCAGGACAGCTTCAAGGTCGAGGTGGTGCCGACCTGGTCGATCGGCGAGGAGGAGGTGCTGCTCCTCGTGATGGCCGGCGGCGTCAACTACAACGGCATCTGGGCCGGCCTCGGCCAGCCGATCTCGCCCTTCGACGTGCACAAGGGCCAGCTCCACATCGCCGGTTCCGATGCGTCGGGCATCGTCTGGGCCGTCGGCTCCAAGGTGAAGCGCTGGAAGGTCGGCGACGAGGTCATCGTCCACTGCAACCAGGACGACGGCGACGACGAGGAGTGCAATGGCGGCGACCCGATGTTCTCGTCGTCCCAGCGCATCTGGGGCTATGAGACGCCGGACGGCTCCTTCGCCCAGTTCTGCCGGGTGCAGTCGCGGCAATTGATGCTCAAGCCGAAGCACCTCTCCTGGGAGGAATCGGCCTGCTACACGCTGACGCTGGCGACCGCCTATCGCATGCTCTTCGGCCACGCGCCGCACACGATCAAGCCCGGCGACAACGTCCTGATCTGGGGCGCCTCGGGCGGCCTCGGCGTCTTCGGCGTGCAGCTCTGTGCGGCGTCGGGCGCCAACGCGATCGGCGTGATCTCCGACGAGACCAAGCGCGACTATGTGCTCGGCCTCGGCGCCAAGGGCGTGATCAACCGCAAGGACTTCAACTGCTGGGGCCAGATGCCCAAGGTCAACTCGCCCGAATATGCCGAGTGGACCAAGGAAGCTCGCAAGTTCGGCAAGGCGATCTGGGACATCACCGGCAAGAAGGATGTCGATATCGTCTTCGAGCATCCGGGCGAGGCGACCTTCCCGGTCTCCTGCCTCGTCGCCAAGCGCGGCGGCATGGTGGTGTTCTGCGCCGGCACTTCCGGCTTCAACATCACCTTCGACGCCCGCTACGTCTGGATGCGGCAAAAGCGCGTGCAGGGCTCGCACTTCGCCCATCTCAAGCAGGCAAGCGCCGCCAACCAGTTCGTGCTCGACCGCCGGATCGACCCCTGCATGTCCGAGGTCTTCCCCTGGGACAAGATCCCGCTCGCCCACCACAAGATGTGGAAGAACGAGCATGCGCCCGGCAACATGGCCGTGCTGGTCTACGCTCCGCGCACGGGCCTGCGCACCTATGAGGACGTGGCCGAGGCGCTGGAGGGCTGAAGACCCGGGGTAGGCCGCCGCTATCGTGAAGGGCTCGCCGCGCTCACGCCTTGACGGCAGCGGCGGGCCGGCGCGTCAGGGAAACGATGACGAGGCCGGCCAGCACCACGAGGCCGCCGGTGACCTCGCGCAGGCCGATGCTCTCGCCGAGCAGGCCGACGCCCATCAGGATCGTCCAGAACGGCACGAGGTAGCCGTTCATCGAGCCGAGCACGGGGCCGGCGCGGTGCACGATGTGCATATAGAGCAGGATCGGCAGCGCGGTCGCGAAGATGCCGAGCGCTAGCAGAGGCAGGGCGAGGCCGGGTGCCGCCGCGAAGGCGGCCGGGCCGGAAAGGGCGAGCACCAGCGCAAGCGTCGGCAGCCCCGAAAAGACCTGCTGGCCGAGCGCGAGCCGCGCCGGCCGAACCTTGGGGATGCTGCGGATATAGAGATTGCCGAGCGCATAGCTCAGCGCTGTGACGGCCATGGCGAGCGTGCCCATGGCGCTCGGCGTGCCTGACGCGAAGGCGGCGGGCCCGAGCAGGATCGCCATGCCGGAGAAGCCGATCAGCACGCCGAGGGCGCGTTTCGGCGACAGCCGCTCGTCGGCAAACAGCATATGCGCCAGCAGGGCGACGATCAGCGGCGTGCAGGCCTGGATCAGCGAAGTCAGCGAGGCCGTGATCTGCGTCAGTGCATAGGCCGTCAGCGTGTTGGGGATCGCGCCCTGTAGCAGGCCCAGCATCGCCCAATCGCGCCATTCGCGCCCCTGCGGCAGCACGTTCTCGCCCCGCGAGGCGAGCCAGAGCCCGAGCAGGATGGCGCCCATCAGGCCTCGCAGCGCGGTCAGTGCCAGCGGCGAGATCTCCGTGCCGATCAACTTCATCAGCAGGAATGACGAACCCCACAGGCAGGAGCAGAGCAGCATCTGACCGAGCAGCAGCGCCGTGCCGCCGGGCAGGGACGGGGAGGGTTGGCCGGGCAGCACCTGGGACATCTATCTCGACACTCATTGCTGTCGTGGCGGGGCGATCGTGCAACAGGCGTCTCCCCCGTTGAAGCCCAAACTCGGCAATGAGTGACAGCTCCTGGCAGCAGCAGTCGAAGAATGGGCGGCCGGCCTTCCGGGCCGGCCGCTGGGAGGCTGAAGCCCTGATGCTCAGCTCCAGCCGGCCTCCTGCTCGCAGGCCTTGCGGGCGTTCGGGTTGGCCTTCTCCCACTGCGTGATCGAGCGGGTCTCGTTGTCGCTCATCTTGCCGTTCATGCAGGTGCAGTAGGTGCTGACGACACTGGCCGCGACCTTCGCGTCCTTGTTGTCGCTCAGGCACTGGTTGATCCATTTCTTGTCGTCGGCGCTCTGCGCGAAAGCGGCTGCGCTGGCCAGAACGCCGCCCGCCAGGAGCAGCGCCGAAAGCTTGAGTTTCATGGTGGAGCCTCTTCGATCACCGCCTGGTCCGGCGGCGTCGCGATAGGCTTCACGCCCGCCGGGACCGTCAAACCGGCCATTCGAACGGTTGTTCACAGGCGGCGACGCTTCGGCTCGCATCGCCTTCCTGTGCCCTCCGACGCGCCGGCGCTGTGGACCGCCGTTCACAACCCGGCGTGGGGTCGGACAAGCGTTGCATTTGCCGGGCCGCCGGCCGGGAACCCGGCGCCACCGAGTCGCATCGCTGGCGTTCTCACCGCGCGTTCGCCTAGGCTGACGCAACGGCCGGCTCCCGCGGGATTCGGCCGGTATGCGTCGCGACGACTGATCCTTGCCGTCCGCGGCGCCTGTAAAGACCGGCAGGAGACCCATGACGCTTCATCGTTTCGTCCCGACCACCTATTCCAACGTCATGGCGACGCTGCCGCCGGTTCTCACGGTCGCGAGCGGCGATACGATCGTGACGACGACGCTCGACGCTGCCGGCTTCGACCATGCCGGCGTCCAGAAGGCGCCGCGCGGCAATCCGATGACCGGCCCGTTCGCGGTCGAGGGCGCCGAGCCCGGCGATGCGATCATCGTGACGATCGACCGGATGACCCCGAACCGCGCCACGGGCTGGACCTACTCGCCGCTCTCGCAGCAGGTGGTCGATCCAAAGGCGGTCGCCGATCTGCCGAAGAGCGAGCGCTTCGAATGGGCGATCGATGCGCAGAAGGGCACGGTCAGCCTGATCGGCGGTTCGGAGCGCATTTCCGGCTGGAGCTTTCCGCTGGCGCCGATGATCGGCTGCTTCGGCGTTGCGCCGGCCGGCGGCCAGGCGATCTCGACCGCGACCAGCGGCGCCTATGGCGGCAACATGGACTATCGCCGCTTCGGGCCGGGGGCGCGCATCGCCTTTCCGGTATCCGAGAAGGGCGGGCTGTTCTTCCTCGGCGACGGGCATGCCTGCCAGGGCGATGGCGAGATCGTCGGCACCGGCATCGAAACCAGTTTCGAGATCGAGTTCACGCTGCATCTGCGCAAGAACGCGCCGGGCCGCTGGCCGCGCTGCGAGACCGCGACCGAGATCATCACCCTGGCGAGCGGCCGCCCGCTCGACCAGCCGCTGCAGTTCGCGACGACCGAGATGCTGCGCTGGATCGTCGAGGATCTCGGCGTCGATGCGCTCGAGGCGAGCCATCTGCTCGGCCAGATGGTGCGCTACGACGTCGCCAACGTCTTCAACCCCGCCTATTGCGTCGCCTGCCGGCTCGAGAAGAACGACATCACCCGGCGCATGTCGCTGCTGGGCGAGGGCTGACGCTGCCGGCCGGACGCTCAGCCCGGCTGCAGCAGCTTGCGGTAATAGACGACCCGCTCGGTTTCCTCGAAGCCGAGCGCTTCGTGCATCTGCTGCGAGCCGGTGTTGAGCAGGCCCGCATCGGAGGCGAATTCGGCGCAGCCATGGCCGGCGGCCCAGGCCTCGACCGCGCGGCACAGCGCACGGGCCACGCCGCGCTTCCGGTTCTCGGGCTGCACATAGATGCCTTCGAGAAAGCCGACCGGCGAGCTGTCGCAGCCATTGACGTAGTCGTGCCGCAGGGCAGCCTCGGCGAGCCCGATGGCGAGCCCATCATCATCCCGCGCGATGAAGGCCGTGTCATTCTCGCTTTCGAGCATCCCAGCGGCCTCGTCGCGATGGTCCTGCGCGCCGCCTTCCGGCCACAGCGCAAGGCGTAGCGCGACCCAGTCGTCCAGCATGTCGGCGGTGCAGGCTTCGATCCGCATGGTTGCAGGCTTTCCCTCGGTTCGGAGATGTTCAATCGCGCCGCGCCGTTTACGGCAGAGGACTCAGCCGTTCCAGCATGACGCACGGCGCATCCTTGTAGAGGCAGTTCCCGAAGCCTCGATAACCGAACCGGTCGGCGATACGCAGCGATGCGGCATTGTCGGGATTGATCAGGCAGACGGTACGGGCTGGCGCACGCGTCCGGTCGATCCAGTCATGGCAGGCCGCGACGGCCTCGGCGGCGAGCCCGCGCCCCTGTGCCGCGCGGTTCACGATCCAGGAGGCTTCCGGGATGGCGTCGAAGCGCTCGCCCAGGCCGCGATGGAAATCGGCGAAGCCGACATCGCCGATGAACGCGTCGTTCGCCCTGTCGAAGACCGCGAACATGCCGTAGCCGAGCAGGGACCAGTGGCCGGCATAGCGCAGCAGCCGGTTCCAGCCATCCTCGCGTGAAAGCCGCGGCGCGGCGATGAACCGGAACAGCTCCCGGTCGGAGAACATCGCGTACCAGGCTTCGAAATCCCCGAGAGCATGAGGGCGCAGTCGCAGGCGCGCAGTCTCGATCATCCGGTCACAGACCCCATCTTCGCACTGCGCGTCGACATCACCGGCTAGAGCGACGCGATCGCTTCGCCCGGCGTGGCTTTCGGCGCCCTCACGATCGCGATCGCGGCATTGAGCTCGGCCCCGTAGAGGAAGATCGCCGCCAGCCAGTACAGAAAGACCAGCGCGATCATCGCCGTCGCGAGGCCGGCATAGGTCGTGACATAGGCCCCAGCGAAGGAATCGAGATACCAGCCGAAGCCGAGCCCGCCGACCAGCCAGACCGCGAGCGTCATGAGGATCCCCGGCCACATCGCTCCGATATGCGGCGCGCGCGCCGGCAGCAGCTTGTGGGCGACGCAGAGCGCCAGCACGATCACTACGGTAGCAGCGGAGAGGCGCAGGAAGGCCTGCAGGAAGCCGAGCGGCGCCAGCGCCGGCACGTAGCCGACGACGCCTCGCCAGATCAGCGGTCCGAGCACGACCAGCAGCGAGAAGGCCAGCATGAAGAAGGCGCCCCCGATCACATAGACGATCGATTCCAGCCGGGTGCGCCACCAGGAGCGCCATTCATAGGCCTCATAGGCCCGGTTGAGCCCGATCCGAAGCGCCTCGACGCCGGAGGAGGAGAAGTAGAGCGCCAGCACGGCGCCGAGTGTCAGCGCGTCCCGGCGCACCGCGGTCAGCACCGAGCGGACCTCGCGGGCGATCGGCTCGGCGATCTCGCGCGGCCAGGCTTCGAGCAGGAGCTGCGCCGCCTCGTCGGCCGCCGCCTGCGAGCCGAACAGGCCTCCGAGCGCGGTGACGATGATCAGGAAGGGGAACAGCGACATCAGCACCGACAGCGCGATGTGGCTGGCGATCGCCCAGCCGTCATGGGCGATGAAGCGCTCGAAGGCGATGGCGGGGGCGGAGAGCAGGGACATCGGCAGGCTCGGTAGGGCAGGCGGCGATTGTCACAGCTTCGTCGCCGCTGGCAAGCCGGGAAGGCGCGGAGGACATGCCGTCACGGCGTCCGCGGCGACGACAAAGGGGGCCGTTCCGGCGTATCAGGCCCTTCGGAAAGGTCGCCCGATGTTCGACTCGCCGCTGTTCCTGCGCCTCGCGCCGGTGCTCTTCGTCTTCCTCTGGTCGAGCGGCTGGATCGTCGCCGGCTACTCGGCCCGGCATTCGGACGCGCTGACCTTCCTCTCGCTGCGCTTCGCCTGCGCCTTCGTCGCGCTCGCGGCGCTCTCCGTCGCGGTCGGGGCGCCCTGGCCGAAGGGGCGGCGTGCCTGGATCGATTGTGCCATCGCCGGCATCCTCCTGCACGCGCTCTATCTCGGCGGCGTCTGGTGGGCGGTGCGCCATGGCCTGCCGGCCGGCGTCTCCGGGCTGATCGCGGGTTTGCAGCCGGTGCTGACGGCCCTTTTCGCCCCACTGATCGTCGGCGAGCGGATCTCGCCGGTGCGCTGGGCTGGTATCGTCTGCGGTTTTGTCGGAATCGGGCTCGTCCTCGAGCCCAAGCTCGTCGGCGTCGAGCCCGAGGCGCTGCGCGCCGTGCTCGTGCCGATCGTGGTCAATGTCATCGGCATGTTCGCCGTCACCTTCGGCTCGTTCTGGCAGAAGGCGCGGATCGTCTCCGGCGACCTGCGCACGGTGACCGCGGTGCAATATGCCGCCGCCTTCCTGTTTACGCTGCCCTTCGCCTTCCTGCTCGAGCCGATGCGAATGGAGTGGAACCTGACGATGACGCTGGTGCTCGCCTGGTCGGTGCTGGCGCTCTCGCTCGGCGGGATCGGCCTCTATCTGATCCTGATCCGCCGCGGCCAGGTCTCGCGCACCGCGACCTTCCTTTTTCTGGTGCCGCCGGCGGTGGCGGTCGAGGCCTGGCTGCTCTTCGGCGAAACCCTGTCGCCGATCCAGCTCGTCGGCATGTCGGTCGCAGTGCTCGGCGTTGTTCTCGCCAGCCGAAAGTAGGGCACCGGGCGCCGAAACACGACTATCGCAAGCGCTCCGACTTCCCTTATGCTGCGCCGCAACAAGGGAGAGAGACATGAGCGCCAACGCCGCCCTCAGGACCGCGACGCAAGCTTCCGCCATCGAGCTGATCGGCGCCGCGCTACCGGGCTTCGAGACCCTGCTGGAGCAGGCCGTCGCGGCGGTTCGTCAGAAGGTGGTGGTCGAGGGCCGGGTTTCCGCGGCGAAGCTCGAGCACGAGCAGCACGCTGCCCACGGCCTGTCCTGGCTCGCCACCTATGTCATGGCGCTGCGCGAGCTCAAGGCCTATGGCGAGCGCCTCCAGGCCGAGGATCGCTACGGCGCGATCGAGGACTACGCCATCAGGATCGGCGCCGGCGAATATGCCGCGCAGATCTTCGGCGGCATTCCGATGAGCCAGGGCGAGATCGTCCGGCTCCCGGCACTCGGGCTCTCGGCCAAGGCGGTTGCAGACGCCTGCTCCGACGCCGCGGACGCGCTGATCACGCAGGGCAACACGCCCGAGAACCGCGCCCGCTTCGTTTCCCTGTTCAGCCAGTCGCAGGGCCTCGCCAGCGTCGGCGATCCCGGCCTCGACGAGACGCTCGAGGCGATCCGTTCCGAGATGCGCCGCTTCTGCGAGGCGCAGGTGACGCCGCATGCGCATGAATGGCATCTCGCCAACGAATACATCCCGATGCCGGTGGTCGAGCAGATGGCCGAGCTCGGCGTTTTCGGCCTGACCATCCCGGAGGAATTCGGCGGCATGGGCCTCAGCAAGGTCTCGATGTGCGTCGTCTCCGAGGAACTTTCGCGCGGCTATATCGGCGTCGGCTCGCTCGGCACCCGCTCCGAGATCGCTGCCGAGTTGATCCTCTGCGGCGGCACCGACGAGCAGAAGGCCTATTGGCTGCCGAAGATCGCGTCCGGCGAGATCCTGCCGACCGCCGTCTTCACCGAGCCGAACACCGGCTCGGACCTTGCCTCGCTGCGCACCAAGGCGGTGAAGGACGGTGACGTCTGGAAAGTCTACGGCAACAAGACCTGGATCACCCATCCCGTCCGCGCCGACATCATGACGCTGCTGGTCCGCACCGATCCCGATGCGCCGGGCTATCGCGGCCTGTCCATGCTGATCGCCGAGAAGCCGCGCGGCACCGACGCCGAGCCGTTCCCGGTCGAGGGGCTGACCGGCGGCGAGATCGAGGTGCTCGGCTATCGCGGCATGAAGGAATACGAGCTCGCCTTCGACGGTTTCGAGGTCAAGGGAGAGAACCTGCTTGGCGGCGTCGAAGGGCAGGGCTTCAAGCAATTGATGCAGACCTTCGAGGCCGCGCGAATCCAGACTGCGGCGCGCGCGCTCGGCGTCGCGCAATCGGCCTTCGATCTCGGCTTGCGCTACGCGCAGGAGCGCATCCAGTTCGGCAAGCCGCTGATCGCCTTCCCGCGCGTCGCCGACAAGCTCGCCATGATGGCGGCCGAGCTCGTCATCGCCCGCCAGCTCACCTATTTCGCCGCCCGCGAGAAGGATGCCGAGCGGCGCTGCGATCTCGAAGCCGGCATGGCCAAACTGTTAGGCGCCCGCGTCGCCTGGGCGGCCGCCGACAACGCCCTGCAGATCCATGGCGGCAACGGCTTTGCGCTGGAATACCCGGTCAGCCGCGTGCTCTGCGACGCCCGCATCCTCAACATCTTCGAAGGCGCGGCCGAGATCCAGGCGCAGGTGATCGCGCGCAGGCTGGTCGAGGGGTGAGGGGCTACCCCTCGGCCTCGGCATCCCCGCCGATCAGGAGGTGCCGGATGGCACTGGGCACAGGGAAACCGTAGCCGTCGCCCTGCTCCAGCCAGCGAAGTCTGCCGGCTCGGTGAAAGTCGCTGGTGTAGATGTCAGCCCCGATAGCCTTCAGGGCGAGCAACATCGCCTGCGTGGCGTCGATTCCGTAGCCGTGGCCGCGGTGTGTCCCGTCCGGCCAGCCGATCTCGTAGGCACAGGACCAGTCGTGCTCGCCTTTGAGGGGAGCGTGGACCGTCACCGGAACCGCAAGGTCGCCGGTGTCGCTTCGGTAGGTCAACCCTCTACGCATCATGACCATCGCTGTTCTCAGTAGTTGAATGGCGGAATCTGCTGGCGCGCGAGGCAGGCCGCATAGCGTTGATACGCCTGATCATAACAGGATCGCAGTCCAACCATTCGGCACTGAAAAATGTCGCGCTCGAACTGTGCTTCGCAAATCGCTCGCAGTGCGCGGCTGGTGATTGCCGCCACTGCATCGCCCGGAGGCAAGCCGTCTATGGTCGCGGAACCATCACCGCTGCCGCCGCCCCATTGGCCACCGTCGGAACTTCCGGCGGGAACGCGAGGCTGGTCTGGGTTGAACTTTGCTGTGAGTACTAATGTTTGCAACCGCGTGAAGGCGGCCATCATCTTCTCACCAGCGATGCGGCTCGCAACGGCGTTCCTTCGCAACCGGCCGGTGCTGGTATTTCTTAGGATTGAGCGATAGCTGAGCATCCGTCCCTGATCTCCGCGACGGATACAGATAGTAAGCTCGGAAAACGCGCTGGGGATAAGTTCTGTCCCAGACTAAACCTCAAGGCACGGCGCAATCTGACGAGTGATGTCGTTTGGTTCGACTTGCAAGGAGTAGGCGCGACGGATGGCTAGCTAGCGTCCGCCCCCGCCATACTGCGCCTCGTGCAGGCGCCGGTAGATACCGGGCCGCTGCACGAGGTCCTGATGCCGGCCCTGCTCGGCGACGCCGCTCTCGTCGATCACGATGATGCGGTCGGCATCCTGGATCGTCGCGAGCCGGTGCGCGATGACGAGCGTGGTGCGGCCCTTCGACAGCTCGGCCAGCGAAGCCTGGATCGCCCGCTCGGTCTCGGTGTCGAGCGCCGAGGTCGCCTCGTCGAGGATCAGGATCGGCGGGTTCTTCAGGAACATCCGGGCGATGGCGAGGCGCTGCTTCTGCCCGCCGGAGAGCTTGACGCCGCGCTCGCCGATCACGGTGTCGAGCCCGTCCGGCAGCCGCGCGATCATCTCGTCGAGCTTTGCGCGCCGCGCCGCGTCCTCGATCTCGGCCTCGCTGGCGCCGAGCCTGCCATAGGCGATGTTCTCGCGCAGCGTGCCGGCGAACAGGAAGACGTCCTGCTGGACGATGCCGATCTGGCCGCGCAGCGAGGCCAGCGTCATCTGGCGGATGTCGATGCCGTCGATGGTGATGCGCCCGCCCGTGACGTCGTAGAAGCGCGGCAGCAGCGAGCAGATCGTGGTCTTGCCGGCGCCCGACGGGCCGACGAAGGCGATGGTCTCGCCGGCGCGGATCGCAAGGTCGATGCCGCTGAGGATGCTGCGATTTCTGGTGTAGCCGAAGGAGACGTTCTCATAGGCGATGTCGCCCTTGAGGCCGGCAACGGCGACGGCGCCCGGCAGGTCGGCGATATCGGGCCGGGTGTCGAGGAATTCGGTGTAGCGCCGGAAGCCCGCGATCCCCTTCGGATAGGTCTCGATCACCGAATTGATCTTCTCGATCGGCCGGAAGAAGACGTTGACCAGCAGCAGGAAGCCGACGAAGCCGCCGGCGCTGAGGTCGCCGATCAGCACGTAGTAGGCGCCGGCGATCATCACCGCCATCTGCGTCAGCCGCATGCCGAAATAGGAGAGCGAGATCGACGCGGCCATCAGCCGGTAGGCGTCGAGCTTGGTGGTGCGGTAGCGCTGGTTGTCCTGCGCGAACAGCTTGCGCTCATGCTCCTCGTTGGCGAAGGCCTGGACGACGCGGATGCCGCCGACATTCTCCTCGATCCGCGCGTTGAAGGCGCCGACCCGGCCGAACAGGCTCTGCCAGGTCTTGGTCATCCGCCGTCCATAGCGGCTGGTCAGCCAGGCCATCAGCGGCACGATCACCGCCGTCATCAGCGCCAGCTCGACATGGACCATCAGCATCAGCGCGAAGGCGCCGATGAAGGTCATCACCGCGATGAACAGGTCTTCCGGCCCGTGATGGGCGACTTCGCCGATCTCTTCCAGATCCTTGGTCAGCCGGCCGACGAGATGCCCGGTCTTCTGGTTGTCGAACCAGCCGAAGGAGAGTTTCTGCAGATGGTCGAACGCCTTGCGGCGCATCTCGGTCTCGATGTTGATGCCGAGCATGTGGCCCCAATAGGTCACCACCACCATCAGCCCGGTATTGACGAGATAGATCGCCAGCAGGCCGAGCGAGGCCAGCAGGATCAGCGGCCAGTCGCCGCCGGGCAACAACTCGTCGACGAACAGCTTGACCGCGATCGGGAAGCCGAGCTCGAGCAGCCCTGAGATCACCGCGCAGGAGAAGTCGAGCAGGAAGAGGCCGCGATGCGGGCGGTAATAGGCGAAGAAGCGGGCGAGCATGGCGGCGGGCCTTTAGCACGTAGCGTGGCGGCTAGCCATGAGCTGGAAGCGGGGCGGGGGCGGTTTCGGCAGCAGATTTGCCACACCGGAGCGATTTGGCGGGTTGTGAATGGCGGTTCATTGCCTTGCGCGCCGAGCTGCGTGAACCCTGCCGCTGCGGTTGGGGTCCGAATATCGATGCGAAATGACAGGAAGCCTGCAGGGAGGCTGCCGGCGCGCAGCCGGCTACGCCATTCCACGTCGACGCTGACGCTCGGCCGCGCCCTGGGCGCCGCCTTGCTGGCCGCGACGGCTCTGGCAGCGGCCGGGGATTCTACCCTGGCGCAGGATGCGACCTGGCTCGCGGCGCCCGGCTCGGCCAATTTCAACGCCGGCGCAAACTGGAGCACCAGCACGTTGCCGACGGGCACGGCCTTCTTCGGCGCATCGAACCGGACCAGCCTGTTCTTCGCGAGTGACGCGCAGATCGGCGGATGGACGTTCAACGCAGGGGCCGCGAATTACAGCTTCAGCAACAGCCGCGTGCTCGAATTCACCGGCGCGGGCATCGTCATCAATGGCGGCGGCGCAACCATCGCCAACAGCGGCGACCTCTACTTCCGGAACGCCAGCTCCGCTGGCGGCGCCTCCATCACGAACAGCTCCTTCACGGAGTTCCGCGGCACCAGCACGGCGGGCAGCGCCACCATCACGAACACGGAGACCTTGCTCTTCTATGACAACAGCACCGCCGGCAGCGCCACGATCTCCAACAATTCCGGCCTGATCAATTTCCATACCGACAGCACGGCCGGGAACGCATCGATCACCAACAATGCCAGCCTGGGCTTCTACGACGACAGCAAGGCCGGAAGCGCCACGATCACCAACAGAAACAGCCTGACATTCTACGATAGCAGCTCCGCCGACGGCGCGACGATCGTCAATGAGAGCAGCCTGATCTTTCGCGGCTTCAGCACGGCCGCCACCGCGACGATCACTACGGCCGCCGGCGCGACGACGCAGTTCATCGCCGCCGGTAGCAGCGCCGGAGCCCGCTTCATCACCCAGTCCGGCGGCGTTGTCGACATCTCGGACCCGACCGGCCACGCCACGATGACCGCGGGCTCGATCGAAGGCGCCGGCAACTACCTCATCGGCGCCAAGCAGTTCACGGTCGGCTCGAACGATCTCTCGACCGAGGTGAGCGGTGTCATTTCCGGCGCCGGCGGCGCGTTGGTCAAAACCGGCACGGGCACGCTGACCCTGACCGGCACGAACACCTACACTGGCGGCACGACCATTTCGGCCGGTGCGCTGCAGATCGGCAATGGCGGCACGACCGGCTCGATCACCGGCAATATCGCAAACAATGCACAGCTCATCTTCAACCGCAGCGATGCGGTCAGCTTCAACGGCATGGTCTACGGCAGCGGCAGCCTGCGGAAGCTCGGCACGGGCACGCTGACACTGACCGGGGAGAACAGCTATTCCGGTGGCACCACGATCGCGGGCGGGGCGATCAGCATCGAGAAGGAGGGCAAGCTCGGCAACGTGTCGGGGGCGCTGACCCTGGACGGCGGCGTGCTGCAGGTCACCGGGGCGGCGCTGGCCGGGCTCACCCGCGACATCGTCTTCGGCGCCAATGGCGGCGGCTTCGACATCGTCGAGGCCCGCCACAGCTTCACGGTGACGCAATCCTTCTCCGGGCCCGGCTCGCTCTCCAAGGCCGGCGCCGGCACATTGGTGCTGAGCGGGACGCATGATTATTCCGGCGCGACATCAGTGCTCGGCGGACGGCTGGTGAGTGATACTGCGGCCGGGCTCTCGCCGAACTCCGACTACACGATCGCGGCCGGGGCGGTGCTCGAAGCCGCCGGCGGCGGGGGCCTCTATGGGGTCGGCTCGCTCGCGGGAGGCGGCGAGGTCGTGATCGGCACCGGCAGCGTGCTCGTCACCGGCTCGACCAATGCGACGACCGCCTTCTCCGGCAGCTTCAGCGGCGGCGGCTCGCTCGAGTACAATGGTACGGGCACCCAGATCTACACCGGCACCGGCTCCCTCGGCGGAGGGCTCTCGGTCTGTTCCTGCGGCGCCGGCGGCGGCTCCTTTGTCATCCGCGGCGGCTCGCTGACGCTTGGCGACTTCGTCATGGTCTCCAGCGGCACGCTCATCGTCGACCAGGGCGGTAGGCTCGATGCTGGCGGAAATGGCCTCCTCGTCGCCTCGGCGCTGCGCATCGACGGCGCCGGCACGCGCGTGACGGTCGGCGACACCTTCGTGCAGGGCTTCTTCGATCCCGCGACGGTGAGCATATCCGCTGGCGCGACGCTGACGTCGCGTGCCAGCGGCGTCGGCCCCGGTCCCGGCGCCGGCGTCTACGGCCTCGGCGCGAGCGCTTCCGTGCTGGTGACCGGCACCGGCTCGCGCTGGAGCGTCGATGGCGGGCTGGAGATCGGCCGCTCCGGCGAAACCTTTGCGGCTTCGGTTACCGTCGCGGATGGCGGCACGCTCGTCCAGACCTCAGGCGACATCGTCATCGCTGAGTTCGGCACGCTCAATCTCGGCGCGGGCGGCAAGGCTGGAACGGTCCAGCTAGACGCCGGCATCATCCGCAATGAGGGCCGCATCGTCGCCGATTTCACGGACGCCGCGACGCTGGCCGCGGTGATCAGCGGCGGCGGCGCGCTGATCAAGGCAGGCGCGGGAACGCTGACGCTGTCGGGCGCCAACACCTATACCGGCGCGACCACGGTCAATGGCGGCAGGCTGGTGGTCAACGGCTCGCTGGCGAGCGCGGTGACGGTCAATGGCGGGGCGACGCTCGGCGGCTCGGGCACGGTCGGCGGCATCGCGGTCGCGGGCGGCGGCGTGGTGGCGCCGGGCAATTCGATCGGGACGCTGAACGTTGCCGGCAATGTCGCCTTCGCGGCAGGCTCCACCTATCAGGTCGAGATCAACGCCGCCGGCCAGGGCGACCGGATCGCCGCCACGGGGATGGCGACTCTGTCCGGCGGCACGGTCCAGGTCCTGGCCGAGGCCGGCAATTATGCGGCGGGGACGCGCTATACCATCCTGACCGCGAATGGCGGCGTGACCGGCCAGTTCGCCGGCGTCTCGTCGAACCTCGCCTTCCTGACCCCGACCTTGGTCCATGGCGCCAGCGACGTGACGCTGACCATGACCCGCAACGACACCGGCTTCGGCCCGGATGGCGGCGGCGGGTCGGGTGGTGGAAGCTCTGGGGGCGGGAGCGGTGGCGGTTCGGGCGGCGGCTCCGGCACCGGCGGCAATGCCGGCTCCCGGCCCTATATCGCTGCGACGCGCAACCAGGGCTTCATCGCCAATGCGGCGGAGCGGCTGGGCGTCGGCAATCCGATCTACGACACGCTGGTTTCGGCGACGGCGGCCGAGGCCCGCGCCGGCTTCGACCTGCTCTCCGGCGAGGCCCACGCCCAGGGCGTTGCGGTCGCGGTCGGCGAAAGCCGGCTGGTGCGCGAGGCGGTGCTCGGCCGCCTGCGCGGCTCGCTGCTGCCGGTGCCGGGCGGTGAAGTCGCGGCCGGTTTCTCGGCCGATCTGCCGAGCGCCAAGGGGCCGGTCGCGATGCCGGCGCCGCGCCTCGACGAGCGCTTCAGCTTCTGGGGCGAGGGTTTCGGGGCGCATGCCAACACCGACGGCGACGGCAATGCCGC
>JAESGI010000241.1_pt1 | contig 30160 bp, 34 predicted proteins | sample 9269671 | NCBI WGS metagenome assembly JAESGI01 (sample SAMN14515641, study PRJNA621666) | algae metagenome | isolation source: Nostoc indistinguendum CM1-VF10 and co-occurring heterotrophs from gravelly... | place: USA: Clark Mountains, San Bernardino, California | collected 1998-06-05 | reverse complement strand
CTAGCAGGGTGGGGATCATTAGTACGCCGAACCAACCGATGTATAAACGGTTGTTGGTGCTGGTGATCCACTCGCAAAACCGATCCCATACGTTGGCGCTTGAGCGACGTTGAATGGTAGCTGTCATTGTTTTATAAATGCAATTATTTGTGAATGAATTAGGTAGGTTTGACTACCTGTTACACATCTTAAATAATTTATTGCGTTTTGTAAAGTACTCTGAGAAAAAACATTTCTCTTGGGATTTACGCACCCGGAGTAGAAAATCCCCAACTCACTGAAAAAAGGGAGGCTCTGCGTAGTGAATAAGCAGGGGGGCAGGTGGTCACTGAGCGTAGTGGTAAAGCCTGCGGCATAGCTACGCTTCGGGCGCAGCCTCTCAGAGAGAAGTTGAGGAGGATCTATTTAACGATTAGCTATTAGCCATTCTTCACGAATAGTTGATGGCAGGGGCGGGCGCAAGCAAAGATAAACAAGTGGACCGAGTAGCGGGACAAACGCTACAGCCCAAAGCACCTGGGGATTATTCCAGTGGCGACGAGCGATATCATCGCCAAGGATTGTAGGGAATAAAAGACAAAAAAGGCAAAATGCCAAGCTCATGCCATTAATAAAGCGATCGCTTTGGAACTGCTGCCCAAAATCTCCCCAATCACCTAAAACAAACGCATAGGCGATCAAAGCAACAGTACTTAAACTCAAAACAATCCCAAAAAAACGAGAATCCAGCAGCCTTAAAAAAGCATCCTTGTGTCCAGAAAATTCTTGATTTGGTTCACGAAAAGCCAAATATGGTATAAGACCAAGCACTCCTGATGCTAATGATGCCAGGGCAAAAGGCCAAAAAGAAATGCGTTGCATTCTGCCATCAATGAACAACAAACCACTGTAAATTAGTAGCCAGATGCCCACTAGAGAAAATAAGGAAAGGATAATTGGATTTATTGCAAGCCACTGAAGAGTAAATATATTTTTCAGTAGCATTAAAGTTTCTTGTAAATGCAGGGGCGGTGCTAACAGTAAAATATAGGCTATAAATCCAAGCCATAGTAACCACAATGCAACTTTTCTATTCATCATTTTTAGATGGTATGCATTTAAGATAATTACTAATTTATAATTCGTATTTTTTGCATCTAAATCCCCCTTTCTATAGAACGCTGTCTTTAGCTTGCTTAAAAATAGTGGTAAATCTATACGTGATTTTTGTTTCAGTTGGGGATTTAGACCCCAACTGAAACTGTCTTTAAATTACGAATTACAAATTACTTTAATTTACAGCTGGCTGCTGATTGGGTACTTCCTCTACACTCACTTCTGTTAGAGGTGGACGCACACACAAATAAATCAATGGCCCGAATAGCGGTATCAACGCTATTAACCAGAACATCTGTGGATTTTTCCAACCACGACGCGCCATATCATCCCCTAGCAAAGCTGGAAATAATAGGCAAAGTAGACAGAAATCTAAACTCATTACATTGATGAAGCGGTTAGTTTGCCACTGTTGCACAAAATTACCCCAATCTCCTCCTGTTAAACCATAGGCAACTAGAATAATCGTGCCTACCGTCAAGATAACCCCGGTCACACGAGAATCTAGCAGCTTGAGCAAGGCATTCTTTTTACCGACAAACTTATTATTTGGTTCTCTAAGGGCTAAATATGGTAACAAGGCAAATGCCCCGACTCCAAAAGAGGCAGTAGCAAATAGCCAAGCAGGTATTTTTTGTCCTCTACCATCAATAAATACTACTGCACTGTAGATGAGAGGCCAGATGCCCATGAGGTTGAATAGTGCTACGACTAATGGGTTAATGCCTTGCCATTGGCCAGTAGAAAGGTTTTTAATTAACTCGAATGTACCAGGTTGCTCAGGAGGAGCGAGGAAAAAAGCATAGGTAGTGAATCCCAGCCACAGCACGCCAAAGGCAATTTTTCTAACCATGAAAGAGTTAAAAGGTATTAATTATTGATTTTGCCACTATAAATTAGCCTTATCTACCTGCTATGGTATTGTTCTTTTGTCTAAACCCGTAGCACGTTGTCTCTATTAGGGATTGAAATAACTGAAAGCTTCTGAAAGGTAATCAGCAGCAGATGCTACTATTGCGATCGCATTTTCATAATCTAAACGTGTTGGTCCCAAAACTCCCACACTTCCTACTGGTATTGAACCTCTGCGATAGGTGGAAGAAATCAACGTGCAGGTGCGTATTGGTTCTAGAAGATTTTCTGCGCCAATACGAACTGTTACCTTTGACTTGCCCACATCCTCAAGCTCTGGTTCCTCAAATATTAATCGCCATAGTTGGTCTTGTTCTTCTTCCAGCAGGTGGATAATCGTTTGTACCTGCTGTAACTGCGAAAATTCTGGCTGGCGCAAAACTTCTGACACACCCCGAACCATAATTTGGGTTGCAGTCGGTGCATGATTGCGACGAGTTAATTCAGCAACTGAATGTTTCAAAAATTCCCCGTAGCGTTGGAACTCCTGATCTAGTTCGCTCCAGTTGAGATTGGCTAATTCCAACAGACTTCGCCCCCGCAAGTGGGTATTCAAAAAGTTAGAAACAATCTGCAATTCGCGATCAATTACCTCTGAATCTCGTTGTGTCTCCTCTGCTATGGGCGACAAGTCCATCAACTTGGAATGTGTCTCATAACTATCGGTGACTACAATTAACATGATCCGCCCCGCTTCAATTTGCACCAATTGCAGATGTCGCAATAGTGCTGTGGTAGTTTGCGGCATAGTAATCAAGCTAATGCAACCACTCAAGGTTGCTAAAATTTGTGCGGCTCCTTGCAGTAGGGTTTCTAAACTCCAATCTTCCCACTGGAGGCGCTTTTGCAATGCCATTTCTACTTCTCGTCCTAAAGTCTCTGTACTACTTTGTGGAAGCAAGCTAGCAAGAGCGTCTGTCTGCGATACGCTGCGCGAACGCAGATAAGGTGTAATTAGCTGGTCAACATAAATGCGATAACCTGAATCTGAAGGGACACGTCCAGCAGAGGCGTGTGGTTGGTAGAGTAACCCGGATTTTTCTAAAACGCCCATCACATTGCGAATTGTGGCTGAACTTACACCCAGGTCGTACTCCTCGACCAAAGCTTTTGAACCAACAGGCTCTGCCGTAGCAATGTAGTGACGTACCGTTGCCCAAAGTATATGCTGTTGTCGATTTGTTAACTGGACTTCCATAGGGTATGTAATGCTTGGCGGCAAATTTTAATCAAAGTCTGGAAAAATTTTTGGATTTAATTGAAAACTAAGAATATTAATAATTTATTAAGATAACAAATTATACACTTATATTGTGATAATTAATCTTAAGGTTCACGTACACCATTCTTTTAACGGATCTTTGCAGCAAAAGCTGAGAGCTTGAATTTACAACATCCTATTTCTGGCTTATTTTTGCATAATTCTACACTTGTAAAAGTATTACTGTATACGTATTTTTGCGGCGATCGCAGCTAAGATTGAGGTCGAAAAGTCTCGTAATTATGTAACCAGTGGAGAAAGCTGTAAGCTTTCTGGGCAAGCCGCTAAGTTTTTATGTTCTGCTATTTTTAGCATAGCAAAAGCCAGATGGAAGAGTAAGTTCCATCTGAGTAATGTACTTAAACACAAGCTAATACTGGGGAATTGAATGGTCTACTAAGACGGAATAAGCATCAATACCACCTGAAATATTTTGCACATTTATAAAACCTTGAGCAATTAACCACTGGCACATCTGAGCAGAGCGGATCCCGTGATGGCATAGTACAAGGGTTTCAGCTTGGGGATTGAAGAGGTTAGGAACTTGATCTCCCCATTCGGCAAATTGGCTTAAGGGTAAATTGACAAAGCCCTCAATGCTAGCAATCTCCAATTCTTGTGGTTCGCGTACATCTACTAGCTGAATACTTGCATCATCAGAAGAAAGACGTTGTGCCAGTTCTTGTACACTTATGTGGTTCATGGGTTGACTAAAAGAATTCCCGATAAACAGTCCTAATACTATTGATGGTGACAGAAAATCTCTACCTTTGCATGAGTATCCATTCTCAAGAAGGTCGATAAATCCTGGTAGGCTTTCTGCTTAAATGGCTGTAAACCGTCTTTTTTAAAGGTTTAATGTGAATAGGCAAGGCTCATTTATTGGTTTCATCGTAGCTGGTGCGATCGCACTGCTAGTAATTGCGATCGCTAGCTTTTACTGGTTTTTTGCTAAAAGTCCGGCTAACATCACTGCTTCTACCGGACAGCCTAATGCAGCCATATTCGTGTCGAGACTTTCCCCGGCAATGGTTTCATTGCTGACGAATCCTGACCGTTTGCAGGCGTTGGAGCGTGAAGGAGAACTATCTCAACTCAAAACCAGTTTATTTGCTAAGAGTGGCATAGATTACAAAGAAGACGTTCAACCCTGGTTAGGGGACGAAATTACCTTAGCTATCACCACCTTAGATATTGATCGCGATCGAGAAAACGGACAGCAGCCAGGGTATTTGTTGGCAGTAGCAACCAAGCAACCACAGAAAAGCCGCGAGTTTGTCGAGTTGTTGTTTTCCAAACGGGCGTTAGGTGGGGCAAACTTAACTGTTGAACAATACAAAGGCGTAAAGCTAATTTATGACAATTCTCAACCAGAGCGGGACTTGCTTGCAGGTGCTGTTGTTGGTGAAGGCTTTGTGTTGTTTGCCAATGATCCGAAAGTGTTGCGAGATGCAATCAATAATGTTCAAGCTCCCGATCTGAATTTGACTAGCTCCCCCGAATACCAAAAAGCTATTAAAGAATCACCCAAAGATGGTTTAGCTGTAGCTTTCTTAAATCTTCCCGTTGTGGCAAAATGGCAAGGTTTAGAATTGCCAGAACAAACCTACGACAGCGAGATTATTTCTCTGGCGTTGAACCCCAAAGGATTGCTAGCAGAAACCAGCTTTCTAACTTCATCAGAAATTGTTTCCCCATCTTCACCACTATCTAAACCTGTAGGAGCATTGCAGTATGTTCCAGCGTCCGCAGGTTTGGCAATTTCTGGCTCAAATTTGAGTAATTTGGGTAACAGTGATTTAGCCAAACTCTGGAAACAAGCAACAGCAACTATATATGGTTCTGAGAAAGATGTAGTTTCTCGGTTAGCTAAACCTTTGGCGGATGTTCAAAAACGCTGGGGTATAAACTTACCAGAGGATATTTTTAGCTGGGTACAGGGAGAATATGCCGTAGCATTGTTACCTGAGAAAGAGCAAACAACCCCTCATTGGATTTTTGTAGTAGAAAAATCCGAGAGTGTAGAACAAGGCGTTGCTCGATTAGATGCGATCGCCTCATCAAATGGACTCAGCATTAATCCGCTAACTCTGTCCAAGCAAAAAATCTCTGCTTGGACAGAGTTAACTACGGCTACTAAAAAAAGTGATATTAAAGAGGGAGCATCTTTCAGCATTGAAACAAAAGTCCGAGGATTGCATACAACTTTAGGAAATTACGAAATTTTCACCTCTGACTTAGAAACGATGGATGAAATTATCACAGGCAAGGATGATTCCTTAATTGACAATCCCAATTTCCAAGATAGTATTGCTGCGATTCCCTTACCAAATCAAGGCTATATATATCTTGACTGGGCAAAGAGCCAAAATTTGTTAGAGCGTCAAGTACCGATTCTCAAACTAGTGGAAGTTTTAGGGAAACCGTTTTTTGATAATCTGCGATCGCTGACAGTCAGTAGTTATGGAACTGACACGCGATCGCTCAAAGGTGGTGTTTTCTTCCAACTCAATAATTCGTGATATTTTCACAGAAGATCAAGTGCAGAAGGTTAAAAATTTTTTTTACTTTCTGCACTTTTTTATGGGTTTTCTTTAAGAGAGAAGAACCTGCATCTAACAGAGGTAATTACATTCAAATAAAAATAATAAGTTAGGGAATTCTAATTGCTGTTTAGATCAATAAACAATCTAGCAACTAGCTGCTTGCTTTAAAAACCTTTAGTTGTGTCACATTTTAATGTGGCACAACCAACTGAAATTTTACTGGAGTTTTTTCATTAGAATATGTATATATCACTACTAATTAAACAGCCTGTTGGAGGGCTACTATGAAATACTGTCGCCCCCGACTTCAGTTTCGCGGCGGCTGGCTGTTGGCTTTAATTACCGCCATCACAGCTACGCCTGTAATAGCAGAGACAGTGAATTTTGGCACTTTCAAATTATCAACAAACTTTAATCCAGCACAAGGAACAGTGCAGGGGTTTACAGGTGGTTCTTATTCATTGTCTGCCATAAGTAACCGCGATCGCGATCAAAAAGCCTGTATTGGCTTTGCCGATCCTAATCCAGATCATATTATGGTTTTGGAAAATGAATTTTCCCAGTTAACAATCCAAGTCGATAGCAACAACACCGACACCACTTTACTAATTCAAGGCCCAGATCAAACTACGATTCGTTGCGGTGATGACACTGGTAAAAGTAAAGATGCTAGCGTTAGCGATCGCAACTGGAAAAGTGGTACCTATCGGATTTGGGTAGGTACATTTAATCCTGGGGTTAAGCAAGATTATACTTTGAAGGTTGAGCAGTAGTGAAGTAGCAAGTAGGGAGTGAGGGAGATGAGGGAGAACAATAATAACCAATGCCCAATGCCCCATTCCCAATTCCCAATTTTTAGGTATCACGCCTGAGAGGATAATATGGGAGAGTAGCTTGTTGTGCTTTCCGAGGGTGCTATCTCGTGCTATCTATACTGCGTGCTGACTTTCGTATCATATTTGAACGTGACCCAGCTGCTCGTAACTGGTTGGAAGTTTTATTTTGTTACCCTGGTTTGCAAGCCCTGCTATTCCATAGGCTGGCTCACTGGTTGTACACTGTTGGTCTTCCCTTTATTCCCCGCCTGATTTCTCACGTGGCTCGGTTTTTGACTGGAATTGAAATCCACCCTGGTGCAGTAATTGGAAAAAGTGTGTTTATTGACCACGGCATGGGTGTAGTAATTGGTGAAACTGCGATCGTGGGAGACTATGCCCTAATTTATCAAGGTGTCACCCTTGGAGGTACTGGTAAAGAATGTGGTAAGCGCCATCCTACTGTGGGTGAAAATGTCGTAGTTGGGGCTGGAGCTAAGGTACTGGGCAATATCCAAATTGGTAATAATGTCCGTATTGGCGCTGGGTCTGTTGTTCTAAGGGATGTGCCTTCAGACTGCACTGTGGTAGGCGTGCCTGGGCGGATTATGTATCGTTCTGGAGTTCGGGTTGCACCTCTTGAACACAATAACTTACCAGATTCAGAAGCCCAAGTAATTCGTGCTTTAGTTGACAGAATTGAGGCGTTAGAAGAACAAATACAAACTCTTCAGCGCACCAATTCTTCAGAAAAAACTCCTGTTTTAGTGGGTTGTTTAGCTACCAAAGAGGATGAGCCAACCCACGATACTCGCTGGTGCAACCTCAAAGATAAGACTATCCAGCAATTTCTAGATGGTGCTGGCATTTAGTTAAACGTCAAGGGTTAAGGGTCAATCTTTTGACTCTTGACCAAATCACGGATTAATTGCTTCGCTAGACCACTCTTGCTGGTCATTACGGCAGTAAAGCCATCGATTTTGTGGTTCGCCGCGTAATTCTAAATGGTCTACTTGCATCGGATCAAGTAGCAGTAGACAAAAATTAGGTACTGGCTCAACAGAATCGGGCGCTGGTGGCTCAAATGCTCCTACTTCTTGGATTCTGGGTTTACCAGGATAGGGCCAAGCAAACTGTAAACGTGCAGCATCACTCAGTTCTTGCCAAATGGAAATGCGGGCTGGCTGTAAATCCTGATGAGAATCATCATTACCTACCAGGGTCAAACAGCCAGTGATTCGGAATTGTTCGCGTGTATTGGGGAAGTACCAGCAAACTTCTGCCCAAGGTTGTTGCTGTATTTGGTCGGCTTTAGCGCTACGAGTATCAGTAATAAATTTTAGCTGATTTGTATCTTCTAAAAAACCGCGAAAGACTAGGGTACGATTAGCGGGACGACCATTTGGCTGCACCGTTGCTAGTTGGAGATAACGGGCATAAACAAGGCTGCGGTTGCGATGGAGTGCATGAGCGATCACGCTTCGCCAAGGAGCAAGAGTCATTATAAAGTTTCGTACCTTAAGTATTAAGTATACTACTATTAACAAAACAAAAACACAAACTTTCTAATTATATATAAATGCTTACAATTCCAATAATAGATTTAACTGCGTTTACCAATGGCGACACAATAACTCGGCAAAATATTATCAAACAAATTTATCAAGCTTGCCATGAAATTGGCTTCATGTACTTGCAGAATTCAGGAATATCAAAAGACTTAATAAAGCAAGTATTCAGTTACAGTAAATCTTTTTTCAATTTACCCTTAGAAGTTAAGCAAAAGCAAGCTTGGAGTGATGAGTTTAATAATACAGGATACGTCAGTCTTGAAAGAGAACGTCTTGACCCCAACAAACCACGCGACTTGAAAGAGGCGTTTAATGTAAACAAACAAGCGGCTATAGGAATAGATGTTTCTATTCTTGCCTTTTATGATATTTGCACAGAACTTGCTAACACAGTGTTACAAGCTTATGCTTTGGCGTTGGAATTGCCAGAGGATTTTTTTATCACAAGACACAATCAACAAAATCATACCTTGCGCTTACTCCACTATCCCCCATTGCAGACACCACCCAAATCTGGACAGGTGCGTGCTGGTGAGCATTCCGATTATGGCAGTATTACCTTACTTTTCCAAGATGACGTTGGCGGGTTGGAAGTACAAACAGCATCTGGAGAGTGGATTGCTGCACCTGCGATTCCTAATACTGTGGTAGTTAATACTGGCGATTTAATGCAACGGTGGACAAATGATATGTTTTGCTCAACCAAGCATCGAGTAATGATTCCCAGTGATAACAAGGTGAAGCAGTCGCGTTATTCTATGGCTTTTTTCTGTCATCCTAATGATGATACAGAAATAGCTTGTCTGGAAAGTTGCCAGAAAGAACAATCGCCTATCTATCCGCCTATCCTGGCGGGAGAATATCTTTTAAGTCGTTTACAACCAACTTATGGTAATTCGTAATTAAGAAAGACATTTAATATGAAAACCTACGACTGGATTGTGGTTGGTGGTGGAATTGCGGGTGCTGCACTAGCATACGAGTTAGTAAAAACAGGTTTTGCTATTCTTTTGTTGGAGCAATATGAAACACCACAGAATGCAACTCGTTATAGTTATGGTGGACTTGCTTATTGGTCGGGGACTACACCACTCACTCGTCTATTATGCGAAGAAGCGAGCGCACGTTACCATATCCTATCTCAAGAGTTAGACGCTAATATCCAGTTTCGGGAATTAGATTTATTACTTACTATTTCAGCCGCTAATGACCCAGAAGCAACGGCTGAATCATATAATCATTTTGCCATTCCACCTCGTTTATTGAGTGTTCAAGAAGCTTGTGAGTTGGAACCACTGCTAAATCGAGAGGCTATATCTGGTGCTTTAACTGTTAAACACGGTCATATCCACCCAGAAAAAACAGCACAAGCTTACATCCAAGCTTTTGAGGGTGCTGGGGGTGAAATGCAGATTACTCAAGTATTGCAAGTATTGCAAGATGGTGTAAAAACAACTACTGGAACTTTCCACAGTGCGAACGTTGCTATTTGTGCAGGTGGACTCAGCCGCGAACTACTAAAATCTGCTGGTATTCCCGTGAAGCTGTATTTTACTCACGCAGAAATTATTCAAACCCCACCTGTGGATGTGCAGTTACGCACCTTAGTTATGCCAGCTAATCTGCAACGATTTCAACTAGAAGCTGAATCTACTCAAGTTGATGAATTGTGGAATCAGCCAGGTAATGAGCCAGTACCGCCAATTTTAGATGCGGGTGCCATTCAGTTTCAAGATGGTAGCCTTCGCATTGGTCAAATTAGCCGTGTTCTCACAGATCCTTATGCCAAGGTAAACTCAGAGGCGAGTGAAAAATGGTTGCGAAAAAGTGTCGGTGAGGTTTTACCAGCTTTGGAGAATTTACCAGGAACTTGGCATGATTGCTTAGTGGAATTTAGTAGCGATCGCCTACCCTTAATTGGTACTATTCCAGAATTTGAGAGCGTTCATCTATTCTCTGGGTTTAGCAATCCTTTGGTGATTATACCACCTTTGGCAAAGCGGTTTGCTAATTTTGCATCTGGCAAGGGAGATGAGATTATTATCCAGCTATCTCTTCATCGCTGACAATAATTTCGCAGTACTAGGCTTAACAAAGATTAATAATATAAAGTTATTTTTTTATTACAAAAATCATACATTTTGTATAAGAAGTAACTTTTTCCTAGTAAACTATCGCACTATCATCACACTTTAAAGTTTAATATTGTCAGCTTTCTATTAAGTTGGTTGATTGATCAAGAGGAAAAATCATAAAAAGATGAGAAGACAATTTAACAGACGCAAGTTTTTAATCTACGGTTCTTTAACTTTTGGAAGCAGCTTTTTTCTGAAGGCTTGCGCGAATAATTCCCCAACTGCTACAGAGAGTCCAGCCGCGCCTCCTACTGTTTCTCCTGCTGCGGCTACTGCTGGTGACACCATCAAAGTAGGAATTTTGCACTCTTTGAGTGGTACGATGTCTATTAGTGAAAAAAGCGTTGTTGATGCTGAAAAATTAGCAATTAAAGAAATTAACGCTGCTGGTGGTGTCTTAGGTAAACAAATTGAAGCAATTACCGAAGATGGTGCTTCTAATTGGGATACTTTTAGAGAAAAAGCAACCAAGCTAATTGATCAAGATAAAGTTAGTGTAGTTTTTGGTTGTTGGACTTCTGCTAGCCGTAAGAATGTTAAGCCAGTATTCGAGAGCAAAAATCATATGCTCTGGTACCCTGTGCAATATGAAGGTCAAGAATGTTCTAAAAATATTTTCTACACTGGCGCTGCGCCAAATCAGCAAATCGAACCATCTGTTGATTGGCTGTTAAAAAATAAAGGAAAAGAATTCTTCTTAGTTGGCTCTGACTATGTTTTTCCCCGGACTGCTAACACAATTATTAAAGCTCAATTAGAAGCTTTAGGCGGTAAAACAGTTGGTGAAGATTATTTACCTCTTGGCAATACAGAAGTTACACCAATTATCACTAAAATTAAGCAAAATTTGCCAAATGGTGGCGTAATTTATAACACCCTAAATGGTGATAGTAATGTTGCTTTCTTCAAACAATTGAAAGGGGCTGGATTAACACCAGAGAAATATCCCTCCATGTCTGTAAGTATTGCTGAAGAAGAAGTAAAAGCAATTGGTGTAGAGTATCTCCAAGGTCACTATGCAGCTTGGAACTATTTTCAAACAGTAGACACACCTGCTAATAAAAAGTTTGTTGCAGCTTTCAAGAAAGAGTACGGTCAAAATAGGGTGACAAATGACCCAATGGAAGCAGCATACATCGCCGTATATTTGTGGAAGCAAGCAGTACAAAAAGCTGGAACTACTGATTTAGAAAAAGTGCGGGCTGCGGCTTATGGTCAAACTATAGATGCACCTGAAGGTAAAGTAACAATGGATGCCAATCATCACATATCTAAAATTGTGCGGATTGGTCAAGTTCGACAAGATGGATTGTTTGATATTGTCTATGCTACTCCGACAGCCGTTGAGCCAGTTCCTTGGAATCAATTTGTAAAAGAGACTAAGGGATTTGCTTGTGATTGGAATGACCCGGCTAAGGGTGGTAAATACAAGAAAGTTTAATTTCTTAGTCATTGGTCATTAGTCATTAGTCATTAGTGAATAACAGATGATACGTGACTAATGACAAATAGATGCTATGTAGGAGAAATAAGTGTTAGCAGGATTTTTAGAAGCTGTATTTAATGGTATTAGTATTGGCGCTGTATTATTAATTGCCGCATTGGGACTAGCCATTATATTTGGATTGATGGGCGTTATTAATATGGCGCATGGTGAGTTGATGATGTTCGGCGCTTATACAACATTTGTTGTGCAAAATGTATGTAAGCAATTGGGCGGAGTATGGTTTGAAGTCTATATATTTTTGGCTTTGATTATTGCTTTTATTTTCACGGCTGCTGTGGGATTAATTTTAGAACGAGGTGTAATTCGTTATCTCTATGGACGCCCATTAGAAACTCTATTGGCAACTTGGGGAGTAAGTCTAATTTTTCAACAGTTTGTTCGCAGTGTGAATTGGGTATTGATAATTGGCATAGCTCTATTTTCTCTGTTGTTTTTTGGAGGTTTATGGATTTTAAATTCTCGCACTGATTTAGGAAGAGTTCGTAACTGGATTGTGGCGGTGATATTTTTATTATCGCTGGGGGTGACAATTACAACGGGCAATTTATTGAGTCAAACTTATCAGCTAGCAGTTACTCAACCTTGGTTTGGCGCTCAAAATGTGGATGTAACCGCACCGACTTGGTTGCAAACAGGTATATCTTTGGGTGGTGTACAATTACCCTTTGCCAGGTTATTTATTATTGCTTTAACGATAATCTGTGTGGCGGGAATTTATTTATTTTTACAACGTTCTAGCTGGGGTTTAAGAATTCGGGCTGTGATGCAAAATCGGAGTATGAGCGCTTGTTTGGGAATTCCAACTCAAAAGGTTGATGCAATTACTTTTGCACTGGGTTCTGGTTTAGCTGGTGTGGCTGGATGTGCGATTAGTTTACTCGGTTCTGTAGGGCCAAATACGGGACAAAACTATATTATTGATACTTTTATGGTGGTTGTGGTTGGGGGTGTGGGGAATTTAGCCGGGACGATTGTGGCGGCGTTGGGTATTGGTACGGCTAATTTTTTAATTGGTTCTGGGACTTTGGCTTTGCTGTTAAGTCCTGTTAAGCCTTTGGCTGATTTGTTTACTTTTTTTGCGACGACGAGTATGGCTAAGGTGATGGTATTTGCGCTGATTATTGTGTTTTTACAGTGGAAGCCTGGGGGGATTTTTCCGCAGAAGGGACGTACTGTTGATGTTTAAAACGAACCGCGAAGACGCAAAGGACGCGAAGAAAGAATGAGGAAGAAGGGAGGAGGGTTAATTTTAATTGAGGTGGGGGTGGTGGTTACGATCGCACTTTTCCTCATTATCATTATGCCACTGTTGCTGACGGAGTTTCGTCTAAATTTGTTGGGGCGATTTTTGTCGCTGGCGATTGTGGCTTTGGGTATCGATTTGATTTGGGGTTATAGTGGTTTACTAAGTTTGGGACATGGTATTTTCTTTGGTTTGGGTGGATATGCGATCGCAATGTACCTGAAACTCCAAGTTCCTACTGGTGAGTTACCTGATTTCATGGGACTTTATGGAGTTACGGAACTTCCCGCCTTTTGGCAACCTTTTTATTCTTTTCCTTTGACAATAGCTTTTGTAGTACTCATTCCAGGGTTATTGGCGGGATTATTGGGATATTTAGTTTTCCGAAATCGCCTCAAGGGAGTTTATTTTTCTATATTGACTCAAGCCGGAACTATTGTATTTTTCAATTTCTTTAACGGTCAACAACAATTTTTCAACGGTACAAATGGACTGATAGATTTTACAACTTTGTTTGGGGCAACGGTCAGTGATGCGAAAACGCAGTTTGTTTTCTACACGCTGACGGTAGTATTTCTCGCAGCCACCTACGGCGTTTGTCGCTGGTTGACAACTGGACGCTTTGGCAGATTGTTGATAGCTATTCGTGATGATGAAAGTCGGGTAAGATTTTCTGGCTACGACCCTACAGATTATAAGGTGCTGGTGTTTGCAGTTTCAGGTGCGATCGCAGGTATAGCAGGAGCATTTTACACCATTCAGAGTGGTTCTGTCTCACCCAGAGCAATGGATATTGCTTTTTCAATTGAAATGGTGATTTGGGTAGCAGTAGGAGGACGCGCTACTTTAATTGGCGCAATTGTCGGAACTTTGTTAGTAAATTATGCCCGCACTTTTTTAAGTGAACAATTTGCTGAAATCTGGCTATTTTTCCAAGGCGCACTATTTTTGATAGTCGTTACAGTGCTTCCTGACGGCATAGTGGGATGGTTGCGTAGCCAGAATATATCTCTTTTCCACCACCGTCAACAAATTGCTACATATCCCACCTTGGAAGAAGACGCCGAAGTGCAACATGAACGCGAAAATATTGGAAACTGAAAACGTAACTGTTAGTTTTGACGGATTTAGGGCGCTAAATCAGCTTAACTTTAGTATGGATGTGGGTGAATTACGAGTAGTAATTGGCCCCAATGGTGCAGGAAAGACAACATTTCTGGATGTAATTACGGGGAAAGTGCAACCAACTGTTGGGCGAGTTATGTTCAAAGGAAGAAATCTGCGTTCTTTACCTGAATATAAAATTGCGCGGTTAGGAATTGGGCGCAAGTTTCAAACACCGCGAATTTACCTGAATTTAACGCCCCATGAAAATCTAGAAATTACTAGCAACCGCAATAAAAATGTCTTTTCTACTTTGTTTGGACGTTCTAATACTGTTGAAAATAATAATATTAAAGGATTATTAGAAACTATCGGTTTAACTGCTAAAGCTGACATCAGAGCAGGTTTACTTTCCCACGGCGAAAAGCAGCGTTTAGAAATTGGGATGTTAGTAGCACAGTCCCCTGACTTATTACTTGTTGATGAACCTGTTGCTGGTTTAACAGATGAAGAAACTTACAATATTGGCGAACTGCTTTTAGCACTAGCGCAAAGTCATTCCATTTTAGTAATTGAACATGATATGGAATTTGTGCGTCAAATTGCCAAGAAAGTAACGGTGTTACATGAAGGTTCGGTACTGTGCGAAGGAAATTTTGAGGAAGTACAAAATGACTCTCGTGTTATTGAAGTATATTTAGGAAAACAAGAAGACTAAATTTTTAGCTCTACAAGGCTTAGATATACTATAGTCACAAGCTTAGTGTATAAGGAAATATGAGGTTTAATGTAACGGTTGATCGTGATGAAGATGGTGCATGGATAGTAGAATGCCCCAGCATTCCGGGTTGTGTCAGTCAAGGTCAGACTAAGGAAGAAGCACTAAAGAATATCAAAGATGCGATAGCTGCCTGCCTACAAGTTTGTTTCTGCAATTTGATGCGGAGTGCATCCCAGTTTTTATTTTTCAATAAGATTCTATTCGCCTGGTAATTCTGGTCGCTTTGCACTGTTAAACACCTGCTCTACTGTTAGTGCCCAATCAGCAATTACCACTGATTCCATGCAAGCCGCACCTGTAAATACCTTATCCTCATACTGTCCCTCCACCCACTGGCAAATTGTAATTTGTTGCATCTGTGGGTCAACAATCCAATACTCTAATATTTCCCTAGCAGCATACTCCGTCCGCTTGTAGCGATAATCACGAACATGGTTTGCCGTACCCGGAGAAACAATTTCAATCACTAATGCAGGCGGCGGCATATCACGGGTGAGAGTGGCACGAGTAGCACCGATAAGGGCAGCATAAGATTCTTCTGTATGAACCATTAAGTCAGGTAAACGACATCTCGCCCGTCGCCCCGCCACCTCAATTTCTGTATCCTTGTGAGCAACTAAATAAAATGCGAAATGTTTTAGTAGTTCAACGAATAGAAATCTTGCCAGATTGCTATTTTCCTGACTTTCTGGTGGCATCTCGACTAGTTCTCCATCCACCAACTCATAGCGCGTGTCTGTACCATCGTCATAGGTAAGATACTCCTCAAAGGTCAGTAGTTTTTGGGTTTTCGTCGTTTGGGTCATTTGCTTTGCCTTCTTACCCTACACAGACTACCACTGAATATTATAAGGTTGTTTATCCTCGCCTAACTGTTGAATAATCCCATCTTGTACAAAAGTGTAAAAATTATAGTTTGCTAACCTACAATTATTTTTATTCCTCCAAAGTTACAAAAGAATAATATTAGCTATCTTGGACAAATCCCTAATATCCCATTCCTTAATCCCCTCGCCAAAGCATCAGAGAGGGGAAACAAAGCGTAGTTTTCTATGCAGTTTTAGCATTTTTATCTGATGCTTGTTCTGCAATGTTTTTTAAGCGGCTCGATCTCATTTTGCGGAGGCGATCGCTATTGCGAACACCACCCGCCATTTCATATTCAGCGCTGTCTTTGCCGTACTTGATAGCAACCACCATTAACATTTTCTCAGAAAGCTGACTCAAGTTTTTTTCCATCCCTTCAACTTCTGTTAAAGAAGAGTCAACTATAGCCAGAGCGCTATTATGAACATCAAGTTTGTTACGTAACTGTTCGATTGACTCAATCAGTTTTTCTAAAGTATAATCTTGTTCGAATTTAATGCTTGGAACAATCGATTTCATCCCAGATGCTCTTAATTCAGCTTTTTCTAAAACACGGGATGTACGTTTTTGACGAGACATAAATTTTCTCTTTTAAGATACTTCTAGAGCTAGCTTGCCTCAATTAAACCCGATTCCGGTTCAGCATAAATCGCAATTTCTGATCGTAAAATTTTTAGCTGATATCAGTAATATTTCGGTATATAATTAGACGAAGGCAAGAGGCAAAAGGTAGAAAACACGACAGTAGTCGCTACAGACTTGAGAGTAGTCGCTACAGACTTGAGAGAAGCCGCTACAGACTTGAAAGTAGTCGCTACAGACTTGAGAGTAGTCGCTACAGACTTGAAAGTAGTCGCTACAGACTTGGGAGTAGTCGCTACAGACTTGAGAGTAGTCGCTACAGACTTGGGAGTAGTCGCTACAGACTTGAGAGTAGTCGCTACAGACTTGGGAGAAGTGGCTTCAATATTCTAATAAAGCTCACTGGTATATCTCTTATCTTGCGGCACAATCCAGGGGCAGCGATGGTAAAGTCAAATATATGTGGAGGTGGTAACTATGACTCAAACCCTACCCAAGTTAGTAACCTTTAAAGAATTTATCCAGTGGTACCCCTCAAACGGGGCGCGATATGAACTATATAAAGGAGTCATTGTAGAAATGCCACCCCCAACTGGTGAACACGAAAATGTTGTTGGATTTTTGGCGGCACAGATAACTCTCCAGTTTTTGCAAATTGGACTTCCGTTTCGCATCTCCAAAACTGCCTTTGTCAAAATTCAGAGCAATAACTCAACCTAGTCTCCTGACATTTTGCTATTAAATCATGACAATCTCGTGAATGAACCTCTGTGGAACAAGCAATCGACTGTTATTCAAGCTGCATCTATCCCACTAGCTGTTGAAGTTGTGAGTCAGTGCGTTGCGCGGGTTCCCCGCGTTGAAGCAACTGACGAACCCGTAAGGGTTAGCACCAACTGAGGAGACGACTACTATGACAAGTTCAGGGATTACGAGGAAATGGGGATTCCTGAGTATTGGATTGTAGACTATGCTGCGATCGGTGGCAAAAGATTTACTGGTAATCCTAAACAAAAAACCATTACAATTTGTGAATTAGTTGATGGAGATTATTAAATGACTCTGTTTAGAGGAAATAATTTTATTGCATCGCCTTTATTCCCCCAACTAAACTTGACAGCACAACAAGTTTTTGATTCTGCTTTGTAAGCTTCCGTTTGAATACAAACTGAATTTTATTATGCTAAAAATCTCTAACCTCAACGTTTACTACGGCGAAAGCCACATTCTCCGCAATGTAGATTTAAGCGTACCATCTGGGCAAATGATATGCCTGATTGGACGCAATGGTGTAGGGAAATCTACTTTACTCAAAACAATTATGGGTTTACTCAAACCCCGCAGTGGTACTATTAACTTAGCTGGAGAATTAATCAACTCAAAATCTCCAGACCAAAGGGCAAAGTTGGGAATTGGTTATGTCCCTCAAGGACGAGAAATTATCCCCCGTTTGACAGTCAAAGAAAATCTGCTGCTGGGGTTAGAGGCAAGACGCAAACCAGTAAAAAAAGCAGAAATTCCAGAGGAAGTTTTTAGCTTATTCCCGGTGTTAAAAACTATGCTTTCGCGGATGGGTGGTGATTTGAGTGGGGGACAGCAGCAACAATTAGCGATCGCTCGTGCTTTAATGGGAGAGCCTCAATTACTCGTATTGGATGAACCCACTGAAGGTATTCAACCCTCCATCATCCTCGAAATTGAAGCCGCAGTTCGTCGCATTGTCGAAACCACAGGCATTTCGGTTTTATTGGTAGAGCAGCATTTACACTTTGTTCGTCAGGCTGATTACTATTACGCTATGCAAAAAGGTGGTATTGTCGCGTCCGGTTCCACAGCCGAACTCAGCCAAGATGTGATTCAACGCTTTCTAGCTGTTTAATTTTTGATATTTTTATATCAACAGTGTCGGAAGCAATTAAGTCTGCTGCTTCTTGTAAAAGCTCATGCTGTTCCTTTTGAATGGCTTCTAAGCGACTAGAAATTTCTGCTAATCGTTGTTGCTTACTTGGTTGAAAATTTTCAGGTAACAAAGCTGGCAGGTTATCAATTGTTTTAGTAGCTGTAATTTTTTGAATACCAAAACTGCCAACTTTAGCTAAGGATAGAAAACTAACTTTAATCAAAGCCAGAAGTAATTTTATTGGGACTTGGAGTATTGACCAACTAGCTGTTTCAATTAAGCGGACAATTGCTTTGATGATGCTCCAAAGCAAGGCAAGTGCAAACAGCAAAATCACTATACTAATAATTGGGTGATTAGTCGCCCAACCTAGTACTTGAACTAACCGAAAAAATATCGGGTGTTGTGTCAACCAATCATTTGCAGAAGATGCGATCGCATCTTTAACTGCGCCCGATGTTGTACTCTTAAATTTGTCAGTAGTTTGCCAAGTTTGTTCTAAGCTTGTCGTAACTGTATCAATTGCTTTATCAGTAGTTGTAGTTGCTGTTGCCTTCAAAGACTCGCCAACTTGTTGTGCTGAGTTACTTAGAGAGTTAACATTTTCACCTACAAAATCTTTTACTTTTTGCAAGCGTTGCAAAATTCCGTTAGATAAATGTATGTCTACTTGGGATGCCATAAAATATTTCACCGAGGTTGAAATCTAACCCGCAACCCATCTTTAGGGCGATTAGTGGGAACCGTAACTACCTCTAAACTTTGATTGGGTAATATCTCCCAATGATAATTGCGTAAAAGATGAGCAGCAACAATCTTCATTTCCATTTTCGCAAAAGCTATACCAATACAGATGCGTGGCCCACCACCGAAACCAACTAAACTAAAAGGATACTTTTTGTGTTCTTGGCGCTCTTGACTGAAACGCTCTGGATCAAAACGCTCTGGTTTAAGGTAGATTTCCTTTAGGCTATGAGTTATCAGAATTGAATAAAGCAACTGCCAACCAGCAGGAACGTGATAACCTTTAAACTCAAAGTCTTTGATTACACCACGAAACCCACCTCCGACAGGTTGGTGCAATCTTTCAACTTCCCACAAAACCTGCTCCAAATAGGGCATTTTACCCAATTGCTCTAAATCCAAATCACCTTTACTAGCAAGTTGCAATTGTTCAACTCTTGCTTTTTCGAGTACTTCTGGATGACGGGCTAACTCTGTACACAACCAAGTCAGCATCGAAGTAGTCGTTTCATGTCCAGCGAAGAGTAACAGCACCGCTTGGGCAATGATTTCTTTTTCACTTAAACTATTACCATCTTCATCTTTAGCTTGGATTAACAAGCTGATGGTATCTTTGGTTGGGTTTTGCTGACGTTCTCTGACAACTTGAGTTAGATGCTCTAAAATCTGATCACGAGCTGCTATAGCTTTACCAAATGTAGTAAATGGTAATGGCAACGGATTAATAGCAAACAGCCCATTCGTCAAAGTTGTAAACAACTGGCTGAGGCGCACACATTCAGCCCCATGACTCGTACCTAACAACAATTGACTGGCAATATCAAATGTTAGCTGTTTAAACTCTTGAAACCAGGTAAACTCCTGTTTTTTCTCCCACTTTTGGAGATAGCCGCGCGTAATATCTTCCATTGTGGAGACATAATTTGCCAATGCTGGGCCATGCAACGCCGGCATGATCAAGCGGCGGTTTCTGCGGTGTTCCTCTCCATCTTGCAGAAAAAGCGATTCACCCAGTAATGTCTTGAAATTATCAGGCCATCCCTCGCGCCAAGAAAAATTCTCCATGTGGGTTGACAAAACGAACTCTAATGCTTCCGGCCCTGCCATTACCACAGTTGGTCTGCCAAGAAGATGGGTTTTGAAGATAGAACCATACTGGTGATAGCGCTTTTTGACAAAATCGCGGTCGAAAACAAAGGACAGTGTTTCACCTAATACAGGTATACCAAAGCTTCCTGGAGGAATTTGATTACTTTTCATCTCTGGTTTAAAAACTACATATTGGCAGAAATACAATAATATTTATTTTGTCTGAGCAATCCGGGTATCCACAATCTACATCAAAATATTCCTGATGGAAGAAGAAAGATAAGTTTAATTTTTCTACTCTAAACTAGGAAACTGACAATTCTAGTCGCGTCGGTTGCTAAAAAACTGTATGCGAATTTTACTGGTAGAAGACGACTCAGAACAATTAGAGCCATTACAGAGTGTGCTATTAGAAGCCGGATACATTGTAGATGGCGTTGAAGATGGAGAAACTGCACAGTGGCTATTGTCCAAAAAAGATTATGATTTGTTGATTTTGGACTGGATGTTGCCCACAATTAGCGGGTTAAGTCTTTGTCATCAGTATCGACTTCTTGGCAAAACTACACCTGTGCTGATGCTCACTGCTAAGGATACCACGCCAGATAAAGTCATGGCTTTAGATGCGGGAGCGGATGATTATCTTGTCAAACCTGCTGATTTAGTGGAACTCCTGGCGCGGGTACGTGCTTTAGGGAGGCGATCACCTCAATGGGTAGGAGATATTCTCCAGGTTGCAGATTTACAACTGCACCTAGGTAATTTGACTATTGAACGCAATCAGGCAAGTGTGGAATTATCACCGCGCGAAGCTCAATTGCTAGAATACCTAATGCGTCACCGTAATCAAATATTAACCCGCGAACAGATTGAAGATGCATTGTGGCAATGGGGTTCTGAACCAGAAAGTAACGCATTAACTGTACTAGTACGCAAGTTACGTCATCGCTTGCAGTTAGTTGGCGCGGCAGATTGGGTTAAAACAGTTTATGGTATGGGTTACAGTCTCAAAGCACCAGATAATTAAAATAATTCGTAATCAATTTGGAATCAGCTTTTGGCACAAACAGTTGAATAAGGTGCTAATTTTTTATCCGATAGCTGACTAACATTCTGGCATTTTCACGAGAAAGCCCCAATTCTTGAATCATCATGGCTTTTATTTCGCTTAATTCTGTAACTGGAAACTCAAATTCTAAACTTTTCAGTATGGAGTTAGCAGTATTAACTTCAACTTTTGTAAATCCCGGTTTTTTTTGAATTTCAGCCAGAATTCCTAGTACTTGAACTGTAGACCGCACTTGCATTTTTGTATTAGTTTGCAGAGTTGTTATCTCATTAGACAGCCCCAATTCTTGGGTAATCATAGCTTTGACTTTGCTTAATTCTATAGCTGGAACCTTAAATGTTAACTTTTTAAGTACAGAGTTTTCTACACTAAGTTCAACTTCGGTAAAGTCCTGCTCTTTTTCAATTTCAGCTGCGGTTATTACCACATTAGCTGCTAGCCGTATTTTGACTGTTTCTATATTAGATTGCAGCTTTTCTACTGTAGGGTAAGAACGGCTCAACAAGAGGTTAGTCAATGATTCACCACCAACTCCAAAAGCAATTAAAAGCAATGGAAAAGGTAACAAATATTCTAACTTTAAATAATGCAGTTTTTCTAACAAGTAGGACAAAGACATATAGTAATAAACTTAGTTTCATAGCTAGCAGCTAGTACCGCTACGCAAAAGTAAAAATTCAAAAAGCCTATTATATAAGCTTTTGATTCATTTTAAATGGTTGTGCTATTTCAGCCGTACTGTACTAGATAAAAATTTCAATAAACATGGTACTACAACTATCTTTTAAAGACTTTTTCACACTTGCACTTAATTTACAATCTCACCTACGAAAGATATGGTGATAGACCTAGCTTTTCTAGTATAGGTAGTAAAATAAACAATAATTGTTATAAATACTTTCACAAATGCGCTATACCAAGACGTTAGCTATATCTGTGTAGTGTGAGTCTGTTGTCTAAATTTCATGTTTTACCGTAGTCGCAGCAATTTAGCCCTGTGGTTTACCCTAACGATGGGGAGCATTTTGGTCGGTTTTGCAGGGGTACTTTACTACCAAGCGGTATTAAACGAACTGGGGAATCTCGATCGCTTACTCTATAAAAAATCTAGAGTCATGGCGGTAAATGCGAAGTACGATATGCGTAATAAGCAGCTTGACCTAGAAAATGTGCCGCTTTTAGGGAGTAACGTAGCACCATTGGGTACTGAACTGGTATATGCGCGTTGGTATGATACCAAAGGGCAATTGGTGCAATTTTTCGGTATTATTCCAAGGGCACAAGTTACGGCAACTCCGGGATATCAGACTCTCAAGACTACGCTTTACTCCTCACAAGAAATACCCCCTGCGATCTGGCTCCGTCAGTTAACGCTGCCCGTCTATCAAAATAATTCGTTAATCGGTTATCTGCAAATTGCAGCACCTCTAGTATCGGTACAAAATGATCTGGCTCAGTTACGGCTGGTTTTGCTTTTGACAGTACCAGCAACTTTAGGGGTAATCGGTCTAGCTGGTTGGTGTTTGGGGGGTATAGCAATGCAACCAATTCATGACAGCTACGAGCAGCTACAACGCTTCACAGCTGATGCTTCCCATGAATTGCGATCGCCTTTGTCGGCGATTACTAGCAATGCCCAATACGGATTAATTTCTCAATCTAGTGATATTGAGGCGCAGCGTCAGCGTTTTGGCAAGATTTTCGATGTTGCCAAGTCAATGAATAATCTGGTAAATAATCTGCTATTTCTGGCACGTCACGCAGGTCGATTATCCCCTAAATCTTTCCAAGAAGTAAACTTGAAAAGCGAGCTTGTGCAGATAGCAGATGAATATGCAACACAAGAAGCTGTACAACATCTGAATCTCACTTATACTTTTCCAACTAACAGTGTGATTGTGCTAGGTGATGCCAACTTGCTGCATCAAGCAGTAGTTAATTTGCTCAGTAATGCCTTTAAATATACTCCTGCTGGCGGTCAAGTTCAGTTAAGGCTGTTTACCCAGTCATATTGGGCTGTAATTGAAGTTATAGACAATGGCATCGGTATCCCCGAAGCTGATTTGCCACATATTTTTGAGCGGTTTTATCGGGTGGATAAAAAGCGATCGCGTAAAACTGGTGGATATGGTTTAGGGTTATCTATTGTCCAACAAATCGTTTCTGCACATAGTGGTCATCTTAGTGTCAAAAGTGTAGTCGATAAGGGGTCAACTTTTCAAATCTTTTTGCCGATCAAATAGCCGCAATAGTTGGCGCTGTCACTTTCTGTTCACATTTGTTGGCAATACTGACCATAGCTAGGATCTGATCACTCCTTTTGACCTCTAATTATTGTCTGTAATGGGTTTTATACCTATACATATTGTGACTGATAAAGCAATGGGGAAAGTAAAAAGTAAAAACTACAAAATATTTTGATTTTTAGCTTTCTACTTCTTCTCTCCCTATCTATGTTTTTACAATCTTTAATGACAACTGGTATAAAACTTTGACCAGGGACAATATTTGAAGAATGTTGATAGTAAACTTCTTGCTAACTTGGCTAGTTGGCGCTCTATCGCTATTGCTTACAGCCTATTTTGTACCAGGCTTTGAGTTTAACGCTTTTAGTACAGCCGCAGTTGCCGCATTGATTTTAGGATTAGTCAATGCAATTGTTAGACCTTTTTTGGTGATTTTAACGTTTCCCCTTACCATTATCACGCTAGGCTTGTTTCTTTTTGTTGTTAATGCATTAATGCTTTGGCTGGTAGGATTTCTCGTTCCTGGTTTTATTGTTGCTGGTTTCTTACCTGCATTGTTAGCTTCAGTTGTTCTGACGATTGTTTCTACAGTGCTGGGATTTTTAGTTAGAAATGTAACTTAAGATTGCTCGGGTAAATTATTAAGGAGGTATCTTTGGCAGAGAATCGACCTTCTTCACGGCGACAGAGTGTGTCCCGACAAGAACTTGTAGAATTAGTGCGATCGCAACTCGAAGCATTACTACAACAAGATAACTTGCAGGGAGCGAAAGCTCTGTTAGTACCTGTACAACCTGTAGATATTGCCCAAGCTATTGAAGATTTGCCAAAAGCTATGCAAGCTATAGCTTTTCGCTTACTCTCAAAACAGGAAGCGATCGAAGTCTATGAATATCTAGACTCTAGTGTTCAGCAGTCTTTGATTGCAGAATTAAAACATCAAGAAGTTTTCGACAAATGACAGAAAGCATCTGACTTGATTATAGAATCAACACAACCTTCCTCAGCCATTCAATCTGAGAAGGTTGCTCAAACTTTTGAGCCTGGTAGAGCCACCCGTTCTGGTTCTAGCTATTTTGGTGTTGCTGGTAATATTGGTATAAGTGGCAATACACGAGTAGGTGAAAGTTCATTTGCTGTAATTAGCAAAATCGGGCTTACACGAAATCTATCTTTTCGTCCTGCGGCTTTAGTTGGAGATAATACAGTTTTTCTCGTGCCGCTCACTGTAGATTTCCCCCAAGAAAATTTAGAAATCACTCAACTGAATGTAGCGCCTTATATTGGTGGTGGTATTGCAGTTTCTACAGGTAGAGATAGCACTGTGGGCGCATTGATTTCTGGCGGTGTAGATGTTCCTCTATCCCCACAGGTTACAGCAACGGGTGGCGTGAATATCAGTTTTATTGATGAAACTGATGTAGGAATTTTACTAGGTGTTGGCTACAACTTCTAAATATTTTCAAGTCGCAATTATCAGAAAAAAACTGTGGTTCCTCTGCGCGATAACAACCCGACAACAATTACCCCGTATGTTACCTACGGGTTAATTGTTACTAATATTCTGGTTTTTCTTTATCAACTGAACCTAACACCGCAACAATTACAAAGATTTTTCTACACGGCGGCGCTAGTACCATGCCAACTTTCAACCACTTGTCCTAGTGGGTTGGAGGGTCAGGTAATACCAGAATGGATGACCTTGATTACATCTCAATTCTTGCATGGTGGTTTTTTACACCTAGCAGGAAATATGTGGTTTATGTGGATTTTTGGTAACAACATTGAAGACCGCTTGGGTCATGTGAAATATTTAATTTTTTATCTGACGTGCGGCGTTTTAGCAGCGCTGTCTCAGTGGTTCTTTTCCCAGAATTCTACGATTCCTTCCTTGGGTGCGAGTGGTGCGATCGCTGGAATTTTAGGCGCATACATTCTCCGTTTCCCAAGAGCCGAAGTTCTTACCTTAGTTCCCTTAGGATTTTTCTTAACCATTGTAAGAATTCCGGCATTTTTCTTTCTTGGGTTTTGGTTTGTCCAGCAAGCTTTTTATGGTGTCGCCAGCTTACAGGCTCGCTCTAATATCGGTATGGAAAGTGGGGGGATTGCTTATTGGGCACACGCAGGAGGCTTTGTTTTTGGAGCAATTATCGCTCCTCTATTTGGCTTGTATAAGCGGCGTTAGAAAATTTGGCGTTGCACAACAGTGAGATAAATTGGGGAAGGCAGGGAAGTAATTTTGGAAGTTGGTAAATCATCCTGCTTTCTCTAGAACGCTGAAAATTTAAATATCGCCGTTCAATTGAATTGCTATTAAAAATTAATTTACATTTTTATTGTCACTTTCTACTCACATTTGCTTTCAATCACTAAGAAAGCAGACTCAAAAGGTAATTAGTTTTGTCTTCCTCAATAGCCACCAAATTGGGCTGGTAGTTCTAGGTGTGATCGCTAAACAGCCATAATCATTTGAGTACGTATTAACGGAATATTACTATTGGCTTTTTCTAAATAAAAAGATGGATATATTTTTAATTTTTAAATTAAAAATATTTTTTCTCACTTCAATATTTAATCTTCCAATAGTTAGATACATATTTAATAAATTCTTTTTAAAATAGTAAGTAATAAATCAAAATCACAATACTGGAGAAACATCAAATGGCACTTGTAAAATTAAAACAATCCTACGCCGACTATCGTAACGATTCTTCTGGAATAGATGACCTAAACATCAATAACTTTGATGTTTATGCAGGGGCAAATGAAAAAGTTGGTTCAGTTAAGGACATTTTAGTTGATGAACAAACAGGGAAATTCCGCTATTTTATAGTGGATACAGGCATTTGGATTTTTGGTAAAAAAGTCTTGCTACCTGTTGGTCTTGCCGACGTTCATTATACTGAGAAGCGAATATATGCAAAAGGTCTAACTAGAGAGCAAGTGGAAAATCTGCCTAACTTTGATGACCTAGAAACGGTTGATTACGACTATGAAGAGCAAGTACGCGGTGTTTATCGGCCTGCGGTTGCTACTCCTGCTAAGACTCAGCCTGCTGCTTATGACCGCAACACTTACAAACATGAGCAAGAACCTTCGTTATACAATATCAACGAACAGGATGGTCAAACCTTAAAACTGTACGAAGAACGATTAGTTGCTAGCAAACAACGCCGCAAGACAGGGGAAGTTGCTATTGGTAAACACGTAGAAACTCAAACTGCCAGTGTTGCAGTACCAGTAGAAAAAGAACGAGTGGTAATTGAGCGTACAAGCCCCACAAATGCTACGCCGACTCGTCCAGGTGAGGCAACTTTCCGTGAAGGTGAAGTCGCTCGTATGGATATTTACGAAGAAACGCCCGATATTCGCAAAGAAGCTGTTGTACGGGAAGAAGTTAGAGTCAAGAAAGTTGTAGAACAAGAAACAGTTCAAGCTCAAGAAACTGTTCGACGCGAAGAACTTGATATAGATACTCAAGGGCGTCCTATTGCAGAGAAGTAAGCTTTTTTTCGCATCAATTAAAAGCTCTCATTTAAAGTCCCTCTTCCAACATTGAAAGAGGGAGTTTGAAATTATCTCTCCAGATAAAACAAAGATAAAAGCAAAGTAAATGGCACAATTAGAGCATTCCTCTCCTGGTAAATTGCTAGAGGCTGGTAGGTCAGGGCAGGTATTTTTAGTAGCTATTCAGGAAAATTTAATAGCAAGAAAAATATTTTATACAGACAAAATTGCAGGCATAATTCATTATTTTTTCTTCGGTTCTCCAAACCCTTATATTTGGAATGAAGATGCGATAAAATCTGCTTTTTATCGCCGTAAGATTCTTAGTGAGTTAGTCCAGTTTTGGTTTAATGATAAATTAAAAGTTGCAGAAGCGATCGCCACCTCTTGGAATCAAGAATTTAAAGCTTATCAAATGGATACAGAATTTATTTCTGGGAGGCATGTTGCGTTACGTCAGCCCTGTAGCCACGAGCGAATAGGTGAGTTGCCTGCCTTAGTTTCTAACATTATGCTGCCATTACAAAAAAAATTAATTGAAGCAGGTCTTGATGGACTAGTTTGGCAAACTGGCAAAGGAACACCTACAGCTTTAAATAATTTTTTATTAGCAAACGATACCCCAGGAAAGTATGTTTTTGCTTGGATAGATTTAGAATCGGGCGTACCAGCTTTATTTCCATTAAATCCTGCGGCACTTTTTTCATTTTATTTGCCTAGATCAATAAAGTTTGGCAGGGCGTTATTCGATGATGTAGATACAGATAAATTAAACCGATATCTAAACAGATATAGAGCAGAATTAGAAAAGAAGTTGGGTAGGCAAAAGTGTACTGAACTTCTAGAGTATCTTTTGGAATTAGAGTATCACCAAAAAAAATGGAAGTCAATGAGGAGGGTTGATCGTAGTATTCAATATCAAATTAAAAAAGGAGCGATTAATGAGCAACAAGCTCAATGGTATTCTGAACACCCATTGTTTTGGTATGGACGAGAGTTGCTGAGAATAATGGGTAAATTCATATATAATTTTTTAATTGAATTACCTATTTTTGTTATTAATAAACTTGTAAAGATTCCATACTTACAATCTATCTATCAATTGTGTAAATTTATTTCATCTCATCGCTATAGGTCTAACGTTGCAAAAAATTATATAGCTAAGATAATTGAATATTGGCGAGATAGAAAGCAGCTACTAAACGAAGAAGCTGACAGTCTACTACAACATTTAAAACAAGAAAGTACCAGCGATTATTTAAATGATTTCAGTATTCACCTTGGTATAAAAGTATTTATAAAAAATATCGAATACTTTTTAGTGCCACTCCTCTACGTTCTGGGGCTAATTGATGAGTTTATTTTCATTACATGGTTGATTATAGGAGGCCCAATTTATCGAACAATTTATACGTTTTGGAGAATCTTACAAACAGCATTCAGTGGTCATGAGATTCCTTGGATTGCCCTTTTTGTTGGCTTAATTCCTACTCTGGGAACACTTGCTTATCCTAGCCAAATTATTTACTCAGCTAAAGGAAGAAATAAAAATATTGCTCAATTTATAGTATATGATTTCTTCACTAGAATAGGAAAGAAAATTCCCGCTTGGGGTGGAGAAGATACACAGACAGAACATTTTTTCAATATGTTTGCAGATAAAATTGCTCACCGCAAAACAAATATAACAAAAGCTTTTTAAACACTTATACCTAATAAAGTGAGTTTTTCTTAAATAGGTATAGAAGTTTTATTTAACTTATAAGAATTGAAAAACAAGATATCTGACCTTACCAAAAAAGCCGGATATCTTGTTTTTCATAAATGGTTAAGTATGGCTATAGTTCAGTCAAGAGGGTCAAAAAGGTTGACTAAAGCGGATACTACAACCATTGGCGACCCTATGAGGAAGCAAATTAACCATTGATTCAAGTTTAATGGTGCTGTGTTAAATAAGGTGTTCATTAAACTCCATTGACTGAAAATGATTTGTAAAAATATCGTAGAAACAATTCCAATAATAATTGCAGAGACATCACCGATTTTACCTCCCTTACCACGTAGTTTACCTAGAAAAGCTCTTCCTAAGTGGCTAATACTTAAAAGATAAAAAACTCTGCCTGCTACTAAAGCCTGAATTGCCATTGTTCGGGCTAAATCGATATTTCCTGTAGTTTGTCTGATCCATTCAAATACACCAAAAATCAAAATCCAGTTAAAGATGGAAATTGCCAGAATGCGCTTGACTAAACTTTTTGAAAGTAATGATTCGCGGGGGTTACGCGGTGGTTGTTGCATCACCCGTTCAGACCTCGGCTCAAAGGCTAAGGGTACAGTCATGGCGATAGAATTAACCATATTTAACCACAGAACTTGTAAAGACAAAATTGGTAATTCTCTAGCAAGCAGTACGCTAATTAAAATCGTCATCGATTCGCCACCATTAACTGGGAGAATGAAGGCGATCGCTTTAAGCAGATTTCGATAAACAGTCCGCCCTTCCTCAACTGCTGCTTCTATGGAGGCAAAGTTATCATCGGTTAAAATCATGTCTGCGGCTTCTTTTGCTACTTCTGTACCAGCGCCCCCCATCGCAATACCAATATCTGCTTGTTTCAGGGCGGGTGCGTCGTTGACAGTTTTGTCAGAGCAGATAACTCATATCTTGCACCTGATAAAAACTATCAGTATTAACCAGGAACAAGAAAATGAAAGTAACATCTAACAAATAGAAATTCTTTTTAAATACTGATGTAATGAACTACATTGATTCCCAGGACATTTACTAGTCACATATACAAAAACAGGAATAATGTCATCTGCATAGAGATATTTTTATATGTTCGTAAAAAATGAGAAAAAAGGGCGTAGAAAACATTAGTAACAGCAAGAAATATGGAAGTCATTCTTGCCCACGCCCATACCCTAATGTATACGATTCTGGCATTGATGCCTAGCCGTTATCAACGAGACAACTTGGAAGCAATGTTAGGGCTGTTTCTGGCAGCAGATGGAAAACCTTTGCCACATTACAGCAAATCCAAGTCTGAAAGCGCTTTAAGTAGATTTTTGAATACCTATAAATGGCCTACTCGCAAGCTAATTCGTCATGTTCGTCAACAGGCAATTGAGCCTGGTTTTCAGTCATTGTCCATTGGGAAGAAAAGCATTTCTACAAGTAATAAT
>JAESGI010000240.1_pt1 | contig 30223 bp, 26 predicted proteins | sample 9269671 | NCBI WGS metagenome assembly JAESGI01 (sample SAMN14515641, study PRJNA621666) | algae metagenome | isolation source: Nostoc indistinguendum CM1-VF10 and co-occurring heterotrophs from gravelly... | place: USA: Clark Mountains, San Bernardino, California | collected 1998-06-05 | reverse complement strand
CCGTCGGGGCGCCCGGAGAATTCGGCATTGACCGCGATGCTCAGCGGCTTCTTGGCGTTGAAGGCGGCCGCGAGGTCAGACAGCGTCTTGACCGAGGCCGTCTTGGGATCGTCGGCGCGGACGGCAAGCGCGTAGGTGTTGTTCGCGGCCGAAGGCTGGAGCCAGGTCAGGCCGAGCTTGCCGTCGAGCTCCTTGACGCGCTCATAGGTGTCCTTGGCGCTCAGGCGCTCGCTGATCTTGTTGTAGGTGACGAGCGACGTGCCGGTATACTCCCAGTAGACGTCGATCTGGCCGCCGATCTGGGCATCGCGCAGGACCTGCGAGCCGAGGCCGTCGCGTTTGTCGACCTCGAAGCCCTTCTGCTTGAGCAATTGAGTGGTGACCTCAGCGAGCAGCAACTGCTCGGTGTAGTTCTTGCCCCCGACGACGATGGGTTTGGCCTGCAGGGGCATCGCCCAGAGCGCCGTGAGCGCGGTGATGGCGAAGATGCGCGACGAAAGCTTCATGCCAGGTCTCCTTGAAGCTACTGCGGGAAAGGTCGGAGGGGTCAGCGCAGCGGGTTGACCCCTCGGGGAATGGTCCAGAACTGGAGCTGGGCCATGATGAAATCGATCAGCACCGCCAGCAGGGCGGTGGGGATGGCGCCGGCGAGCATGGTCCCGAACTCGTTCAGCGCGATGCCAGTGAAGATCAGTTCGCCGAGCCCGCCGCCGCCGATCAGGAAGGCCAGCGGCACGGTGCCGACATTGATCGCCAGAGCGGTGCGGACGCCGGTGTAGATCACGAACAGGCTGTTCGGCAGCTCGACCTGGAACAGCGTGTGGCGCGGAGAAAGCCCCATCCCGCGCGCCGCCTCGAGCAGATGCGGCGGCACGGCGCGCAAGCCCGCCATCGTGTTGCTGACGATCGGCAGCAAGGAGGCGACGAACAGCGCGAAGATCGCCGAACCGTTGCCTATGCCGAGCAGGCTCATCGACAGGGCCAGCACGGCGAGCGTCGGAATCGTCGCGCCGACATTCAGGACTTGCAGCGCCATGTCGCCGAGCCGGCGAAAGCGCGGCCTCGTGAGGAGGACACCGAGCGGCACGCCGATCAAGATGGCGGCGCCGCCCGACAGCGCCACCAGCTCGACATGCTGCCAGCCGAGAAAAGCGATGTCGTCCCACTTCTCGAGCAGGCCGGGCAGGAGACCGCCGGCCCAGGCCCAGGCTCCCAGCAGGAAGACAGCGAGATGGACTCCATTGTGGCGCAGCCTGGTCAGCATGGGCAGCGCGCCGTCAGCCATCCCGGTAGGTCTCCGAGAGCAGGCGCGTCATGCCGCGCAGGGTGACGTAGCCGACGAACATGCCGTCTTCGTCGACGCAGGCGAGCCAGGAGACGTCATGGCGGAACATGGTCGAGACCGCGGTGCGCAGATCCTCGTGCGGCCGGATCGTCGTCGGCAGGGTCTCGTGGTTCTCGCCGACCATGCCGCTGGCTCCGCGCGCCGCCTGGAGCGAGACGTAGCCGCGGGCCCGTCCGCGTGGGCCGACCATCACGATCGCCTGGTGCCCGTGCTCCTCCATCGTGGCGACAGCCTGCTTCAGGCTGTCGGCGGCCCTGACCCGCGGCGGGTCCGCCAGCATGGCGTCGCGCACCGTCAGCAATTGCAGGCGCTTCAGCGTCCGGTCGCCGCCGACGAAATCGGAGACGAAGCTGCTGGCCGGGTGGGCGAGGATATTGTCGGGCGTGTCGTACTGGACGAGGCGCCCGTCTTTGAAGATCGCGATCCGGTCGGCCATCTTCACCGCCTCGTCGATGTCGTGGCTGACGAACAGGATGGTCTTGCGGATCTGCGCCTGCATCTTCAGGAACTCGTCCTGGATGATCACCCGGTTGATCGGGTCGATGGCGCCGAAGGGTTCGTCCATCAGCAGCACCGGCGGATCGGCGGCTATGGCGCGCAGCACGCCGATGCGCTGCTGCTGCCCGCCCGAAAGCTCCCGCGGATAGCGGTGCAGGAAGGCGCCGGGCTCGAGCGCGACCATGTCGAGCAGCTCCGCCGCCCGCTCACGCGATTTGCGCCGGTCCCAGCCGAGTATGTCGGGGACGATGCAGATATTGTCCTCGACGGTCTTGTTGGGGAACAGCCCGATCTGCTGGATGACGTAGCCGATGCTGCGCCGCAGCTGCGTGACGTCGCAATCGGCCGTGCTCCTTCCGTCGATCAGGATGTCGCCGGAACTCGGCTCGATCAGCCGGTTGACCATCTTCATCGTCGTCGTCTTGCCGCAGCCGGAGGGGCCGAGCAGGACGCAGATCTCGCCCGCGGGGACCTCGAGCGAGACACGGTCCACGGCCGGCATGGTGCTGCCGGCGAAGGTCTTGCTGACCTGGTGCAGTCTGATCATCTGGTCCTCAATCCCGGTGAGGTGAGCTTCCGCTGCAGCCACAGCAGGGAGAGGTCGGCGACGACGGCGAGCAGGCTGACGGCGAGCGCTCCGGTGATGAGCTGGCGCGGGTCGGTCTGGCTGATGCCGCGCGAGATGAAGGTGCCGAGCCCGCCGGCGCCGATATAGGCGGCGATCGCCGTGACGCCGATATTCATCACCACCGCGAGCCGCACCCCGGTCATGATCACGGGCAGCGCGAGCGGCAGCTCGACCTCCCGCAGCCGCTGGCCTCTGGTCAAACCCATGCCGCGCGCAGCTTCACGCAGGGACGGGTCAAGATTGCGGATCGCGGCGTACGTATTCCGGATAATCGGGAGCTGAGAGTAGAGTAATACCGCTATCACCGCCGGCAGATAACCGATTCCGTGGCCGACCAGCGACAGCAGCGGGATCATCATTCCGAACAGCGCGATCGACGGGATGGTGATCATCATCGACGCGACATAGAGCACGGCATCCGCCACGCGCCGGTTCTGGCTGATCGCGATGCCGATCGGCACGCCCGTGAGGATAGCCAGAGCGACTGCGACCCCGACGATGGCGACGTGCTCGCCGGTCCGGGTGACGATGAGCCCCCAGTTCGAAGTGATGTAATTGAGAATGTCCATTGCGTTGCCGCGGCTTTTAGAGCAGCCTATCTGGCGTTGGCAACCCATTTGTGGAAATTTTATATGATATTTTGATAGTCATTGCTGGGAATGGCTATTCTCTGAATCTATCTAATACGAAATATTTATTGCCATTATGACGAATGCATACCTTTTATGTTTCAAATTGAATTTCAGAATTCAGCTCGTAAACTCTTTAATGAAACCTTGCGACCTTTCATGTGTGGCGCGTCGCGGTGTGCGCTGTCGTGAAAGGCCGCCAATGAGAAGGACGTTCCATGTGTGGCTTCGTGTGCCTGTGGGAGATCGATGACCAGGACGGGGCGCTGATCGCAGCGATGCTTTCACGCCTTGGACATCGCGGCCCCGATGCGACCGAGATCGCCCGACTGGGCGGGGCTCCGGCCGTGATGGGCCATTGCCGGCTGTCGATCATCGGTCAGGAGAATGGCCGCCAGCCCATTCGAGCGGACGGAGAAATGCTTGTCGCCAATGGAGAGATCTATAATCATGAGGATCTGAGGGCGATCCTTGGCGCGGAACTCTTCGAAACGGCCAGCGACAGCGAAACTATTCTTCATCTGTCCCGCAGCGGCGCACAGCGTTGGGTCAGCCGGCTCGACGGCATGTTCGCCTTCGTGCTGGCCACGCCGGATCGGATCATCGCGGCGCGCGATCCGCTCGGGATCAAGCCGCTCTACATGGCCCAACGCGGCAGGGGGCTGGCCTTCGCCTCCGAGCTCAAGGCCTTCGACGGCCTCGGCTTCGATGAGATCGGCGCGATCCCGCCGGGCTCGCTCTTCGACAGCCAGAGCGGGCTGAGGCAATGGTACCGCGTCCCGTCAGGAGCCGCCAAAGCCGAGCCGGGCCTCGACATCGATGGCGTGGCCGGCGAACTGCGGCTCAGCCTCGAAGAGGCGGTGGCCAAGTGGATGGTCGCCGATGTCGAGGTCGGCTCGTTCCTGTCCGGCGGCCTCGACAGCTCGATCATCGCGGCGATCGCGCAGAAGATCAGGGCTGCCGCGGGGCATGGGCCGCTCAAGACCTTCGCCGTCGGCACGGCCGGCTCGTCCGACCTCGCCGCCGCGCGGCGCGTGGCAGAGCATATCGGCACCGACCACCATGAGTTCACCTTCACGGCGCAGGACATCGCCGAGAACCTGCCCCATGTGATCTACCATCTCGAAAGCGCCGATATCGACCTCGTCCGCAGCGCGATCCCGACGCTGTTCGCAGCCAGGCTGGCGCGCGCCCAGGTCAAGGCGGTGCTGACCGGAGAGGGGGCCGACGAGCTCTTTGCCGGTTACGCCTATCATCACGGCTATGTCGATGAGCCGCGCGCGCTTGCCGATGAGCTGACACGCAGCCTTGGCACGATGCACAACATCAACCTGCAGCGGGTCGATCGCATGACCATGGCGGAATCCCTTGAGGCGCGGACGCCGTTCCTCGACCGCGACCTCATCGCCTTCGCCCAGTCCATTCCCGCGCAGCTCAAGCTGCGCCGGACCGACCCGGCGATCGCTGAATCGACCGGGCCGACCACCGAGAAATGGCTGCTGCGCAAGGCCTGCGCCGACCTGCTGCCGGACGATCTCGTCTGGCGTAAGAAGGCGCAGTTCGACGAAGGTTCGGGGACAGTGGATGCGCTGCAACAGGCCCTGCGGATCCTGATCGGAGCCAAAGGCGGGGTCGATCGGCAACGCGAGGGCGCATTGTACCGCGAGATCCTGCGCAGCCGATTCAGCGATCCCGGCATGATCCTGAGCCAGGCCGGGCAGTGGAACGCCAACCGCATCGCCGCTTGACGCCCCACGCAGCCTTGGCAAGAGCGCCGCATGTCCGTTGCCGACCGGGGGCGTCGACAAGGCTTGGGTTCATCGACGGCGGAAGGAAGGAGACCCTGGGGCCGGATGGCGGGAGACCGCACGTCCGTGGCGGCATTGCAGCGTCAATCAGGTCGCCTTCCTTCTCGTCGGCTCCGCCGCTTCCAACTCTGGCCAGGGGCGGACCACTGCTCTTGGTCCGTGGCTGCGCGGCGGGGCATGGCTGAACCAGCGCGCGCAGCGGCGGCGAACGGCGATCCATCGTGCTCGCGCGTCGTCTGCGCGGGTGGGGTCACGGCTCTTCGTCGGTCGTGAGCGGGCGCGCGCCTGCGGAGAATGCGCCGCGCAGGAAGCCACGCGAGACGGAGCGATCGGCATCCGCCAGCAGCATGTGGAAATCATGCAGCAGCGCCCGAAGCGCCGCCCTCTCGCTGCCGTGCTCTTCGACAAGCTCGACGAGCTCCCATTCCAGATCGTCGCTCCCCAGCGCCGTCTGCGGCTCGGCTGTTGGCATCGTCCTCACTCGTGTTGATGAGAACATTAAGGGAACATAATAGTGCGGAGAGTCAAGCAAACGCCAATGCCTGGCCGGGCGGGTTTGCAAGAGGGCTGAGCGCGCCGGCTGTCCGTGTCTGGACGGGATCGCGAGCTTTCCGCGAGAGCCGGTATTTCAGGAGGCCGCTCGAAGAAGCCGGCCAGGATCAACGCCGCGCCCGGGCAGTCGAGCGAGGATCATGGAACTGTTGCAGCCGCCGGCCGTTCGATTTTCGTGGAGATCAACGTCCGCCGGATCGCGGCTTGAAAAGGATACTGCATGGATCATGTCCTCTTGGCGGAGAATGATGGGAAGCGCGTCTTCGCCCTTGTCCTCGACGCTGGTGACGAAGCCTTTGCCTGCATCACCCGTTTCGCCACCGAGCAGGGGCTCACGGCTGCATCGCTCACTGCGATCGGGGCATTCGAAACCACGATCGTCGGCTTTTTCGACTGCGCGGCGAAGACCTATATCGAGATCGCAGTGGACGTGCAGGCCGAGGTGCTGAGGCTGATCGGGGACATTGCCGAAGGTGATGACGGCCGTGCCAGCCTGCATGCTCATGCGGTGCTCGGCTTGCGGGACGGCAGCACCAGGGGCGGCCATCTGCTGAAAGGCATCGTCCGGCCGACGCTCGAGGTGATCCTCACCGAAACACCCGGCCATTTGCGCCGCCAGCAGGTCCGGGAGCTCGGCATCGCCTTGCTCCGCCCGCAATCGCAGTAGCCGGCCTCGCTTCCCGCGAGACCGGCCACATGAGCGCTATCGCCGTGCCTCCACGGCCGGCTTCCGGTGAGCTGTCCGCGGCATCCGGCACCTGAGATGGTCGAGGGCCTGAAGCGACACCTGGGCAGCAGGGCGGCTGCTGTCTCGCCTCCTGAAGAAGCAAGGCTCACGCATTGGCGCGTCGGCCGCTGCTGCCGGCTAGGAAGGCGCCCTGGTCATCGGGGCGCGGAACGGCTGAGATAGTCGAAGGCCGACAGGACATGCGTGCGCACGACATGGAGGAACTCCTCGATGTCGACATGCTCGTCATGCGAGCCCATGCCGTGTGGATAAGGGCCATAGACATAGGCGGGGACACCACGGTGCCGCCAGAGCCGCGCATCGGTTCCGCCCAGGCTGACGATCGGCTGCGGGCGCGGCCGGCCGGCCTCCTCGACGTTCTTCTGGATGATCGCCACCATCTCATGGTCGGGATCGCACCAGGACGGCTCGTCGCCGCCGACCACCTCCCAGCTGGCCTGCGGGTAGCGGGCTGCGATCTCGGCGATCTTCGGCAGGAGATCGGCCTTGCTCATGCCGACCGGCAGGCGGAAATCCGCCTGGAAGGTGCAGTGCGACGGGATCATGTTGACCTTCTCGCCGCCCTGGATCGTGCCGATATTCAGCGTCACCCGGTTCACCAGCCCGCCGGCGCCTTCGCCCATCATCCGGTCCATCACCGGCCGGCTCTGCTCGATGGCGCGCTGCAGATTGTGCGAGAGCGGCGCCTCGATCTCGGTCAGGCTCTCGAGCTCCGTCGCCAGGCGCATGGCGAGCTTGGTCGCGCTGTCGGTCGCGTGGACATAGGCGCCGTGCGCGCCCTTGGCCCGCAGGGTGAAGGCGATCCAGAGCGGGCCGCGCTCGCCGAAGCGGATCGATTCCGGGCCGCCCGGCTCGCCGTTCAGCAAGCAGTCGCCATGCACTTCCGGGTGGTGCTCCATCAGGTAGCGCGCGCCCCAGGGGCCGAAGGTCTCCTCGTCCGAGACGCAGGTCAGGGTCAGCCGCCCGCCCAAGCTCTCGCGCAGGCGATGCAGCATGGCGTAGGTGACGATCGATGCGGTGGTGCCCGGCTTCATGTCGCAGGCGCCGCGCCCGTAGATCTTGCCGTCGGCGATCTCGGCGCCCCACGGATCCTTCGTCCAGCCCGCAAGGTCCGGAGCGACCGGGAAGACGTCGAGATGGCCGTTCAGCACCAGATGCCGACCCGGCTTTGCGCCGTCGAAACTGGCTACGATGTTCGGCATCTCGGGATGCGGGGAAATGATGCGGTGGTCGAGGCCACGGCCGTTGAGATAAGCGCGGACGACATCCGCGGTCGAGCGCGTGTCTCCCGGCGGGTTCGGTCCGCGCTCCCGTAGCAGGGCACGCAGCAGGCCGATGATCTCGTCGCGCTCCGCGTCGAGCCACTCCAGCAGCCTGCGCCGCTCATCTGCCATCGTCGTCATGGTCGTGTCCTCGTCGAAAGCGCTGGGGAGCAATGTGGCCGGCTCCAGTCATCACCGGCCGGGCCAAAGGCACGCGGAAACGTGCGTTCGTTCAGGAGACCATCCGGTCGATCTGGTCGCGCAGCCGGTACCAGGCCAGCATCATCGGCAGGAACCAGGGCCGGCCGTCATAGAGCGGCGCAGTCGGAAAGGGCAGGTCGGCGAAGGCGCTCGGCTCGTTGGCTGCACCGGCGATGGCCCGGGCGGCCTGAAAGCCGAGCCAGCTTTGCATCGCGACGCCGTTGCCCTGGCAGCCGAGCGCGTAGTGCACCCCCTCATGGCTGCCCAGATGCGGCCGAAAGTCGAAGGTGAAGGCGACATTGCCGTTCCAGCTGTGGCTGACCCGCACGTCGCGAAGCTGCGGCCAGACTGTCGTCATGACGGCGTGGAGGCGCCGCGCGCTCTCGCGCGGGTCCATGGCGGCGGTTCCGACGCGACCGCCCCAGAGCACGCGCCTTCCGTCCGGCGACAGGCGGAAATAGCTGAGCACCCGGCGGGTGTCGGCCAGCATCCGCCGATTGGGAACCAGCTCGGCGGCGAGACCGTCCGGCAGCGGCTCGGTCGCGATCAGGAAGCTCGCCACCGGCACGACCCTGCGCTGCATCCAGGGCGTGGCTTCGCCGGTATAGCCATTGGTCGCGACCATGACCTTCTGCGCGGTGATCGCGCCGGCGCTGGTATCGAGGCGCCAGCCATCGGCGCTGCGGCTCATCCGCTGCACTTTGGTGCGGTCGACCAGCTTCGCCCCAGCGCGCCGTGCGGCTTCCGCGAGGCCGCGAACGTATTTGGCGGGGTGCAGGCCGCCGGCGGCCTCGACGAACTGGCCGCCGCGATAATGATCGCTGCCGATCTCCTCCCGCTGCCGCTCGGGCGGTACCATCTCGCAGCGCGCGCCGGTGAGGGCCGCGATGCGGTCGCTGTTGGCGGCGAGGTGGTCGTAATGCTTGCGCGAATAGGCGGCGACGAAGCGGCCGGTTTTCTGGAAGTCGCAGTCGATCTGTTCCCGGGCGATCAGGCCCTCCAGAAACTGGAGGGTTCCGATCGCTTCGGCGGTCAGGCGGTCGGAACGTTCCTTGCCGAGCTCGCGGGAGAAATCGCTGAGCGCCAGCTTCACGCCGCCGGTGACCAGCCCGCCATTGCGCGAGCTTGCGTTGAAGCCGATCTCGTCGGCCTCGATCACCACGGCCTCGACGCCCTGCCGCCTGAGTTCAAGCGCGCAGGACAGGCCGGCATAGCCGCCGCCGATGATCGCGACATCGGCGCGTTCCGGCAGGGCGCCGTCCGCTTCCTTCACCGGGTGGGCTGCATCCCACCAATAGGGATGCGGCAGGAAATCGGGCGTGAACAGGTCGTTCGCAGGCATGGTTTCTCACCTGGAGACAGAAGGGCGTCCGAAGCAGCCGGCCGCGAAGGATCAGGTCGTGACCACGTATTCCGGCTGGATGCGGCTCAGCACCTCGGCGGACCCTTCGGTCGTCAGGATCGTGTAGCCGAGCGACATCGCGAGGTTGTTGGGCGCATCGATAAGGATGGCGTGCAGGAACAGGATCATGCCGGGCGCGACCGGCATCTCATTGCCGGAATAGATCATCGGTGGGACGTCCATCCAGGACGGCCGATAGGTTGCGCCGAGCGAGTAGCCGCAAGCCGACATGCGCGAGCCGCCGAAGCCCTCCTTGTCGAAGACGCGGCGATGGGCGTCGTCGATCATGCCGATCGTGTTGCCCGGCCGGGCAGCTTCGGTCATGGCCGTGATCGCCTCGTGCGTCACCGCGAACATGCGCTGCTGCAGCGGCTGGGCGCGGCCGATCGCGATCGTCCGCATCAGGCAGGCACAATAGCGGCGATAGCTCGCGGCGTGCTCGATCGTCAGCTGGTCCTCGCCGTCGAGCGTCCGGAAGCCGGTGGCGCTCCTGACGAGCAAGGCGCGATCGCCCGAGCCGAGCACGGGGCCGGAAGGTGGCGGATCGCCGCCGCCGGCGAGGATCGGGACCGAGCCCGCCGCGGCGATGTCGCCCTCGAAGCTGCCCGGACGCGCCTTCTCGATCATCGCGACGAGCGAGTCGTCGGCGAGCTCTGCGGCACGCCTGACATAGGCGATTTCCGCCGCCGACTTCACGACGCGCAGGCCGCGGACGAGGTTGGACGCGTCGACCAGCGTGCACCACGGGGACAGGCGGTTATGCACGAGGGCGTAATTGTCGGCCGTCAGGCCGAAGGTGCGCATCTCGATGCCGACCCGGGCGCCCTTCAGGCCCTTCTCCTCCAGGATCGCCATCAGCTCGCGCGACGGGTCCATGCCGGGCGCATCGTACCAGAGCCTGATGTCCTCGAAGGTCGAGGTCCGCCGCGCCTGTTCCAGGTCCGGCCGGCGCGTCAGCAGCGTCATCGGCCGCTCATCCGCCGTCAGCACCGCGCACTGGAAGAAGACGAAGCCGCTGGTGTCGAAACCGGTGAGGTAATAGGTGCTCTCCTGGGCGAAGAGCAGCAGGGCATCGAGCCCTTCGCGTCGCATCGCGACCCGCGCATTGGCGACACGCTGATCGAATTCGGCTCTCTCGAAATGCAGCACCACGTCAAATCTCCTTCGGCGACCTTGAGCGGGTCGTCTAATCGCGAGGTTCGGATTGGAAGTACTGGGACACCGCCAGCAGCACGATCGACAGGACGATGAGCAGCGAAGAGATCGCCGCGATCGTGGGGTCGATCTCGTCGCGCAGGGCGAGGAACATGCGCCGCGTCAGGGTCGCCTTGTCGCCGCCGGCGATCAGCAGGCCGATCACCACCTCGTCGAGCGAGGTGATGAAGGCGAGCAGGGCGCCGGAGATCACCGAATTGCGGATCTGCGGCAGGGTCACGGTGAGGAAGGCGCGCGGGCGCGACGCGCCCATGCTGCGGGCGACCATCTCCTGGTTCATGTCGAAGCTCTTGAACCCGGCCGTGACCGAGATCAGCACGAGCGGCAGCGCCAGCACGGTATGCGCGAGCACCAGGCCCGAGAGAGAATTGTTCAGCTCCAGCGGCGCGAAGAACAGGAAGATGCCGATGGCGAGCAGGATGACCGGGATCATCATCGGCAGCGTCAGGGCGACCTGGACGAGGCGGCCGGCGCCGCTGCGCGCGAGATGGAGGCCATAGGCCGCGAGCGTGCCGGTCACGGTCGCGACGATGGTCGTCAGGAAGGCGGCTTGCAACGACACGACCGTGGCATCGCGCCATTCGAGCGAGCCGAAATAGGCACGGTACCAGCGCAGCGACCAGGATTCCGGCGGGAACGACAGGTAGCGCGAATCCGAGAAGCTCATCGGGATCACGAGCAGCGTCGGTGCGATCAGGAAGACGATGACCAGGCCGCACAGGACATAGAGCCAGAGCCTGTCCAGATGGGTGATCTGCGTGCTCGTCGCAGGCTGTCGCAGCATCAGCGTGCCTCCCCGAGTTTCGCCGAGCCGGTCAGCCTCGAGACCAGCCAGAGGATGCCGAGCGTGATGACGAGGAGGACGACGCCCATGGCGCTGGCAGCACCCCAGTCGGCATAGACGGTGGTCGAACGCTCGATCTGCATCGCCCACATCATCACGCGGCCGCCGCCCAGCAGTGCCGGGGTGACGTAGAAGCCGAGCGACAGCACGAAGACGACGATCAGGCCGGCCGCGAGGCCCGGGAAGGAGAGGGGCACATAGATCTGCCAGAAGGCGCGGATCGGCGAGGCGCCGAGATTGGCGGCCGCGCGCATGTAGTCCTCGCTGATCGTCTTCATGGTCGCGTAGAGCGGCAGCACCATGAACGGCAGCATGATATGGGTCATGCCGATCGCCGTGCCGGTGAAATTATGCACCAGCCGCAGGGGCTCCTCGACGATGCCGAGCTTCTGCAGCCACGTATTGACGAGGCCCCGTCGCTGCAGCAGCACCAGCCAGGCGTAGGTCCGCACCAGCAGCGAAGTCCAGAACGGGAAGAGCACGCAGAGCAGGACGAGGCTTGCCCAGCGCCGCGGCAGCTGCGAGGCGAGGTACGCCAGCGGGTAGCCGAGCAGCAGGCAGACCACGGTGACGGTGAAGGCCAGCTCGAACGTGGTCCGCAGCGTCAGCAGATAGGTCGGGTGCAGCAATCTCTGGTAGTGGATAAGGGTGAAGCCGCTCTTGTCGACGAAGGACAGCCAGAACAGCCAGCCGATCGGGATGAGTACGACGAAGCCGACGAGCAGGAGCGCTGGCAGCGTCAGCGCCAGCATCGAGCGCCGCTCGCCATGGGCCTGGCGCCGCAGCGCCTCCTCATTGGCTCCGGACGCCGTGCCGCCGGTTGCGATCTGATCCAGTGCCAGCGTCATGGCCGGCCCGTTTGCGGGGCATCCGCGTCGGCTGGGACGATGATCGCGTCCTCGGCGGAAAACCCGACCCGGACCGCGGTGCCTACCTCGGCGAGGACTTCGTCCGTGCGCAGGGAGCGCCGGATCGCGATCTCATGATCGCTCGCGGTCCTGACATAGGTGACGATGCTGTCGCCCTGAAAGACGTTCTGGCGGACATGGCCGGCGATGACGTTGGCTTCGGCCGGCGCCGCATCGGCAAGGAGGCGCAGCTTTTCCGGTCGCAGTACGAGGAAGCTCGACGCGCTGCTCGCCGGCGTCGGCGCCGCGCTGAGCAGTGGGGCGCCGGCGAAGCTCGCCCGCCCGTCCCGGACCTCGATGGGCAAGGTCGAGGACTCTCCGATGAAGCTCGCGACGAAATGCGTGGCCGGCCGCTCGTAGAGTTCGCGTGGGCGGTCGAGCTGGACGACGCGGCCACGGTTGATCACCGCGATCCGGTCCGACATCGTCAGCGCCTCGCGCTGGTCGTGCGTCACATAGACCGTGGTCATGCCGAGGCGATCATGCAGGCGGCGGACCTCGAGCTGCATCTGCTCGCGCAGATTCTTGTCGAGCGCCGAGAGCGGCTCGTCCATCAGCAGGATGCGCGGCTCGAAGATCACCGCGCGCGCCAACGCGACACGCTGGCGCTGGCCGCCGGACAACTGGTCGATGCGCCGCTCGCCGAAAGCGCTCAGCTGAATGAGATCGAGCGCGCGCTCGACCCGCCCGGCGATCTCCCGCGCCGGCACGTTTCGCAGCTTGAGCGGGTAGGCGAGATTGCCCGCGACCGTCATATGCGGGAACAGCGCATAGTTCTGGAACACCATGCCGATGTCGCGCTTGTGCGGCGGCAGCAGCACCACCTCCCGATCGGCGAAGCGGACGCTGCCCGATTGCGGCCGCACGAAACCGGCGAGCACCATCAGCAGCGTGGTCTTGCCGGAGCCGGAAGGGCCGAGCAGCGTGATGAACTCGCCGCTCCTGATCGACAGGCTGACATCGTCGAGCGCCTTGAAGGAGCCGTATGACTTGACCAGGCGCTCGATGGTGATTGGCAGGGAGGCGCTGCGGTTGCCACCGGCCGCCGGAGCCTCGGCAGGTGTAGCCATGACTGTCATCCTGTTACCTTTTCATGCGAGGGCGGCCGGGCCCGTGCGAGCCCGGCCGCTCGTGTTCAGCGCTGGATGAACAGGTCGAACTGCTTGGTCAGCTCGTCGAGATTCGCGGCCCAGTAGTTCGCGTCGAGCACGAAGCCCTTCTTGGCGTTCTCCGGGGAGCTGGGCAGCCTGGCCGCGACCTCCGGCTTGATGATGCCCGTGTTGAAGGCCTCGACATTGGCCGGGCCGTAATTGATGTAGAGCGCGATACGGGCCTGGACCTCCGGACGGCTCATGATCTCGATCGCCTTCATCGCCAGGTCCTTGTTCTTGGCGCCCTTGGGCACGACCCAGCAGTCCGTCAGCAGCATCTGCTGGTTGAAGGTCAGGCTCACCTTCTCACCCTCGGTCGCGAGGGCTTCGGCGCGGCCGTTCCAGATCGCCGCCATCTCGACCTCGCGATCCTTCAGCACCTGCTGGGACTGGGCGCCGGAGGCCCACCAGACGACCACGTCCTTCTTGATCGCCTCGAGCTTCTTGAAGGCGCGCGCAGTGTCGAGCGGGTAGAGCTTTTCCATCGGCACGCCATCGGCGAGCAGGGCGGATTCGAGCGCGTAGACCGGGCTGCGGCGCATGGTGCGGCCGCCGGGGAAGGTCTTGGTGTCCCACATGTCGGCCCAGCTCGACGGCTTCTTGTCGCGGTACTTCTCGTCGCTCCAGGCCAGGGTCGTGGCGTAGACCAGATTCGAGATCCAGCCCTTGCCCTTCATGTTGTCGGCGATGCCCTTGACCCCGAGGATGGCCGGCGTCAGCGGCTCGGTGTTGCCTTCCTTGTCGAGCAGCGCGCAGCCATAATTGCCCTGCTGGACGAGATCCCAGGTCGGGCGCCCGGAGGCCACCTGCGCGCGCACATCGGCGACGCCGGATGTGGTCTCCTCCTTGATCGTCACGCCGAGTTCCTTCTCGACGATGTTGAACCAGGCCTCCCTCTGCGCCTTCTGGTAGGCGCCGCCCCAGGACGAGATCGTCAGGGTCTGTTGCGCGGCGGCCGGTGCGACATGGCCGGCGGTCGCGGCCAGTGCCACGGCTGCGAGGGCGTGAGCGACGAATTTCATGGTATCTCCCCTTGTGGTTATGCGCGCATGCAGATGAGGCTGTGCTCTCCCTCTCGCGTCACGTCTGACGCGAGAATATTCGATCTCCCCCGAGATAGGTTTCATCGACGCGGACATCGGCGAGGGTCTCCGGATCCACGCTGAAGACATCCTCGTGAAGGATGGAAAAGTCCGCAAGCTTGCCGACTCCGAGATCACCCTTGATGTGTTCTTCCTTGCCGCAATAGGCGCCGAGCGTCGTGTAGGCTTCGACGGCCTCGTAGACGCTCACCGCCTCGCGGCGGTCGAGATCGGCGCCGCTGTCGGTCTTGCGGTTCACCATCGAGTAGATGCCGCGGAACGGATTGGGGTGGCAGACGGGGCAATCGGAATGGCCCGGCGCCTTCACGCCTGCATCGATCATGCTCCGGTGCGGCCACATGTACCGCATCGCCGCCGCGCCGCGATTGCGCCGATACGCGTCGCCGAGATCGTAGGCGAAGCCGGTGGCGGAGGAGCAGATGACCTGCAGCTTCTTGAGGCGCTCGAGGATGGCCGGGGTGACGTTGCAGCAATGCTCGACGCGCAGCCGGTGATCGTGGACCGGGTGATGCTGGAGCGCATGCTCGAACGCATCGAGCACGAAGTCGATGCCGCGGTCCCCGACACCGTCCGCGCCGACGAGCAGGCCCGCTTTGTGCGCGCGCAGGACCCGCTGCTTGAAGTCCTCGAGCTCGTAGAGCAGCATTCCCCGATTGTCCTCGGGCTCGCCGAGGACCTTCTCGCCGATATAGGGCTCGTAATAGGCGGCGGTCCGTCCGCTGGTCGAGCAGTCGGGGCACCATTCCACCCCGGTCAGTCGGATCCATTCGTCGCCGAAGCCGGTGCGCCAGCCCGAACGGATGATCGCGTCGATCAGCTCGTCCTCGCGGCCGCTGGCCAGGAGGCCGACGCGCATGCGCAGCTCGTTGTTCTCGCGCATCTTCTGATAGGCGACGATGCCTTGCGTCGAGCACAGGCTGTTGTGCACGGAGGTGATGCCGTAGGACGCGAAATCGTCGAAGACCCGCACCAGGCCGCCGGCGAAGTCGTCCGGCGTGAAGCCGCGCTGGCAGAGATTGACGATCTCATGGGCTGCGGTCTCGCGCAGCAGCCCGGTCAATTCGCCCGTCTGCGGGTCACGGTCGAGGCGGCCGAAGGGCGGATCGCCGCTCTCGCGCGTGAAGCCGGCGGCGGCCAGGGCCGCGCTGTTGGCGAAGCCGAGATGCGCGTCGCGCCGATAGAGAAAGGCCGGCCGCCCGCCGGCTGCCTGGTCGAGCTCGTCACGGGTCGGGTAGCCGCCCAGCCGGGTATCGTCGTAGCGAAAGCCGACGAACCAGTGATCGGCCGGCTTGCCCTCGAGCGTGGCGCGGACATGGGCGAGCACGTCCTCCTTGCTGCCGAACCCGGTAGAAAGGTCCGACCAGCGGCCGAGCCGGGCGCCGTGCATGTCGGGATGGCAGTGGCTGTCGATGAAGCCCGGCAGCACAGTCCGGCCACCGCAGTCGATCCGCTCGGCGAAGGGCGCGAGCTCCTTGATCTCCTGGTTGCTGCCATGTGCGACGACCTTCGAGCCGCTGATCGCGAGAGCTTCCACAAAATGGTCCGGTCGCTCCATCGTCGCGATCTTGCCGTTGATCACGATCCTGTCGATCCGAGGCACTGTCATCGCCGGTCCCACTCCCTCCCGCTCAGCGCGGCGCTCGACAAATCCCGCGCATCGCCGGCCGTCGCGCGGGCGTCCGCGGACGGCGTAGGGTGGCGTCGGCCGGAAAACGAAGCTGCATGCCCGGCGCCCGATAATCGCAGCTGCAGCGCTGCGTCAGGTCTTGTTTGACATGTCAGTAAAGGCAGCGTCACAAAGCTGAGAGGCGTTGTCAATCATGAATTTTCACGGAGACGCGAGCGTGGCTGTCTTGCCGATCTGAGAGGTTGCAGCCTAATCTGATATGTCAGTTTGACTGAGCGCCCTGGGCGGTTTGAGGAGAGATGAATGGGTTTTGCGGGGGAGGCGTCCTCGACCTTGGCCGTGGAAGCCTACAGGCGTCTCGAGGAAATGATCATCCTCGGCGAGCTCAGGCCAGGAACGCGGTTGTCGGAGCAGACGCTAGCGCAGGCCCTGGCCCTGGGCCGCACGCCGATTCGCGAGGCCCTGCAGAGGCTGCGCGAGAACAATCTCGTCGATATCCTGCCGCGCTCCGGCGTCTTCGTCACGGATGTCGACTTCCGGGACCAGTTTCTGCTGATGGAGGTTCGTCGCCCCCTGGAGTGTCAGGTTGCGGTGCGCGCCGCCAGGCTCGCCTCGAACGAGGACAGGGCGCGCTTCATGGAGATGGCGCAGCGCATGCGGGCTGTCGTCGACGCCGGGGACAAGGTCGGCTTGATGAATGTCGACCGAAGCTTCAAGGATTTGTCGCTGCGGGTGGCGCGCAACAAGTTCCTGACTGCGGCGCTCGCTCCCATTCAGGCCAATTCCCGGCGCGTGTACTTCATGCATCTCGAGGCGACGAACATTCCCATAGGGCATGCGCATGCTGATGCGATCGAGGCGATCGGGCGCGGCGATGTCGATCGGTCATTGGAGGCCGCGACGAAATTCCTCGACGAGATGGAGTCCTTCCTGAGGAGGCGGCTCGCGAATAGTCTTGTGTTTTCCTAGTCTTGGCGAGATTTCTGCCGAAGTGGTTCCGGAAGGTGATCCGATCGCTCTCGTGAAGAGGCGTAAATTTCGGCTCGCTGGTTAGGCAGGTGGGGTCTTGCGCAGCCGTCATGGGTCGCTCGCAATCGCGGCAGTGCGAAGAATTGCACTGACCAGCCTGGTTCGCGACGCTGTGGGATCGCCGGCCGAGCAAGCCTGCCAAGCTTGACAAGCCCGTGCATTCAAACGACCAACGCGACGGTCCGGGGGCGGGCATGATCTTGGATGTCCAGCCTGCTCGGGTCGCCAGGAGATGCCGTGCATGCCATTACGCATCATGAATGAGCCGGGCATGGCGGGAGAACGTCGCGCGGCATCTGGCTCGACCTTTCCGGCACGGCATTGAGCTGTTCGCTCACAAATTTTCTTACAGTCGCAGCAGCAGTGCGCGATAGACCGTGAATTGCACCCGGGGCCAGCGTCGATGATCAGCAATCCGATCCCCTGGCCGAACAAGGCGCGTTGCGCCGTCGCCTATACCTTCGACATGGACGCGGAGGCGCTGCTTCACATCAACTTCCGCGAGCAGGCGCCGGACCGTGTCGCACTGGCCTCGATGCTGCGCTACGAGCCGCAGGTCGCCGTGCCGCGGCTTCTGGAGATCTTCCGCCGCTCCGGGCTGCGGCAGACCTTCTTCATCCCGGGATGGTGCGTCGAAGCCTATCCGGCGACCGTTGAACAGATCCTCGCGGCGGGGCACGAGCTCGGCCATCACGGCTACCTCCACAGGCGGCCGAATACGCAGAGCCGAGACGAGGAGGCGGAGAGCCTCGGGCGCGGGATCGAGGCGTTGGCGCGGCTGAGCGGGCAGAAGCCTGCGGGCTATCGTGCCCCGGCCTACGCTTTTCCCGGCATACGCTGGAGCTGCTGCAGGACAGCGGCTTCAGCTACGACAGCTCGCTGCTGGGCGACGACCAGCCCTATCTGATCGGCAATGCACGCGGAGATCTCGTCGAGCTGCCGACCGACATGTCGCTCGACGATTGGACGCAATATGTCTGCGTCAAGGAGTTCGGCTACATGCTGCCGATTGCCTCGCCGGCGCGGGCGATGGAGGTCTTCCGGGCCGAATTCGACGCGGCCTGGCGCCATGGCGGCCTCTGGAACGCCGTCTGGCACCCCTTCGTCTCGGGGCGGCCGTCTCGCGCGGACGCCTTCGCCGAGCTGATCGAATACATGCAGGAGAAGGGCGGCGTCTGGTTCGCTACCCTTGCCGAGATCGCCGCCCATGTCCGCGGTCTCGCCGATCAGGGAATCTGGCAGCCGCGGCGCGATCAGGTGCCCTTCTGGCCGGAGCCCCTGCAGGACAGGGAATTGACCTGAAACTGCGATCGGTCGCCAGAAACCGCAAGGCGGGACATCATGCCAGGATGCGGCCGCGGTTCAGTATCCCCGCCGGGTCGAGCGCGTCCTTGAGGGTTCGCATCAAGGCGAGCTCGGAATCGGAGCGGCTATAGCCGAGATAGGGGCGCTTCAGCACGCCGACGCCGTGTTCGGCCGAGATACTGCCCTCGACGTCCCGGACGGTGCGGTACACCACCTCGGCAAGTCCGTCGAAGCCCGTGCCTTCGGGCGGATGGATCGAGAGATGCAGATTGCTGTCGGCGAGGTGCCCGAACAGGATCAGTGTTGCGTCGGGCCTGGCTTCGGCGATCCGGGCGTGCAGGAGATCGACACCCTGCGCCATCGCAGCGAGCGGCACGCTGATGTCGAAATGCAGGCCGGTCGGCAGGTGCCGGTAGAACTCCGAGCTCGCCTCGCGATAGGTCCAGAAGCGCGCCCGTTCCCGACTCGATTGCGCGACGAGAACGTCTTCGAGCAGCCCTTCCTCGACGAGCGCGCTGAGCGCCTCCAGGAACAGGTCCGCATAGGCTTCGCCCGCGGGAAGCGCCGCCTCGACCAGCAGGGTGAGCGCTGGGCCCGATGTGAAGGGCGGCGGCAGCGCGGCATGGGCCGCCGTGGCGGCGAGATAGTCGCGCCACATCGCTTCGAAGGCGAGGAGGCCGCCCGGCAGCTTCGCCTCCAACCGGTCGAGCACCTGCAAGGCTTCAGCGACGCCCGCGACGGAGCAGAGCGCGGTGTGGTGGCTCGGCACGGCGGGCTGGAGCGCCAACAGGACGCGCGTGACGACGCCGAGCGTGCCCTCGCTGCCGATCAGGAGCTGGGTCCAGTCGTAGCCGGCATTGTTCTTGATGACCTTGACGAGCGAGCTGACGATGCGGCCGTCCGGCAGCACCGCTTCGAGGCCGAGCACGTTGCGGCGGGTCATGCCATAGCGCAGGACCTGCACGCCCCCGGCATTGGTCGCGACATTGCCGCCGATGGTGCAGCTGCCGCGCGCGCCGAGATCGACGCCGTAGAGGAGCCCGGCCTCGGCCGCCCTTTGTTGGATCGCTTCCAGCGGCGTGCCGGCGAGGGCGGTCATCGTCCGGCCGACGGGATCGAGCTCCTCGATGCCGTTCATGCGTTCGAGGGAGAGCGCGATCTCGCCTTCGACGGGGTGAGCGCCGCCTGCGAGCCCGGTCAGGCCGCCCTGAACGACGACTGGAAGGGAGAAGCGGTGGCAGATCGCCAGCGCCGCCGAGACCTCGGCCGTGCTGCGTGGCAGCAGCAGCGCCGCCGGCGTGCAAGGCGGCAGCCCGGCGCTGTCGGCGCGGTTGCGCACGGGCACGGCGTCGCCGACGCGGATCTGCTCATCGCCGAGGGCGGTCCTGAGCGCCGCCAGCGCTTCCTGGGGCAGGCTCATGCCGCCGCGTTCTCGCAGCCGTGGCGGAAGTTGGCCGCGGCGTAGGCGGCCGGAACCCGGCGGCCGCCGATATCGAGCCCGCGCCGGGATTTCACGGGGTCGCTCCCGGTTTCGTCTCGGCGAGCCGGCGGTCGTAGTCGAGCACGGCCTGGAGCAGCACCTGCGCTCCGGCGCCGCAATCCTCGAAGGAGGCGTCCTCCGCCTCGTTGTGGCTGAGGCCCCCGGCACAGGGCACGAAGATCATCGCCGTCGGCGCGATGCGGGCGATATAGGCGGCATCGTGGCCGGCGCCGGAGACGATGTCGCGCATGCGGTAGCCGAGGCTGCCGGCGGCATCGCGCACAGAAGCGATGCAGCCGGGATCGAAGGGCACGGGCGGCGAGTCCCAGATCCGCGTCAGCGTGCCGGTGACGCCGTGTTCGGCGCAGATTGCCGCCAGAGCCTGCTCGATGGCAGCCTCGGTCCGGTCGAGCGCGCCGGCATCGGGATGGCGCAGGTCGACCGAGAGCGAGGCTGCGCCGGGAATGACGTTGCGGGAGCCGGGATGGACCGCGATCGTTCCGACGGTGGCGACGACCCCTGGGCAGGCGCGGGCGGCGGCCTGCACGGCCAGCACCAGCGCGGCCGCGGCGGGGAGGGCGTCCCTGCGCATCGCCATCGGCGTCGAGCCGGCATGCGACTCGCGGCCGGTGATCTCGACATCGTACCAGCGCATCCCCTGGACGCCGGTGACGACACCGATCGTATCGCCCTCGGCCTCGAGGATCGGCCCCTGCTCGATATGGAGCTCGAACATGGCGCCGATCGGCGTCGACCCGATCGCGACCTCGCCACGATAGGAGATCGCCTCGATCGCCTCGGCGAAGCTCACGCCCTCACCATCCTTGCGCGTATCGGCATAGGTGCGGTCAAACACGCCGGCATGGACGCCGGAGCCGAGCATGGCGGGCGCGAAGCGCGAGCCCTCCTCGTTCGTCCAGTTGACCAGCATGACCGGCGCATGGGTCTCATAGTCGGCGGCGTGCAGGGTCCGCAGGCATTCGAGCCCGGCGAGCACGCCGAGCACGCCGTCGAACTTGCCACCGGTCGGCTGCGTGTCGAGATGGCTCCCCATGGCGATCGGTGGCAGCGCGTTGTTCCGGCCCGGCCTGATCGCGAACATGTTGCCGACCTCGTCGACATGCACGCTGCAGCCGAGGCTCTCGCATTCGGCCCGGAACCAGTCCCGGACGCGGCGATCTTCCTCGCCCAGCGTCAGGCGCCGGATGCCGCCCTTGGCGGTCCCGCCGATCCGGGCGGTCTCCATGAGATCGCTCCAGAGACGCTTTGCATCGATGCTCAGATTGTTCGCGCGCTTCGTCATGACGTTTCTCAGCAGGGGACTTCGATCAGGAACGGCCCCGGCTGGCGGAAGCTGGTCCCGACGAGTTCAATCAGGCGCTCGACGCTGTCCGCGCGGGCGGCTTCCACGCCCATGCCGCCGGCGAGCTTGACCCAGTCGAGATCGGGGCGGCGCAGGTCGAGCATGTCGAGCGCCGTCCGTCCGGGGTTCAGCGCGCCGACATTGAACAGCTCGGTCTCGAGGCTCTGATACGCCCGGTTCGCGAAGATGATGTTGGTGACATTGAGATTCTCGCGTGCCTGCGTCCACAGCGCCTGCAAGGTGTACATGCCGCTGCCATCGGCCTGCAGCGCCACGGTGCGCCGCTCCGGGCAGGCCACGGCAGCGCCGGTCGCCAGCGGCAGGCCGATGCCGATCGAGCCGCCGGTCAGCTGCAGCCAGTCATGCGCGGGTCCGCCGGCCGTGTGCCGGTAGCAGAAGCCCGCGGCATTGATGCTCTCGTCGATGAGGATCGCGTCCTCCGGCATCAATGCGCCGACCACGGCGGCGGCGGCCTCGGCGGTGAGCGACCCCGAGGGAAGCTCCGGGCGGGCCAGCGCCTGCAGGACCGGCGGTGCGCCGGCACCGATCAGGTCGGCGAGGCGTTCGAGCGCGTCTTCGAGATCGTCCTCCGGCGCGGCGAGGCGATGGATGGCGCATTCGGGCGGCAGCACGAGGCTCGGCTTGCCGGGATAGGCGAAGAAGGCCACCGGCTCCTGCGCGCCGACCAGGACGACGCGGCGCACTTCGCTGAGTTGCGCGAGCGAGTCCGCGACCGGGTAGAAGACCCGCTCGAGCACGACGCGCCCGGCGCCGCGTGCGATGCGGGCATTGGAGGTCGGCGCCATCAGGCGCGCACCATGGGTTTGCGCGATCCGGCTGGCGAGCTCCAGCGGGCGGGCGCGCAAGGCGCGGCCGCCGACCAGCAGCAAAGTCGGCTCGCCGGATCGCAGAGCGGCGGCGGCATCCTTCAGCGCCTCGTCCGAGACTTTCGGCCGTGCCGGCAAGAGCAGGCGCGGCGCCGGGCCGTCGGCATCGTTCCAGGCGGTGTCTGCCGGCAGGATCAAGGTCGCGACCCGGCCGGCGCCCGAAAGCGCGGCGGCTACCGCTTCGGCGCCGTCGCGTGCGACCGCGCGGGCATCCTTCGAGGTCCTGACCCAGTCTGACATCGGCCGGGCCACGCCTTCGACATCGGAGGTCAGGGGCGCGTCGTAGACGGCGTGGTGCGTGGCATGATCGCCGACGATGTTGACGATCGGGGTATTGGCCTTGCGGGCGTTGTGGAGATTGGCGAGCGCATTGCCGAGGCCGGGCCCGAGATGCAGCAGGGTGGCGGCCGGCTTGTCGGCCATCCGGGCATAGCCGTCGGCCGCGCCGGAGACGACGCCCTCGAACAGCCCGAGCACGCAGCGCATGCCGGGGACGCGGTCGAGCGCCGCGACGAAATGCATTTCAGACGTGCCCGGATTGGCGAAACACGTATCGATCCCGCTGGCGATCAGCGTCCTGACCAGGCTTTCCGCGCCGTTCATGCCCTCTTGTCCCGCCTTGTCCTGCCGGAGGAATGTGAGGGCCGGGCGTGAGCCCGGCCCGCGGAGCCCGTTCCGATCAGATGGATTCAATCTGATCGGATCCGGCTCTGATGTCAGAGCGGATCGCGAACGAGCGGCGAGGTCGAGCAGTGAATGCCGCCGCCGCCGAGCGCAACCTTGTCGTACTCTACGACGCGGACGGAGATGCCTGCCTTGTCGAACTTCGCCTGCGTGCGCTCGGAGAGCCCGCCGGCCATGATCACCCGGCCCGGGCGCACCGCAAGGCAGTTGATCACCCAGTTGCCGTCATCCGGGCAGACCTCGATCTGGCGGATGCCGAGCTGCTTCAGCCGCTCGAGGAACCAGAAGGGCAGCAGCGTCGGATTCACGAACGCGGTCTCGGCGTCGACCATCACGAACATGCCGTCGATGTGCAGGCGATAGCCGGTGAGCTCGACCCGCAGCAATTCGACCCCGTGGACGCGCAGCACTTCCTCGAGCTGGCGGGCGCCTTCCTCGTTGACGCGGCTCGAAAGGCCGACGACGGCGACCTTCGGCGTGATGAAGGCGAAGCTGCCGCCTTCCATCAGGCCGGTGCCGCCGATGGTCCGCAGGATCGGCATGCCGAGCTTGCCGAGGGTACGCGTGACCGGCAGTTCCTCGCCACGGCGGATCGGCGGGCCGAGACGGGTGACGATGGCGCCGCCATCGATCGCGATGACGCTGTCGCGGGTGTAGACGGACTTCATCTTGCCGGGCGCGCATTCGTCGAGGAAGACGACCTCGGCACCTTCCTCGCGCAGCGCGGCGACGAGCTTGTCATGCTGCGCCTGCTGGGCCGGAAGGTCGGGGATCGAGTCGCCGCGCCAGTACCAGCCCTTCTCCGGGTCCCCGAAGGCGCCGATGTCGGGGATGCGCTTGGTGGGATCGACGACATTGAGCTCCGGGCCGGGGCGGTGCATCAGCACCTTGCGGATCTGGCCGACATCGTTGTTGCAGCCCCAGCGCTGCCCCCAGACCTCGACCTGCTCGGACTCGGCCTCGAAGGCCGGCTCGGCCCGCGAGGCGAAGGTCTTGATGAGCATGTTGTAGCGGTATTCGTGTTCCGAAATGATCGACATGGTCTTCTCCTGAATCCGATGCTGAACTGATCTCTCGCAGCCGGGTCTCAGCCGGCAGCGGTCGGAATGGTCCATTCGTCGCCACGGGCTGTGGTGACGTATTCCGGCCAGCGATAATTGACGGGGGCCTCGAAATCGGCCGGCAGAAGCGGCGCGACCCACTTCTCACCGCCGATGCCGCCGCCGGTGCGATCCTTGAACTCCGCCTGCGCGGCGGGGAGGCTGGTGCCGTCGGTCAGGAGGTCGACGATGGTGGTGGCGATGACCTTGGCGGCCGTGCTCCACATCGGGTCGATGCAGGCCGGCATGCCGCCCATGGCGTAGCGGGTCCACTCCGGATAGCGGTAGCCGGGCGGCGCCTTGAGGGTCGGGCGGCCGACATAGAGCCGCACCGTCGGCGCATGCCACGTGTAGTCGACATAGTCGTCGGCAGCGAGGTTCTTCTGCCAGGACGGCAGCTGTGCGCGGAAGGCCTCCTCGCCCTCCCAGGGCGCCGTCAGGCGCTGGATTTCGGGCATGAACGGGTCTTCCATCGGCTCCAGGCCGAGATTGCGCTGGATCTCACGGCCGAAGGCGCGCGCTTCCTCGCCCCATTGCGGCGCGCCGATCGCGGAAAAATTGCGCCAGGCCGCCTGTGCCATCGCGTGGTTCGGCAGGCCGGCGCGGGTGCGGGTGATCCAGGCGGGGCTGACCGTGCAGTGGCTCATCGCGGCGCAATGCTCGGCATTGCGGTCGAGCACCGCGAAGACGCGCTCGCACATGTCGAGCGTCGGGGCGCGCAGGGAGTACTGGATCTGGGCGAGGCCGGGCGCGAGATTGTCCGCGGCCGCATAACCCGCCTGGATGATGTGCTCGTTGAGCGTCCAGCTGCCGTGATGCGGCAGCATCGACTCCTTCATGTACTTGGACGAGGTGTACATCAGGCAGACCGCGTCGATCGCGCCCGGCGCGCGCGCGGTCGAGTGGCTGTGGGTCACGCCGGCGAAGGCGCCGGTCTGCTGCCAGGTCTCCGGGTTGGGGCACTCGAAGGTGTAGACGCGGCTCCAGTAGGGCGCGCTGTGGGTATCCCAGAAGCAGCTGTTCGCCAGCGCCGGGAACGAGTGCGGGTGGAAGCTGATCGCCGCGTCGAGATCGTTGTAGTAGCCCTTCGCCGCGTGCACCGGCTTCGAGCCGCACATCTTCTCGGCCGGCTCGCCGAAGAACTTGATGCGCCCCTTGATGCCGTGCTTCTCCATGGCGTGCTTGGCGGCGAGGAAGCCGGCGAACGCGCCGATGCCGAGCGCCGAATGCGGGTCGGTATGACCGGCGGCGTGGCGGCTGACGCCCTCGCGCGGCTTGCGGAAGGGCACGGCCTCCTGCGAGGTGCCGGGCACGGCGTCGTACTCGGCATAGCCGCCGATGGTCGGGCCTTCGCCATTGGACCATTCGGCGCAGAACGCCGTCGGCATCCCGCCGGAGCCTTCCTCGACCGTGAAGCCCTCGGCGCGCAGGCGCTCGACATACCAGGCGGCGGAGCGGTACTCGCGCCAGGACGGCTCGTGCAGGTCCCAGATCGTCATATGGTCGGCGGAGAGACGCTCTGCGTTCTCTTCCAGCCAGGCGAGGGCGCTCTGCTTGTCGGCGCCAAAACCGCTGATGTCGGACATGGTTCTGCCTTTTCGGATGGTTCAGTTCCCGCGCCGGGAGCGCACATAGGCGTCCGCGCACAGAAGGCTCACGGTGACGGCGATGAGGACCGCCGCGACGGCGGCCATGGTGGGGTCGAGCGCCTCGTTGATGCCGTCCCACATGCGGCGCGGCAGGGTGAAGACGGCGCGGCCGGCGATGAAGAGGGCGAGGACGAGCTCGTCCCAGCTATGGATGAAGGCGAAGATCAGCCCGGAGACGACGCCCGGCATGATGTTCGGGATGATCACCAGGCGCAGCGTCTGGCTCATGCTGGCGCCGAGGCTGAGCGAGGCCTGTTCGAGGCGCGGATCGAAGCCGGCGAGCGCGGTCGAAACCGTGATCACCACATAGGGGACACCCGTCACCGCATGGGCGATGATCAGGCCGGTGTAGGTGTCGAGCAGGCGCAGGTCGATCCAGAACTGGTAGATGCCGAGCGCGTAGACGATGGTCGGCACCATGATCGGCACCAGCATCAGCATGCGGACGAAGTCGCTGGCGCGGTTGCCGAGGCGCCAGCAGCCGATGGCGCAGAGCGTGCCGGCGACGACGGCGACCGCCGTCGAAACGCAGGCGATGATGAAGCTCTGCAGGATGCTGGTCAGCCAAGGACCGCTGCTGAACAGGTTGCGGTAGTACTGGAACGAGACCTCCGACTCCGGCAGCGAGAGATAGTGCCGGTCGGTCACCGAAACGGCGAAGACCACGGTGATCGGAAGGACGAGGAAGCAGATGATCAGCCACGCCAGCGAGCGTGTCATGATCGAGATGTTGCCGAAGCCGTTTGCGGTCATGGTCTCAGCCCGCCCCGAAGAGTTTGCGCAGATTGACCAGCCGGCTCAGCGCCGCGAGCAGCACGCCGATGACGATCAGCAGCACCGCGGCGAGCATGCTGGCGACGCCCCAGCGCACGACCTCGAGGATCTGGACCTTGATGTATTCGGCGATCATCAGCGTCTTGCCGCCGCCGAGCAGGGCCGGGGTGACGAAGAAGCCGAGCGAGAAGATGAAGACCAGGATGCTCGCGCCGACGACGCCGGGCAGGGAAAGCGGCAGGAACACTCGCCAGAAGGCTTCGAACCGCGAGGCGCCGAGGCCGCGGGCGGCGGCGATGCAGCGTTGGTCGATGTCGCGCATGTTCGAGAAGATCGGCAGGATGCCGAGCGGCAGCATGTAGTGCACCATGCCGATCATGACGCCGGTCTCGTTCCAGATCAGGCTCAGCGGGGAATCGGTGACGCCCGTCGCCATCAGCGCCGAGTTGATCAGCCCCTCGCGGCGCAGCAGCACGAACCAGGCGAAGGCACGCACCAGCACGGAGATCCAGAGCGGCACGAGCACGCCGAGGAACATCCAGCGCTGGACCTTTGGCGAGGCGTGCACGAGCGCATAGGCGACGACATAGGCCAGCAGCAGCGTGAAGATCGTCGTCAGCACGCTGATGCGGGCCGTGGTCCAGAGCATGCGCTGGATCGAGGCGCTGCTGGCGAGCAACTCGTAATTGTCGAGCCCCGTCGTCGGCACCGTGAAGCTCATCCAGAGCACGCGGCCGATCGGGTAGATGTAGAAGACCCCCATCAGGAGGAGAGCCGGCGCGATCAGCAGCCAGTAACGCGTCGCAGGCGACGCGAAGAGGCTGAGACCGGCCCGGCTGCGCGCTGAGTCGGCAGGAGCAGTCATCACATGTCCGATCGGGTGGGAAAGCGCCCTCGGGCGCGGTCATGCCCCCTTTGGGGAGGGCATGACCCGTCGTGCGTCGCGAGACGCCGAGCCGTTACGAGGAGATCAGATCCAGGAAGCTCTGGAAGGTCTTCGAATGGTTGGCCTTGTACCAATCGGCGTTGATCTTGGCCTGGACCGCGGCGTTGGCGGCGTCCGACGGGTTCTTCTTCTTCAGTTCGGCCGGCACGAGCGCATCAGCGGCAGGGTTCGACGGGCCGTTGCCCATCGCCGCCAGGAGCTTCACCTGGCCTTCCGGCTGCTGCATCGAGGCGATGGCGCGCATCGCTTCCTTGCCGGCCGGGTTACCCTTGGGCACGACCCAGAGGCCAGGCTGGAGCAGGCCGTCCTTGAAGGTGTAGGTGACGCGGCCCTGCGTCTCGTCGGCCAGCACATTGGCGCGGGTGTGCCAGAGCAGGCCCATCACGCATTCGCCGTCGCGCATCAGGCTCTGGCTTTCCGAGCCGCTGTTCCAGAACAGCAGGTCCTTCTTGATCGTCGCGATCTTGGCGAAGGCACGCTTGACGTCGAGCGGGTAGAGCTTGTCCTTCGGCACGCCGTCGGCCAGCAGCGCGAATTCGAGCATGGCCTGCGAGTCCTTGCGCATCATGCGCCGGCCCGGATACTTCTTGGTGTCGAAGAAGTCCGCCAGTGTCGGCTCGCCGGAAATCTTGCTCTTGTCCCAGGCGAGGACCGAGCTGAACATGTAGTTCACCACGCCTTCGTCATAGGCAAAGGTGGGATCCAGCTTGGTCTTGTCGACGATCGAGTAATCGATCTTCTCCAGCGCGCCATGCGGGCCGAGCTCGGCCAGCGTCGTGATGCCGGCGTCGCAGATGTCCCAGGTGACATGGCGCGACTGGACCATGGTGAGGATCTTGCCGTTGAGCGCGCCGCTGCCGTCGAGCACGATCTTGCCGCCCTGGGCGGCGAACGGCTTCACATAGGCCTCGTCGAAGGCCTTCATTGCGACGCCGCCGAAATTGACCAGCACCACTTCCTTGCCGGCCTGGGCCCGCGCGGCGCCACCGCCCAGCGCGAGCGCCGCAGGCGCGATGCCGAGCGCGAGCGCGCTGCGGATCAGGTCGCGACGGGTCTGACCGCCGCCGAGTTCGGCCGCGAGGGCCCTGCAATCTTCCGCGAAGCTCTGCTTTTCCATCATGATCCCCTGTTCTTGTTGATGATGAAGATGAGGCTTTCCGGTCGCCTGGCCCGGCCGTCAGGCCTCCTGGACTTCCATCCCCGCCCGCGCGCTCCAGCCCAGCTCGAGGGATTGCCCGACTTCCGGAGCCGCGCCGGCATTCCAGGCCGGCAGCGAGACGCTGATCGGGCCGCAGCCCGCGGTTTCGACGAGGATGCGGAACTCCGAACCAAAGTAGTTCCACTCGCTGACGACGCCGCTCAGCCGGTTGTCGCTTTCGGTGCCAGGGGCGACGATGGAGAGCTTTTCCGGTCGCAGCGCGACCGTGACGTTCGTGCCGATGCCCGGTTTGGCATCGCGTGCCTTCTGCACGAAGCGCACACCGTCTCCGGAGAAGACGAAGCCGTCCCCGACATGGGACTCGACCTTGCCGCGCACGAAATTGCTCTTGCCGAGGAAGTCGGCGACGAAAGCCGTCCGGGGCCGGTCGTAGAGCTCGCCCGGCGTGCCCTGCTCGACCAGTCGCCCGTCGCTCATCACGACAATGCGGTCCGACATGGACAGCGCCTCGTCCTGGTCATGCGTGACATAGATGAAGCTGAGCCCGACCTGGCGGTGCAGGCGTTTCAGCTCCTCCTGGAGTTCGGCGCGCAGCTTCTTGTCGAGCGCGCTCAAGGGCTCGTCGAGCAGGAGCAGGTGAGGGGTGAAGACGAGCGCACGGGCAAGCGCCACGCGCTGCTGCTGCCCGCCCGAGAGCTGGCGCGGCAGGCGCTCGCTCTGGGTCGTCAGCTTGACCAGATCCAGTGCCGCCTTGACCTTTTCCTCGATCTCGGCGCGCGGGCGCCGGCGGACCTTCAGGGGAAAGGCCACATTGTCGAAGACCGACAGATGCGGGAACAAGGCATAGCCCTGAAAGACCATGCCGAAATTGCGGCGTTCCGGCGGCAGGTGCGTAATCGGCTGCTTGTCGAGGTGGATGCTACCTTGGTCGGGTTGCACGAACCCGGCAATCATCATCAACAAGGTGGTCTTTCCGGAGCCGGAAGGACCAAGCATCGTAAGAAATTCGCCGCCCTTGATGTCGAGGGACACGTCTTTGACAGCTTTGAATGTACCGAATGTCTTCGAAACACCAGATATCGACAGGTCGTGACCTGGAATCATTGCCGTCATTGTCAAGGCAGCCCCTCTGTTATATTTATTTCGACCTTGGCTGTCTGGTCGAGTGATTACAGAGCTTAGCCACGTCAAAATCAGAGTCAACTATAAAAAAAGAGCCAACTCTAATTTTTTGAGGTAAGCTCGGGCATCGGCAGGAGGACGTTTTGGCCAGCAAGGTGATCGGACTGAGAGAGCGCAACCGGCAGCACCGCGTCGGGCTCATTCTGGGCGCAGCCTCTCGCCTGTTCGCGCAGAGCGGCTATGACAGCACGCGTATCGAGGAGATCGCGGAGGCGGCGGAGGTCGCGCCGGCGACGGTCTATAACTACTTCACGAACAAGGCGAACATCCTCACCGCGCTGGCTGCGCGGCATGTCTACAGCTCCTGGGCCGAGCGCAGCGCTTATGTTCAGAACCCGCCGAGCGACCCCGTGGAGGCCGTGCAGGGCTTCGAGCGCCTGCTCGCCGACCAGGCGATGCGCACGCTCGGCCGGGAATGCTGGCGGGTCATCCTGGCCGCACCCTATCTCCAGCCCGGCAGCCGCCTCCACCGCGCCGGAATCATCTTTGGCTGGCTGATCGAGCGCCATTACCGGCGCATGCTGCGAACCTTCCAGGAGCGCGGCCAGCTCGATGCCGATGTCGACATCAGGGCGCTCGCCGAACTGATCACCGCGATCGGGACTTATCATTTCGGCCGCCGCGTCTCGGACGAGAACATGACGCTCGACACGCTGAAGCAGGACATCGAGAAACATGTCCTGATGACCTTTCTCGGCGTCATGCCCAGACAGGCGCGCCCGGAGGCTCCGGGCGCGCTGCCTT
>JAESGI010000239.1_pt1 | contig 30333 bp, 20 predicted proteins | sample 9269671 | NCBI WGS metagenome assembly JAESGI01 (sample SAMN14515641, study PRJNA621666) | algae metagenome | isolation source: Nostoc indistinguendum CM1-VF10 and co-occurring heterotrophs from gravelly... | place: USA: Clark Mountains, San Bernardino, California | collected 1998-06-05 | reverse complement strand
TCTCCGTGATTGACGGACTCTACTCAAATCTGGAGGAAGATCAGGGTCTCAGGTCAGGAGGATTATGTTAGTCTGGGCCGGGATGTGGAAAGTCAGGTTCTCGCCCGGGCCATCCATGCCCATATCCACCGACGGGTGTTCCTGAACGATGGGAAGACTGTGGTGTTTCCCGCTTCCCCAGGCTCGTATGCCTCCGAACGAATGGGTTGAATATCTCTGGATCCACTACTTTTACGGGAACTAGCTTGCAGGAGCCCTTTTCATTCGAGGTGCCGACGTCCGCAGGGTCCACCGCATGTAAGGTTGCCCCCTGCCGATGCCGAAGGCGTGGCAGATGCTCATGGAGCCTCCTGGAAATTGATCTCCGAGTCCGCAAGCTCGCCCGCGACGACGCCATCTGCCGGACGCCCTCGTCGGCATGATCCGACGCCGATGAGCCGTCCATCCACTGAGCAGCTCCCGACGTAGTGAAGCGGCGACGCGGCTGGTTCGAGCCCGAGCCTGATCCGGCGCGCTTCGCCTGCATCGACGAGACCAGCCTGTCGACCAAAATGGCTCGGCTGCACGGCCACGCCCCGCTTGGCGAATGCCGCCGGGCGGAGTTCCGGATGGCCATTGTCGACGACCTTCGCCGGAGCCTGTGGCTGGACGGAATGACCGCGCCCTTCGTCTACGAGGCGCCATGAACTGCACCGTCTTCCTCGCCTATGTCCAGCAGGTGTTGGTTCCCGCGCGGAAGCCGGGCGATATCGTTGTCATGGACACCTGTCTGCCCACCCGGCCGGCGTTCCTGAGCTTCCCTACCCGAGGCGCCTCGGCTTCAGCAGGCCTAAAATCACATCGCAATTTCAAATACATAAGTGTTCGCAGTTTTATCCTTAATGGCGCGCCATTTCATCTAAAAATCCAACTACTTGTAGAGCTTTCAACTGAAAGCCTTACCCAGGCATCGCGCTGGGTAGCTGCGCTAGGAGATTCCTGCGGCTGCGGGTTCATCCGGCGCGATTACGCGTCCACGCACCGCCCGCCATGGCTGGTTGGGCAGCCAATGCAGCGATCGATCCCACCACCGGCGCGAGCACCCGGAGGCTGATCGACGTCAACGGCGCCACCGGGGTGTCAAACCGGGATTCTCGCGCCTCGGTCTGGATCCGGGCCGATGGCGGGGCACGTAATCGGCAGCCGGGTACGGCGGGTTACTTCTTCTGCGACATTGATGGCGCCGATGCCGGGACGCTTTACTGGGCTGAGACCGCAGGCGCGGCAACAGCAGCGCGATGCATCGTCATGCCGTTGCCGACGGTCTCGGTGATACGCGTGTCCACGAGTCGCCGGAGGGGCGGCGATGGCGCTCCGGCTGCGTCGGCGGGAATCCGCAGCGATGGCGGGAGCCAAACGAGGCGCTACGGCTTCGCTGTTGTGCCTGTCTTCGTCGAGAGTGCTTGGAGTGCCCTTGATGACGCATCCAGCTTCTCCCGCGCCGGGGCTCTCGGTCGTGGCGTCCGCCCTGTCCTCCTGCCGCGGCGCCCTTGCGGCCGTCGGGGTGTTTTCCGGCTGCATCAACCTCCTGATGCTGTCGGGCTCCTTCTATATGCTCCAGCTCTATGACCGGGTCCTGACCTCCCGCAGCGTGCCGACCCTGATCGGGCTGTCGCTGCTGCTGCTTGCAGCTTATGCGCTGCAGGGCGTCCTCGACGCGGTCCGGGTCAGGATGCTCTCGCGGATCGGCGCCCGCTTCGACGAGCAGGTCTCGCCATCCGCCTTTGCCGCGTCACAGCGTCTGCCGCTGCTGGGCTGCCGGCCGGAGCAGGCGCTGCAGCCGATCCGCGATCTCGACCAGGTCCGTGCCTTCCTGGCCTCACTGGGTCCCACCGCCCTGTTCGACATGCCGTGGATGCCGCTGTTCTTTGCCGGCTGCTTTCTGCTGCATCCCTGGCTCGGCTGGCTCGCCGTTTCCGGGGGCGCCGTCATTCTCGGGCTGACGGCGCTGGCGGAGCGCAGAAGCCGGCTGACCGCCGCCGCGCAGCAGGCCAGCGGCATGGGGCGGCAGATGATCGCCGAGGCGAGCCGCCGCAATGCCGAGGCCCTCGCCGCGATGGGCATGGGGGCCGCCTTCGAGCGCCGATGGCGGGAGATCAGCCGGCGCCATATCGGCGATTGGCTCGCGGGAGCGGACGCGATCGGCGGGCTCGGCGCCTTCGCGAAAATCTTCCGCATGATCCTGCAATCGGCCGTGCTGGGCCTCGGCGCCTATCTCGCGATCCGCGGCGAGATCTCGGGCGGAGCGATGATCGCCGCCTCGATCCTGACCGCGCGCGCCTTGGCCCCGATCGAGATCGCGGTCGCGCACTGGAAGGGCTTCGTTGGCGCGCGCGAGGGTCTGAAGCGCCTGCGGCAGGTGCTGGATGCTCCCGCTCTCGCCATGCGCGAGCGCACGGCGCTGCCGCAGCCACGGCACGAGCTCGCGGCGGAGGGCTTGCTGGTTGCGGCGCCGGGCCAGCAGGCACCGATCCTGCAAGGTGTTTCGCTGAAGCTCGAGGCCGGCCAGGGGCTCGGCATCATCGGCCCGAGCGCATCCGGGAAATCGACCCTGGTGCGCGCTTTGGTCGGGGTCTGGCGACCGCTCAAGGGCACGGTTCGGCTGGATGGGGCCGAGCTCGACCAGTGGAACCGGAGCGCACTCGGGCAGCACATCGGCTATCTCCCGCAGGACATCGAACTCTTCGACGGCACCGTCGCCGAGAACATCGCCCGCTTCCAGGCCGCCGCCTCGGACGAGGCGATCGTTGCGGCGGCGCGCGCCGCCGGTGCGCATGAGCTGATCCTGAGGTTCGAGAATGGCTACGACACCCGCATCGGGGAGGGCGGCTCGATCCTGTCGGGCGGTCAGCGCCAGCGCATCGGCCTGGCGCGGGCGCTGTTCGGCGATCCCTTTCTCGTCGTGCTCGACGAGCCCAATTCCAACCTCGACCATGACGGCGACGAAGCGCTGACCATGGCCGTCAGAGGCATTCGTGCTCGCGGCGGGATCGTGATCGTCGTGACCCATCGTCCGACCGCGATCGCCGGGGTCGACCAGATCGCGCTGATCGCGGAGGGCCGTATCCAGGCCTTCGGCCCGCGGGAGGAAATCCTCCAGCGGGTTCTGAAGCAGGGCGGCCTGGCCAGCGTGCAACGGCAGACGGTGGCGTCATGACGAACCCCACCGTACAGGACAGATCCGACTTCCGGCAGGCGCTCCGGCGTCTATCCGTGATCGGCGGCGCCAGCATCGCCCTCTTCGCCGGGACGGTCGGTGTCTGGGCCGTCGCGACCACGCTCTCCGGCGCGGTGGTCACGACCGGCCAGTTCGTGGTCGACGGCAATGTCAGGAAGGTGCAGCACCCGACCGGAGGTGTCGTCGGCGAGCTCCTGGTCCGCGAGGGTGCGCGTGTCGAGCAGGGCGCCGTCCTGATCCGGCTCGACGAGACCGTCACCCGCGCCAACCTCCAGGTCATCACCAAGCAGCTCGACGAGTTCGCGGCGCGTCGTGGCCGGCTCCAGGCCGAACGTGACCGCCGCGAGGCGATCGTCGTCGCGGCGGAACTGGCCGGCCGGCTGCCTGAGCCGGAGATCGCCGAGCTCGTCGCGGCCGAGCAGGCCCTGTTCGAGGCGCGGCGCTCGTCGCGCGAAGGACAGAAGGCACAGCTCATCAAGCGCGTCAGCCAGCTCCAGGATCTGATCGCCGGTCACCGGGCCCAGCAGGAGGCGAGGGATCGCCAGGCGATCCTGATCGAGGAGGAGCTTCTCGGCGTCAGGGGCCTCTATGACAAGAACCTCGTCTCGCTGAGCCGCAAGGCGGCTCTGGAGCGTGAGGCTGCAAACCTCGAGGGCCAGAAGGGGCAATTGCTGGCCGCGGTCGCCCAGGCCGAAAGCCGGATTGGCGAGACGCAACTCCAGGTCATCCAGATCGAGGATGCGCTGCGCGAGGAGGTGATGAAGGAGTTGCGCGAGATCCAGGCGCGCAGCGCGGAACTGGTCGAGCGCCGCGTTGCGGCCGAGGATCAGCTTAAGCGCATCGAAATCAGATCGCCGAGCGCCGGCTTCGTGCATCAGCTGGCAGTCCATACCGTCGGCGGGGTGATTACCCCGGCCGAGCCGGTGATGATGATCGTCCCGGTCGAGGAGGGGCTCGAGGTCGAAGCCCGCATCCTGCCGTCGGATATCGACCAATTGGCCCTCGGGCGCGCCGCGCTGGTCAAGGTCCACGCCTTCAACCAGCGCACCACGCCGGAGCTGAACGGGAAGGTCTCGCGCATCTCGGCCGATACCAGCCGCGACCCGCAGACCGGCGCCGCCTTCTACACGATCCGGGTCGGTGTCGCCCCGGAGGAACACGCCCGTCTCGCGCCGCATCGTGTCGGCGCCGGCATGCAGGCCGACGTCTTCGTCAGGACCGAGGACCGCACCCCGCTCGAATACATCCTGAAGCCGCTCCGCGACCAGATCGCGAAAGCGTTCAAGGAGAGGTGAGCCGCGGCTGACGGCAGAGATCGGTTGCAGGGCCTGGCAAGGCCAGCCGCGGAGCCTGTCGACGAACGCTATGGCGCCGAGCCGCGCCGCCATCAACAGCGCAGATCGGCAACCGCCTCCAGAGTCGAAAGGACAGGCTGCCGGCGCGCGGCAGCCTGTTCGAACGCCTCACACGAACAGGAAATCGCTCGCCTGCAGTGCGGTGGCGGAGACGCCGGTGAGCGTCACGCTATGGCCGGGCTCGATGGTCACGATCGCGTCGGCGCCCGAAGCGGCGATGTGCGTCTGACGCCAGGACGCGAAGTCGGTGACGTTCAAGGCGAAGGCCTGGAAGTCGAGGATGTCCTCGCCGCGGACGAAGTCCCGGATCGTGTCCTGGCCGAAGCCGGGCGCGAAGACGAAGCTGTCCCGGCCGGCGCCGCCCGTCAGGGTGTCGTTTCCGCCTTCGCCCCTGATCCAGTCGGCGCCCGCGCCACCCGAGAGCTCGTTGGCCCGGGCATCGCCGATCAGGAGATCGTTGTTGGCCGATCCGACAACCGTGGTCACCGCGGCACCGATCGCCGTGCCGGCGGCGGCAGCGGGAGGGGCTGCCAGGAAGGCCGCCGTCCAGTAGTCCGCCATTTCGCGATAGCCGGTGTCGGTCGGGTGGATACCGTCGAACAGGTCGGACAGGGTGACGCTCGGCATCTCGACGAGGCTGACATTCTGGCCGCGCGCGACCGCATCCGCGACGGCGCTGCGGATCGCAGCGTTCACATTGGCGACCTGCGTGTCGTAGCCCGCGAGCGGGATCAGCGTCGCGACATAGACATGGGTGGTCGGGCTCGCCTGGGCGACTTGGTCCAGCATGCCCGCGATTTCGGCCCGGACCGGGATCTGTGGGTTGCTCTTGTAGAAGATGTCGTTGGTGCCGGCCATCAGCAGGATGGCGCTCGGCGTATAGGTAGAAAGAAGGCCGGGAAGCAGGGCCTGGATGTCGTCGCCGGTTTCGCCGGGATAGCCGGCATGCTGGGGATCGGGCACCTGACCGTTGCTGTTGGGCCCGACCATGTCGACGAGGCGGCCCGACTCGACCAGGTTCTGGTAGAAGAAGCCGCGATAGCCATGCTCGTCCTGCCCCGGAGGCGCATCGCCATTGGTGATGGAATCGCCGAGCGCCATCACCTTCGTGGCGAGCATCCATTGCCCCGCGCCGAGATCCACCCTGGCGCCGCGCGCGGCACCCGAAAGATCGAGCGTGGACCCGCCACCGCTCGCGACATCGAGGACGAAGCTGCGCGCCACCGGCGTCGAGGCGTCCTCGTTGCCGTCCTCCACGGAGACGGAGAAGGAGGGCGCCGTCGCAGTGCCGTCGTGCCGGAAGGAGACCAGGCCGCCGGTGAGCTGCTGCGGCGTGAAGCTCGTGGCCGCAGCGCCGTTGACCAGAAGCGTGCCGCCGACGACGCCTGTGACGGTGAAGGCGATGCCGGTCGCGACGTCGTCGGCATCGGAATAGTAGAGGTCCGTCTCGTTCAGCACATAGGTGCCGCCGCTGGCGACGCTCGCCCTGAGGTCGCCGGTCAGGCTCGGTGGCGCATTGACGGGCCCGGTCGTGATGTTGAAGGTGAAGGTCTGCGCGACCGGTGTCGAGCCATCCTCATTGCCGTCCTCGACCGCGATCCTGAAGCTGCCGACGGGCTCGGTGCCGTCGTGCCAGAAGGTGATCTGGCCGGCAGCAAGCTCGGCCGCCGTGAAGCTGGACACGGCAGCGCCATTGCGACGGACATAGCCATTGTCGAGGTTGCTGACCGTGAAGGTGACGCCGGTCGGGCCGTCATCCGGATCGGTGTAGAAGAAGTCGCTGGTGGTGAACTGGTAGGTGCTGCCATTGGCGATCGTCGCCTGCATATCGCCGGTCAGGGTCGGGGCGACATTGCCTCCACTTGCTGCGATATCGAGGACGAAGCTCTGTGCCACTGGCGTCGAGCTGTCCTCATTTCCATCTTCGACCGACACGGAGAAGGACGGCGTCGTCGAGGTGCCGTTATGCCGGAACGAAACCTGCCCGGCGGTGAGCTGCTGCGGCGTAAAACCGGTCGCGGCCGTCCCGTTGACCAGCAGCGTGCCGCCGGTGACAGCTGAAACCGTGAAGGCGACGCCCGTTGCGGCGTCATCCGCATCGGAATAGTAGAGATCCGCCTGGGTCAGCACATAGGTGCCGCCGCTCGCAACCGTCGCGCGAAGATCGCCCGTCAGGCTCGGCGGTGCATTCACCTGACCGGTTGTGATGTTGAAGGTGAAGGTCTGCGCTACCGGCGTCGAGCCGTCCTCATTGCCGTCCTCGACAGCGATCCTGAAGCTGCCGACCGGTTCGGTGCCGTCATGCCAGAAGGTGATCTGCCCGGCGGCAAGCTCGGCAGCGGTGAAGCTCGACACCGCCGTGCCGTTCCGCCGGACATAGCCATTGTCGAGATTGCTGACCGTGAAGGTGATGCCGGTCGGACCGTCATCCGGGTCGGTATAGAAGAAGTCGCTGGTGGTGAACTGGTAGGTGCTGCCATTGGCGATGGTCGCCTGGAGGTCGCCGGTCAGCGTCGGAGCGACATTGCCTCCGCTTGTCGTGATGTCGAGGACGAAACTGCGTGCCACCGGCGCCGAGCCGTCCTCGTTGCCATCCTCCACCGAGACCGAGAAGGACGGCGCTGTCGAGGTGCCGTCATGCCGGAAAGCGAACTGTCCGGCGGTGAGCTGCTGCGGCGTAAAGCCGGTCGCTGCGCTGCCATTGACCAGCAGCGTTCCGCCCGTGACGCCTGAGACCGTGAAGGCGACGCCCGTCGCGCTGTCGTCGGTGTCGGAATAGTAAAGATCGGCCTGGGTCAGCACATAGGTGCCGCCGCTTGCGATGCTCGCACGAAGGTCGCCGGTCAGGCTGGGCGGCGCGTTTACCGGCACCGTCGTCACGCTGAACAGGAAGGCCCGGGCCATTGGCGCCGAGCCATCCTCGTTTCCGTCTTCAACCGCGACGGAGAAGGACGGGGCTGTCGAGGTGCCGTCATGGCGGAACGAGACCTGTCCGGCGGTGAGCTGCTGCGGCGTGAAACCGGTCGCTGCGCTGCCATTGACCAGCAGCGTTCCGCCCGTGACGCCTGAGACCGTGAAGGCGACGCCCGTCGCGCTGTCGTCCGAGTCGGAATAGTAGAGATCGGCCTGGGTCAGAACATAGGTGCTGCCGCTGGCGACGCTCGCGGCGAGGTCGCCGGTCAGGCTGGGCGGCGCGTTCACCGGCACTGCCGTCACGCCGAAAAGGAATGTCCGCGCGACCGGCGCCGAGCCATCCTCGTTGCCATCCTCCACCGATACGGCGAAGGACGGGGATGCCGAGGTGCCGTCATGGCGGAACGAAACCTGGCCGGCGGTGAGCTGCTGCGGCGTGAAGCCGGTCGAGGCAACCCCGTTGACCAAGAGCGTTCCGCCTACGACGCCTGAAACCGCAAAGGCGACGCCCGTCGCGCTGTCATCCGCATCGGAATAGTAGAGATCGGCCTGGGTCAGCACATAGGTGCCGCCGCTGGTGACGGTCGCGCCAAGATCGCCCGTCAGACTGGGTGGGGCGTTCACCTGGCCGGTCGTGATGTTGAAGGTGAAGGTCTGCGCGACCGGGGGCGATCCGTCCTCATTGCCGTCCTCGACGGCGATCCTGAAGCTGCCGACCGGCTCGGTGCCGTCATGCCAGAAGGTGATCTGCCCGGCGGCGAGTTCCTCGGCGGTGAAGCTCGACACCGCCGTGCCGTTGCGGCGGACATAGCCATTATCGAGATTGCTGACCGTGAAGGTGATCCCGGCGGCATTGTCGTCGGGGTCGGTGTAGAAGAAGTCGCTGGTCGTGAACTGGTAGGTGCTGCCATTGGCGATGGTCGCCTGGAGGTCGCCGGTCAGCGTCGGCGCGACATTGCCCTGGCCGGTCGTGAGCTCGACCGTGGCGATGGCGCTCGCCACCGCGACGCCTCCGTTCGCAGTGCCGTCCCCGTCGTTGAGCGTGAAGGTGACCTGGCGCGGCGCGGTCGGGCTGCCAGTACCCGTCGAGAAGCCGATATGCTGGACAAGGATCTGGACGGCAGCGGGCGTCGCGCTCGTGTTGAGGCTGATCACGAGATCGCTGCCGCCCGTTCCGCCGGATACCGATCCGATGCTGGTGCCGTTGACCCGCACGGTCGTACCGCTGAGCGTCACGGTCGCATCGGTGATGATCCGGAGCTGGTCGCTCGCCGAGCCGTTCGCCGTGAGCGCGACGCGCAAGGAGCCGCCGCCGAAATTCGCCGAGTCGATGTCGGCAACGCTCGCCAGAGCGGCGAACTTCGCCGGCGCGTCGCCGGTCCGATAGGCCAGCGTCGCGCCGGTTCCGGCCGTTGCACCGTTCAGGTCCAGCACCGGCGCATCGTTGACGCGCGTGATCGAGATGCTCGCATCCTGCGTGAGGCTGGTGGCACTGCCATCGCTCGCCTGGATGCGGACGGTCCTGGCGGTGGTGGCGGGCTGGTCGCTGCCGTTCTCGTAGAGGATACCGCGCAGGATGGCCTGATAGGTTGCCGCGGACGCGCTGCCATCGATGCTGAGCACGCCGGTGGAGGCAGTGTACGAGACCAGGAGCCCGGCCGCGGCCGCGGCGCTCGCGGCAGCCGCATCGAGGCTCAGCCGCTCGACCGCGTTGCCGTCCGGACGGGCGAGCAGCGTCGCCCTGAGCGAGACGAGGTTGCTCGTATCGGGGTCGGTCAGCGTTGCGTTCAGCGCGACGGCGACGGAGCGGTTCTCGATGAAGCTCACCGACGCGCCAGTGCCTGAGGCGGCGCCGTTCAGGTCGAGAAGCGGCCGATCATTGACCGGAACAACGGTGATCGCATCGGTCCGGACCGTGCCGGCGAGATCGAAGCTGATCGTCTGGCTTTCGGTGGGCGTATCGCTGGTGCTGACATAGGTCAGGTTGCGCAGCACGGTCTGAACCCGGCTTGCCGTCGCATTGCTGTTGAACGCGATCACGAAGTCGGTGCCGTTCGCACCGCCGCTGATGGAGCCGACCGTGATCCCGCCGACGCGCAGGCTCGTGCCCGAGAGGCTGACCCCGCTCGCAAACCCGATCTGAGACTCGGCCAGCAGGCCCGAAAGCCGCAGCGACTGCCCGTTGAAGTTGCCGGTCGCGCTGAGGGTGACGCTCGGGGCGAGCAGGATGGCGGCTGCCCCCTCCTGATACGTCCTGCTCTCGTTGAGCCCGGTGCCGGCGCCGTTCAGATCGAAGCTGGTGAGAGTGGCCATGTCGCCTCCCCGAGTACGCAGGGCTAGCCCCGCCGAGCGGATCGATCTCCCTTGCTGCATGGCACGGATCGGCGGGTCGGCGGAGTGGCATTGGGGGTAGTTGCCGGCGCAGCAGAGGTAGGTCGGGCAGCGCGCCTCGGCCCTTCGCGATTTCGGCGAGATGGCCGCACCCCGGCTTCAAGCGAACTGGCGGGGAAACAAGGGGCGTCGATCCGAAACGGGGCGATCGGCGCGCCCCGTCAGCAACGCCGATGCGATGTCGTTGCGCCCAGCAGTCGATGTCGGTCGCCCTGCGTCGTGACGCGTTCGGCCCAGGCCGAGACGGCTTCAGCCATCGTCTTGAGATGGTCGGCTGCCGAATAGCCGGAGACGCTCTTTCGCGGGATCAGGTCGTGATTGCCGTCCGCGAGCCAGAGAATGTCGATCCGGGGAGAGAGCTTGTAGGTCGAAACCTCCTCCCGGCTGCCGAAATCATCTCGCGTTCCCTGAACGATCAAGGTCGGCGTTTGCAGCTCGGCGAGGTGCCCGGTTCTGGGCTGGTCCGGCTTGCCGGGCGGATGGAAGGGATAGCCAAGGCATAGAAGGCCGCTGATCCGGCGAGCAGTGAGGAGCTCGTCGGCAACCATGCTCGCGACGCGGCCTCCCATCGACTTGCCGCCTATGATGAGAGGCCCCTTCGCTCCGAGAGCATCGACTGCCGCGGCGTATTGCGGGTTCAGCTTTTCGGCGCGTGGCGGCGGCACGCGGCCCGTGCCCGTCCGCCTGCCCGCCATATAGTCGAACTCAAACCGCGCAACGCGAAAACCCGTACCGGCCAAAGTCCTGGCCGCTGCCGTCATGGCCGGCGAGTCCATCGGCGCCCCGGCGCCATGCGCCAACAGGATGGTGATCCTCGCCTGGTCCGGACCGTCGAAAAGGAACATCGAGCTTCCCCTGCTTTCGGCGTGGGCTATGAACATGCTGGCGCCAAGCCGGCGATCTGCATCTTCCTGTGCCGCGCCAGATGGCATGAATCATCGAGAAAGCGGAGCGATCCTGTTCCTGATCGTTCTGACGAGGCTCAATGCCGCCATCTCCGATGATTTCGGGTTGCCGGCGAGGGGCCTGTTCTCGATCGCGATATCCAGGCGACCGAAGGCGCCGGAGACGCTCAACCGGTGGCAGTTGGCGGCAACGCCGGGGTCCGCGACGAGTTCGACCCGGGTTCGATCCAACCCGATGCCGGCGAGCGCCGAGATCACCGCGACATTGGCGTTCTGGGGAAAGCGGACCGCGGCCTCGCGGGCCGAGCCGGTGAAGAAGACGGCCGGTGTGCTCAACTCACCGAGCGCGATCATGTCTTCCGCCGGCGTGCCGCGCCAGGCTGCGGGCGGCTTGACGATGCTGTGCACGACCTGGTCGAGCGGCAGCACCGAGGCTGCCGCGATCGCGTCGATTCCGGCGAGCGCGCCCGGCGGCAGGATGAGCTGGCTGCCGCAGGCCTCTGCGGTCTGGAGGAGGCGCTCGAGCAGCGAAGCATCGGTCAGTGCGCTGGCTGATGCGATTGCGAAGACCGGCGCAGAACGCAGTGCGGCCTCGCCCCAGATCGCGACCGCCTCCCGGCCGGCGGCCTCAACCACGAGGTCCAGCTCCAGCCCAGCGAGCTGTTGGGGGTCGGCGATGAGGGCGGCGCCAGGGGCGGCGTCCTGGACAGCCGCGACCGAGCGGACGCCAATGCCGACGATGGCGATGTCCCCGGCGTTCGGTGCACTCGACAACAAGGCCGCGACGCGCCGGCTGATCGCACCCCAGCCGATCAGGGCGACGCGGAGAGGCTTGCGCGTACGGCTCGTCACCGGCTCTTCACCGTCCGCAGGGCCAAGTCGAGTAGTGCACCGCCGTTCAGCCCGTCGAGCATGCTGAAATGATGCCCCGGGCAGATCAGCGGCTCGGGCGCATTCCAGGCCGCAGCCAGCCTCGCCGATTGCCGCTTGAACGCCTCGCTCTCACCTTCGCCGACGGCGAAGGCGAGGCGTGTGCGGCTCGGGCGCGGCAGGCCGAGCGGGCTAAGCCGCGCTGCCCGCTCGGCGTCACCCAGACCGAGCAGGCGCCCGATCGGCATATGGCCGAGCGGCTTGAGATCATAGAGGCCGGAGAGCAGTAGGGCAGAGGCGATCGGCGGGGAGGCAGGATCGCAAAGCGCCATCGCCGCAAGGTGGCCGCCAGCGGAGTGGCCGCCGATGTGCAGCTGCGTCGGATCGAGGCCGAGGGTATCGGCCTCGCGGACGAGGAAGTTCAGCGCGGCGACGGTCTGGGCGATGCTCGCTTCGAGGGGCGTATCGGGCGCCAACCCGTAATTCGGCTGGGCGACGGCGAAACCGGCGTCGAGCAACCCTTGCGAGAACTGCGCGTGCTGGACCTTGTCCGAGGCCTGCCAGTAACCGCCATGGATGAAGACGAAGATCGGCGCGCGCCGGACACCGGCCGGGCGATAAAGGTCGAGTGTCTCGAAACGGCCCGGGCCATAGGCGAGGTCGAGCCCGGCATGGCCGGCGCGGAAGGCCTCCCCTTCGTGGCTCCATCGCCGGAACAGCGCGGTCATGTCGGCCTGCAGACGCGGGCTGTACTGCCGGCCGAGTTCGCGCAGCGGATAGCCGTCGACCTCGATATCCGGCAGCGGCTGCGGCGGGGCATGGCGGGCGCGGATGGTCAGGCCAGGTTCCGAACCGGGCCGCAATCGGATCGGCGGGCGGAAGCCGGCGAAGACCTCGCGATAGGCCAGCTCGACCGTGTGGCGCGAGAGATGGAAAGCGGCGGGATCGGCGCTCTCCCAGTCCATGCCAGTCAGGTGATGTGGGCCGCATCCGACCGCGACCAGCCCGGCGAGGATCTCGCTCAGCGTATCGCGTAAGGCCTCGACGGGATCGGCTGCAACGCTGCGCGCAACGATCTCGTTTTCAGACACCGACATAGCGATGCACCAGTTCCGCATTGGCCGCGAGGTCGCTGCTGGAGCCCGACCAGACCGTGCGGCCCTTTTCGATGATGTAGTGCCGGTCGGCGAGGCGCTTGAGCACGGCAATGTTCTTGTCGATCAGCAGGATCGACTGCCCCTGCGCCTTCAGCGCCTCGATGCAGCGCCAGATCTCGGCGCGGATCACCGGCGCCAGGCCCTCGGTCGCCTCATCGAGGATGAGGAGCTTGGGGTTAGTCATCAGCGCCCGGCCGACCGCCAGCATCTGCTGCTCGCCGCCCGACAGCGTGCGGGCGGACTGGCCGGCGCGCTCCTGAAGGCGCGGGAACAGGGCGTAAACCCGCTCCAGCGTCCAGGGCGATGAACGCCCGAGCCGGTTGGCGGCGGTGGCGACGAGGTTCTCGCGCACGGTCAGCGTCGGAAAGACCTGCCGCCCCTCCGGCACGAGGCCGATGCCGCAGCGGGCGATCGCTTCCGGCGTATTGCCCCTGAGCTTGCGGCCGTCGAAGCTGATCTCGCCGCCTTTGGGTGACAGCAGCCCCATTAGCGAGCGCACCGTCGTGGTCTTGCCCATGCCGTTGCGGCCGAGCAGGGTGACGACCTCGCCTTCGCCGATGTCGAGGCCGACATCGAACAGCACCTGGCTCGCGCCATAGGCTGATTGCAGGTTGCGCACGCTCAGCATCAGGCGTCTCCCTCGCCGAGATAGGCGGTGCGGACGTCCGGGTTGTCACGGATCTCCTGCGCCGTGCCGGTCGCGATGATGCGGCCATAGACCAGCACCGAGATCCGGTCGGCGAGGGCGAAGACCGCGTCCATGTCATGCTCGACCAGCAGCATGGTGACGCGGCCCCTCAGCCCGGAAAGCATCGTGACCATCTGCTCGCTCTCGGCATGGCCAAGACCCGCCATCGGCTCGTCAAGCAACAAGAGGCGCGGCTCGCAGGCGAGCGCGATCGCGAATTCGAGCTGCTTCTGCTCGCCATGGGAGAGATCGGCGACCCTGACCTCGGCGCGATGCGCGAGGCCAGCGGTGGTCAGATGCTCGCGTGCGCGCTGGCGCAGGCCCTTGTCGCGGCGGGCGTCGGCGAAGAAGCGGAAACTGTGGCCCTGCCGCGCCTGCACGGCGAGCGCGACATTGTCGAGCATGCTGAAATCGGGCAGCAGCTGGTTGATCTGGAAGGTGCGGGCGAGGCCGCGCTGGACACGCTGCGGCGTGGCGAGTGCATCGATCGCCTCGCCCTCCAGCCTGATCTCGCCTTCGTCATGGCTGAGCTCGCCGAAGAGCTGGGTCAGCAAGGTTGTCTTGCCGGCGCCGTTCGGGCCGATCAAGGCGTAGATCTCGCCCTCGACCACGTCGAGATCGACGCTGTCGGTGGCGATCAGGCCGCCGAAGCGCTTGCGTAGGCCGCGAACCGAGAGGAGCGGCTGGTTCATCGCTCGCTCCTGCCGATACCGAGGCGGCTGAACAGCCCGTTGAGCCCACCCTGCGTAAACAGGACGACGAGCAGCAGGATCGGGCCGAGGACGAGCTGCCAATGCTCGGTCCATGAGGTCAGCACCATCTCGAGGATGACGAGGGCGGCGGCGCCGAAGAGCGGGCCGAGCAACGTGCCGACGCCGCCGAGGATGACCATGATCATCAGCTCGCCCGACTTGGTCCAGTGCAGCATGTCGGGGCTGACGAAGCGCAGATAATTCGCCATCAGCGCCCCGGCGAGGCCGGTGCCCATGCCGGAGATCACGAAGGCGGCGAGCTTGTAGCGATAGGGCGCGATGCCGATCGCCGCCATGCGCCGCTCGTTCTGGCGGATGCCAGCGAGCACCATGCCGAAGCGCGAGCCGACGATGCGCCAGAGCGACAGGAAGACCAGCGCCGCGACGGCAAGGCAGATGAAATAGAAGTTGATGTCGTCGCGGGTATTGAGGCCGAAGAGCTCGTTGCGGCGGCGGATCGTCATGCCGTCATCGCCGCCATAGGCTTTCAGCGAGACGAACAGGAAGAACAGCATCTGCGCGAAGGCGAGCGTGATCATGATGAACTGCACGCCGCTGGTGCGTAAGGAAAGCGCCCCGATCAGCAGGGCGAGCAGGCCGCCGACGAGGAGCGAGGCCGGCAGCGTGATCAGCAGCTGGCTCGTGCCCGGGATCAGGCCGAGGAAGAGGCTGTCATCGACGTAATTGCGGTAGAGGATGCCGACGACATAGCCACCGACGCCGAAGAAGGCGGCGTGCCCGAACGAGACCATCCCTCCGAAGCCGAGCGCGAGGTTCAGGCTGGCGGCGGCGATCGCATAGATCAGCACGCGGGTCGCCAGCGGCACTAAAGCGGGCTGGCCGAGCGCCTGAACGAGAAAGGGCAGGGCGATAAGCCCGAGTGCCAGCGCGAGCAGCATGAGCGCACGGCCGGTGCTCGGCGCGGCGGGGGCATTATGGATGATGGTGTCATCAGACATTGGCGGGGAAGAGTCCCTTGGGCCGCACCAGCAGCACCACGGCCATCAGCATGTAGATGCCCATCGATGCGAGGCCTGCACCGAGCGCATCCGCCTCCGAGCCCGCCATGACGTGGCGCAGCAGGCCGGGCAGGAAGGCGCGCAGCACCGTATCGACGAGGCCGACGAGCAGGGCGCCGAAGAAGGCGCCGCGGATCGAGCCGACGCCGCCGATCACCACCACGACGAAGGTCATGATCAGGATCTGCTCGCCCATGCCGACCTGCACGGCGAGGATCGGCCCCGCCATCAGCCCGGCGAGGCCGGCGAGCAGGGCGCCCAGCCCGAAAACTGCGGTGTAAAGCAGGCGGATATCGACGCCGAGCGCCCGGACCATCTCGCGATGGGTCGCGCCGGCCCTCACCAGCATGCCGATGCGCGTGCGGTTGATCAGCAGGTAAAGCCCGAGCGCCACCGCAAGCCCGACGGCGATGATGATGAGCCGATAGACCGGATAGATTAGGCCGGGCAGCAGTTCGATGGAGCCATTGAGTGCCGGCGGTACCGAGACGAAGAGCGGCTGGCGCCCGAACAGGATGGTCACGCTCTGGTTGAAGATCAGGATCAGCGCGAAGGTCGCCAGTACCTGGTCGAGATGGTCGCGCGCATAGAGCCGGCGCAGCACGAAGAGCTCCATCGCCATGCCGACCAGGGCAGCGGCCGCAAGGCCCGCAATGATGGCGATGATCACCGAGCCGGTCTGTGCCGCGGCGAAGGCGGCGGCATAGGCGCCGACCATGTAGAGCGAGCCATGGGCGAGATTGATCACGCCCATGATGCCGAAGATCAGCGTCAGCCCGGCGGCGAGCAGGAACAGCATCACGCCGAACTGCAGACCGTTGAGCAGTTGTTCGAGAACGAGGGTCATCGCTGCGGGAACCGGGCAAGCCCGACAAGGGCGCGGGGAACCCTCTCCTGTAAGGAGAGGGCAGGGTGAGGTGTAGGCCGTCGGACCAGTGACGCGAGGGGGAGGGCTGGGTTCAGGCTCATAATGTCTCTCCCGACCACCTCACCCCTGCCCCTCTCACTGATCTCGGGCTTGCCCGAGATCAGCACTTAAGTTGTCGAAGTCGGCAACAGCCGACTTCGATGCAGGGGAGGGGGTCTCCGCGCCCTATCCGTCGTGGTCGGTGCGCAAGAGGCGCTAGCTCAGAGCTTGCAATCCTTGGCGTAGGCGTCGCTGTGATTGCTCAGCACTTTGCCCGAGGTCTTCAGCACCGGCGCGCCATCCGCGCCTTTTTCGACCTTGAGCGCGTACCAGTCCTGGACCGGGTGCTGGTTGGGGCCGAACTTGAAGGCGCCGCGCACCGACTGGAAATCGGCTTTGGCGAGTGCCTTGCGCAGCGCCGGCACATCGGTCTTGCCACCGGTCGCCCTTAGTGCCGAGGCGATGGCGAGGGCGGTGTCGTAGCCCTGGCTGGCATAGTAGGTCGGCACGCGGTTATAGGCCTTGGTGAAGGCCTCGACGAAGGCCTTGTTCGAGGGGTTGTCGAAGTCGGTGTTCCAGTGCGCGGTCACGCTGAGGCCGAGCGCAGCCTCGCCTACGGCCTTGAGCGTGGTTGAATCGAGCGAAGGCTCGGCCAGCACCATCGGGGTTTTGCCGAGCAGGCCGGCCTGCTGATACTGGCGCAGGAAGGCGATGCCGAGGCCGCCGGGATGGAACTGGAAGACGACGTCGGGATTGGCCGAGCGGATCTGCGCCATCTCGGGCGCGAAATCGGTCTGGTCTAGGCGGGTGTAGACCTCGCCGACGATCTCGCCCTTGAACAGGCGCTTGAAGCCGGCGAGCGCATCCTTGCCGGCCTGGTAGTTCGGGGCGAGGATGAAGGCCTTCTTGTAGCCGAGATTGGTGGCGTGCTGGCCGGCGCTCTCATGTAGGCTGTCATTCTGCCAGGAGACGACGAAATAGTTCTCGTTGCACTCCTTGCCAGCGAAGTTCGACGGCGCCGCATTGGGGCTGACATAGAGCGCTCCGGCATCGACGATATCCGGCACGGTCGCGCCGGCGACGTTCGAGAAGACGATGCCGGTCATGATCTTGATGCCGTCGGTCTTCAGCATTTTCTCGGCGATCTGCTTGCCCTGGCCGGGCTTCAGCGCATCGTCCTCGACCACGAGCTCGACGGGCGCGCCGCCGAGCTTGCCGCCGTTCATGTCGATGGCAAGCTTGAAGGCGTCACGAATATCCTGGCCGAGATAGCCGCCCGGCCCCGACAATGTCGTGACCATGCCGATCTTGACCGGCGCCTGCTGGGCGAGGGCCGTGGAGGCCAGCAGTATCGAGGTGAGACCGAGTGAGGAGGCGAGGCTTCGCATCGTGTGTTTGCGCATGATTGTCGAGTTCCCCTGTTTTTTTGGTCGTTGTATTCACGATTGTTCCGGCTCGTCCGCCGGGAGAATAATGTCATCCCGTGACACCGCGAAATAACGAAACGACACTGCGTCACCGCCCGTTTCGACTGTCCCGAAGGCGGGCGAAGCGAAGTGATAGGGCGCGACGATCGCGGCTTCAGCCGCGCAGCAGCGCAGGATGCGCTCACGTGTCGCCAGCGCCTGGGCCGGGTCGCCGCAGAAATTCGAGCCGAGCCCGGCCATGACGAGCTGGATCGGATGGTGGATGAGATCGGCGAGGAAGCAGACGTCGCCCGCCTCCGTCCGCAGTCTGGCGATGCTCATGCCCGGCGAATGGCCGGGCGCAGGCTCGAGCGACAGGCCGGGCGCGATCTCCGCCGGCGTCTCGACGTCGGTCAGGACGCCCGCCTCGACGAGCGGCAGCACGCTGTCGACGAAGGCGCCGTGCAAGGTGGCGCCGGTGGGATCGGCCGCGTGCAGCGCCGACCAGTGCTTGAATTCCGCGCGGGGCACGACATAGCGCGCTCCGCCGAAGGTGGGCCGCCAGCCTTGCCCGTCATGCACCGTGTTCCAGCCGACATGATCGGCGTGGAGATGGGTGTTGACGACGAGGTCGACGCTGCTGGCGGGAAAACCCAGCGCTGCCAGCACGTCGAGAAAGCGCCCGGTGCGGTGGTTCCACGCCGGGCGGTGTGGCCGTTCCTTGCCATTGCCGATGCCGGCATCGATCAGCACCGTCAGGCCCGGTCGGGCGATCAGATAGCTGTTGAAGCTGAGGTCGAGCGTGGCGTTCACCGCGTCGATCGCACCTTCGGGCAGCTTTTCGGCCGCCGACGCCAGATCGGCGGGTGTCAGCGAAGCGAACATCGCCGTCGCTGGCCAGCCGATTCCTTCCATGTCGGCGACCCGGTAGATTCGGGTCGAGCCGAGGCTCAGCAGGTCGACCGTGGCCGAGAGTCTGGGCAGCCGCAGGCGCGTCACCTCTGTCATGTCACAGTGCCGGCAGCTTGCATTGCGCCGCGAAAGGGTCGCCCTGTTCGCTCAGCAACTTGGCCCGGGTGCGCAGGACCGGCTTTCCGGCCTCGTCCTTCTCGACGACCATGGCCCACCAATCCTGCACTGGGTGCTGGTTTGCGCCGAACTTGAAAGTGCCGCGGGTGGAGGCGAAATCGGCCTTCAGCATTGCCTTGCGGAAGGCGGTAGCATCGACCTTGCCGCCGCTGCCCCGCAGTGCGGCGCCGATCGCCCGGGCGGTGTCGTAACCCTGGGCCGCGTACATCGTCGGCGTACGGCTATAGGCTTTCGTGAAGGCGGCGACGAAGGCCTTGTTGGCCGGGTTCTCGAGGTCCGTGTTCCAGTGGCCGGAGACGTTGAGGCCAACGGCCGCATCGCCAACCGCCGCGAGTATCGTGTGATCCATCGACGGCTCGGCGACGACCATCGGCACCGTTCCAAGCAGGCCAGCCTGCTGATATTGACGCAGGAAGGCGATGCCGAGGCCGCCCGGCTGGAACTGGAAGACGACGTCCGGATTGGCGGCGCGGATCTGTGCCATTTCCGGGGCGAAATCGGTCTGGTCGAGGCGGGTATAGACCTCGCCGATCACGTCGCCCTTGAAGAAGCGCTTGAAGCCGGCGATCGCGTCCTTGCCGGCCTGGTAGTTCGGCGCCAGCACGAAGGCCTTCCTGTAGCCGAGCGCCGTGGCGTTCTGGCCGGCACTGCCCTGCATCGTGTCGGTCAGCCACGAAACGACAAAATAGTTCTCGTTGCACTCCTTGCCGGCGAATTCCGAGGGACCCGCATTGGCGCTGACATAGAGCGCGCCGGAATCGACGATATCCGGCACGGTCGCGCCGGCGACGTTCGAGAAGACGATGCCGGTGAACAGCTTGACACCTGCGGTCTTCAGCATCTTCTCGGCGATCTGCTTGCCCTGGCCGGGCTTCAGCCCGTCATCCTCGACGAGGAGCTCGACCGGCACACCGCCGAGCTTGCCGCCTTCCATGTCGATGGCGAGCCTGAAGGCGTCGCGGATGTCCTGGCCGAGATAGCCGCCCGGGCCCGACAGGGTGGTGATCATCCCGACCTTGACCGGGACCTGCTGTGCCAGGGCGCCGCCGCCGGCCAGCAGGGAGAATGCGGTGCTAAGCAGCGCGCTGCGCAGTTTCATTCCGAACTCCGGTCGTTCCGGCCGGCCCGCCGATCCGTTCGACGAGGCCGCCGTGCTGCCGCGCATTCGCACGGCGTTCGCGCGTCGCCAGTCGCTGGCGGCGCAGGGCATTGTCAGAGCGCGACCCATCCTGCTGGCGGCTTCCTGCCGGGATGGACGGCGCCGCACTGCTTGCAGGTGCGGGCCTTTTCATCGGCGAAGAAGGCTTCGTAGAGCGGCGGCAGGTCCTTCACGAGATCCCCGACCTTCAGCTCGATGCGATGCACCAGGCCGTTGCACTCGAAGCAGTACCATTCGAAGCCGTCGACTTGGTCGGGGTGGCGCGCCGGCTCGACCACGAGACCGATCGAACCCTCCTGCGGGCGCTGCGGCGAGTGGCGCACATGCGGTGGGAGCAGGAAGACGTCGCCCTCGCGGATCGTCACGTCGTAGTGCTTCCCGTCGTCGACCAGCTTGAGCATCATGTCGCCCTTGAGCTGGTAGAAGAACTCCTCCACCGGGTCGTCGTGGAAGTCGGCGCGCTGGTTCGGGCCACCAACCACCATCACCGTCATCTGGCCGTCGTCGAACACCTTCTTGTTGCCGACCGGCGGCTTCAGCAGGTGCTCGTTCTCCGCGATCCACTTCTTGAAATTGAAAGCCTTCAGCCGTCCTTCGGTCGCCATATCCGTCTCTCCCGGTTGTCCCATCCTAGCCGCGTTTCAGCCGGCCTTCGCAAGGGCGCGGCCTGCCGCGAGCTTGAGCCCGCAATTCTCGAAAGCCCCACGCGTCGCCGCCTTCTCGGCTTCGGTCAGCTCGAGCAGCGGCGCGCGCACGCGCCCGCCGACCTGGCCGAGCAGTTCCTGCCAGTATTTCTGGTGCGCATGCGGCTTCTCGGCCGGCCGGGTCGTGCGCAGTGCCTCGCGCACCGGATTGAGGCTGTCGCGGATGGCCTGCGCCTTGTCGACCTCACCGGCGAAGGCAAGATCGGTGTAGTCGCGCATGCGCCGGTCGTTCGCCGTCTGGATCAGGTAGGGCGGCGAGGAGCAGAGATAGACCTGCCAGCCGAGCTCGACGATGTTGTCGAGCCATTCCTCCTCCGAGGCGGTGCTGACCAGGATGCGGTCGCCGGCGAGCCTCGTCAGCTCGGCGTACATGGCGCGCGGCACGCTGTATTTGATCGCGACGACGTTCTCGATGTCGGCGAGGCGGTTGCAGAGCTGCGGGCTCATCAGATAGCCGGAGTCCGGATGGCTCCAGAGCGCGATGCCGATGTCGACCTGTTCGGCGATGGTCCGGTAGTACTGGTAGAGCGTCTCGTCCTGCGCCTTGAAGAAATGCAGTAGCGGCGCATGCACGACGATGTAGTCGGCGCCGACCTGCTGGGCATGCTTCGCCAGGTCGATGACGACGTCCATGTTCTGGTCGGAACAGGACATGATGGTCTGGCCGCGGCCGGCGGTGGCCTCGACCGCGAGCTCGAAGCTGCGCTTGCGCTCCTCGACCGACATCGAGAAGAACTCGCCCTGCTTGCCGGCGATGAACAGGCCGTCGATGCCGAGATCATCAGTCCAGTGCCTGATGTTCTCGCGGAAGCCGTCCTCGTCGATGGCGAGCGAGTTGGTGAAGGGCGTCAGCGCGGCCGCCCAGATGCCCTTCATATTGGCGCGGGTGTAAGCCTTCGCGTCCTTCCTGGCGTATTTCATCTGGCCTGTCTCCCTGTCGCCCGCCGGTCAGATCGCCATGCGGTGCGAGACGTTCTTGATGATCGTGTAGTGCGAGAGCCCCTCTGCGCCGCCCTCGCGGCCGTAGCCGCTGTCCTTGACCCCGCCGAACGGCACCTCGGCGACCGAGGCCTCCAGCGTGTTGATCGAGACGTTGCCGGCCTCGATCTCGTCGGCGAGCCGGTCGGCCCGGCTGGCCGAATGGGTGAAGGCATAGGCGGCGAGGCCGAAGGGCAGGCCGTTCGCCTTGGCGATCGCGTCGTCCAGCGTCGAGACCGGGTTGATCACCGCCAGCGGTCCGAACGGCTCCTCGCGCATGACCCTGGCATCGTCAGGCACATCGGCCAGCACGGTCACCGGGAAGAAATAGCCGCGATTGCCGATCCGCTCGCCGCCGGCGAGCACGCGTGCGCCCTTGGCGCGAGCGTCCGCGACCAACGCCTCCATCGCCTCGATGCGGCGATGATTGGCGACCGGGCCCATCTGCGTTGCGGCATCGAGGCCATTGCCGATCACGACCGACCGCGCCTTCTCGGCGAAGGTCCTGGCGAAGGCCTCGTAGATCGGTTCCTGCACGAAGAAGCGCGTCGGCGAGGTGCAGACCTGGCCGGCATTGCGCGACTTGCGGATCGCCGAGGCCGTCGCGGCCGCGACCGGATCGACATCGTCGCAGACGATCACCGGGGCGTGGCCGCCGAGCTCCATCAGCACCGGCTTCATATGGTCGGCGGCGATGCGCGTCAGGTGCTTGCCGACCGCTGTCGAGCCGGTGAAGGCGATCAGCCGGGTCTGCTCCTGCGGGATCAGGTAGGAGGAGATCTCGGCGGGCACGCCGAAGACGAGGTTGAACACGCCGGGCGGCAGGCCGGCATCGTGCAGCGCGCGGGCGATGTGCATGGCGCCGGCCGGTGTCTCCTCGGCCGCCTTCAGGATGATCGAGCAGCCTGCCGCGAGCGCGCCGGCGATCTTGCGCGCCGGTTGGCTCATCGGGAAATTCCAGGGCGAGAAGGCTGCGACCATGCCGATCGGCTGGTGCATCACGACATATTTGATGCCGGGCTCGCTAGGGATCACCCTTCCATAGGTGCGCTGTCCCTCGGCGGCGTCCCATTCGAAAAACTCGCAGCCCCTGATCACCTCGAGCTGCGCCTGGAGGAAGGGCTTGCCATGCTCGAGCGTGATCGCATGGGCGATCTCGTCGATGCGGGCCCGCATCAGCGCCGCGGCCTTGAGCATGATCTCACCACGGGCCCGCGGCGATGTCCGGCTCCAGATCCTGAAGCCCTCTTTCGCCGCAGCCAGCGCATCGTCGAGATCGGCACGGCCAGCGACAGGAACAGAACCGATCACGCTCTCATCGGCCGGATTGAGCACGGGCAGGCTGCCGGAGGTCTTGCGCCAGGCGCCGCCGATATAGAGCTGGAGGTCGGGATAGGCGGTCATGGAGAGCCTCGAACGGAGCGGCCAAGGGCGCGATGTCGAGGCATGATGGTTGCGGCGATCGCCATATGGAATTCAGCTTATTTGTCTGAATTCATACGACGTGCTTATAAATCGGCATGGCAGTCACCTTGCGGCAGATCCAGGCCTTCCTCGCCGTCGCCGAACTCGGCACCTTCACCAAGGCGGCGGAGCGCCTGCACATGGCGCAACCGGCGCTGTCGCAACTGGTTCGCGATCTGGAGCAGGCCCTCGGCATCCGCCTGTTCGACCGCACGACGCGCCGGGTCGAGCTGACGGAAGGCGGACGGGAGTTTCAGGGCGCATCGGCCAAGATCGTCCACGATCTCGACCTCGCCATCCAGAATGCCAACGATCTCGCCGAACGTCGGCGCGGCCGGATCACCGTGGCAGCCCCGCCGCTGCTGGCGGCGGCGATCCTGCCCGAGGCGATCGCGGAGATGCGCGAGCGCTTTCCCGGCGTGCAGGTCGGGGTGCTCGATGCGCGTACCGAGACGATCATCGAGGCCGTCAGGACGAGCCGCGTCGATTGCGGCCTCGGCACCTTCGCTGCGGTCGAGGACGGCATCGAGCGTATCCCGATGGCGCGCGACAATCTGATGCTGTTCTGCAGCCCCGGCAGCCGCTTTGCAGGCGCGACGGTCGATTGGCGCGAGCTCCAAGGCGAGCCGCTGATCACACTGACCCGAGACAGCGGCATCCGGCTCCTGGTCGAGGTCGCCTATGAGACGGTCGGCATTCCGCTGCTGCCGGCCTATGAGGTGTCGCAGATCACGACGGCGCTGGCGCTCGTCGAGGCCCGTCTCGGCGTCGCCGTGCTCCCGACCTATGCGCGCGCTGCCGCGCCGCATCGCAGGATCCTCGCCCGGCCGCTGTCGAATCCGGCGATCGCCCGGGATATCGTGATGATCCGGCCGAGCGGGCGTTCCGTATCGCCCGCGCTGGCTGCATTCGAGGCAATTCTGCGCCGGTACGCCCGCCGGCTCGCACCGACCGATGTCGACTGAGTTCGAAGCTGTCAGGGCAGATGCAATTCACGCCGATGTGAGGCCACCGCGCGAGATATCGGTCTTCTGACGGCTCTTGCAGAGCCATCGGGTTCGACAAGAGAACGCCCGATGTCTGGCGTGGCCAATTGCCGGCCCGCCCAGATGCGGGCGCCCATTTCCAGGCATCGGCCAAAATCCGACCCGGTCCGGCAGAGCTGACACCCAGGCCAGAATGACCTTGAAGCCTTCCGATAAGCGCGCCGGTGTTCAGGGCACTCGTCTTAGAATGGTATGTCGATCCAGCAGATATTGCTTTTTCATTCTAATTTATTCCAATGATTTCCATTCATATCAAAGGTATATCTACGATATTTCTGCTTATCTCATGCCGCAATTGTCTGTCTGATCATTAAAATCTTCGCCATCATTTGTTGGGCGGAGTGGCCGCGCGGGGGGAGTGCCCATGAGCGATCTCGCAGCGGCCGCGTCTCGAACTGACCAGGGGCAGGTCTATCGCATTGCGATCGACGAAAGGCAGCGTCTCGTGGGCCGGATGCGGCGGAAGCAGCCTGACCTCGGTGTCACCGAACATTGCGCCGGCGGGCTTGCGCGGGGGTGTGCCGGCTCCGAGCCTTCGATGAGGCCGCCTTCGCTCGCTTCGGGACGTGGACGCCGTGAGGTCCCCTCCTCGTCCTCCGGCCCGCCGGCCGCGGACATCCCCTCTGCGTCTCGCTTCCCCAAGCGTCGCACACCAGCGTCGGAGCCTGCACGATGAACGCCGTTACGCCGAACGCCCCTCTCGCCATTCCTCTTGCGGTCGTGACCCAGCGGATCTGGCTGGAGTGCAAGAGGGCGCCGGACAGCTCCGCCTATTTCGTGCCGTTCGTCTACCGCCTCGATGCGAACGTCGATCCGCAAAGGCTGGAACAGGCGCTGCGCGCGACGGTGGACGCCCATCCGGCGCTGCGCTCGGTGGTGGCCGAGGTGGACGGCAAGCCGTTCCAGGTCGTCAAGGAGACGCCGGCTCAGGTGCTGGAGTGCGCGGACAGCTGGGAATGGGCGATCACCAAGCCGTTCGACATGGAAAACGGCCCGCTGTTCCGCTTCGTGCTCTGCGGCGACATCTTCGTCATCAACGGCAGCCACCTCATTCTGGACGGCGGCTCCATCCTGCTGCTGCTGGAGGAGGTGAGCGCCCGCTATCACGGCCGGGCAGCGCCGGAACCGGGGCCGGGCCCCGAAGCCTGGCGCGCGCATGAGAACGCCTATCTGGAAAGTCCGGAGCGCGAGGCCGACAGGGCCTATTGGGCGGGCACGCTGGCGCAGTCCGATTTCCGCGCCGGCCTGCCGACCAGGCGCGAGAGCTATGCCGGCGAGCAGGACGGCAACCTCTATTTCTCCCTGCGCCTGCCGCAGATGAATGTGAGCCCGTTCATCACCACGCTCGCCCTGATCCAGGCGCTGATCCACCGCTACACCGAGCAGGAGATGGTGGCGGTACTCTATCCCACCGATCTGCGCGGCAAGAAGTTCGCGCGGTCCATGGGCTCGTTCGTCAACTCGCTGATCGCGACTGCGAGCTTTACGCCCGAACTTTCCTTCGCCCAGTTGGTGGCGCAGGTGCAGGAGCAGCGGCGGGCAACCCGCGCGCATGACCGTCTGTCGTTCCAGGAGGTGATCGCGGGCCTGCGCAAGGCGCGGCCCTCGGACGCCGTCCAGCTACCGAACGTTTCGGTCTCCTGGGCGAAGCCGCTCTGGCCGTTCGAACTCGGGACGCCGCTGCCGCTCGAGACCGTGGACTGCCAGAACGACCTCTTGTTCCTGGCCTTCGCCGAAGGGGACCGGCTCGATCTGCGCCTGCAATACAGCGCCCGCCAGTTCACCCGCCGCTTCGTGGAGGAGATCGCGGCGCATCTCTCGGTCCTGGCCGATCTCGTCGCCGCTGAGCCGCATGCGCCGCTCTCGAAGCTGATGCTGGCAACTCCCGCCGAAGTCGAGCGCATCGAGCGCGACTGGACACCCGCGCCGGCGCCGCGCAGCGATCTGCTATTGCTCCACGACGCCTTCTCCGACTGGGCCGAGCGGCAGCCGGAGGCTCCGGCCCTGCTGACGCGCGAGCGGGTGATCAGCTATGGCGAGATGGAGCGGCTGACCAACCGCATCGCCCACGGCCTGCGCCGCCGCGGCGTCAAGCCGAACACGCTGGTCGGCGTGATGATGGAAAAGGGCTGGGAGCAGGCGGTGGCCTGCATGGCCATCCTGAAGGCTGGCGGCGGCTATCTGCCGATCAATGCCGGCTGGCCGGCCGAGCGCATGGACGCCGTGATCTCCCAGGGCGATGTCGCGGTGGTTTTGTCCCAGAAGCGCGTCGTGGAGCGTCTCGGCCGTCCCGGGCTCGCGGTCGACGACGAGGCCTTGTGGGCGGGCGAGCCGGACACGCGTCCGACCTCGGTCAACGCGCTCGGCGACATCTGCTATGTGCTGTTCACCTCGGGCTCGACCGGCAAGCCGAAGGGCGTGACGCTGACCCATTTCAGCGTGATGAACACCCTGCGCAATGCCAATGAGGAACATCGCGTCGGTCCCGGCGACCGTTCTCTGCAGCTCTCCGATTTCGCCTTCGACCTCTCGGTCTACGACATCTTCGGCATGCTTTCGGCCGGCGCGGGGGTGGTGATCCCCGACGAGAACCGTCATCTCGAGCCGCTCCACTGGGTCGAGATCGCCCGCCAGCATCAGGCCAGCATCTGGACCAGCGTTCCCATGTATGTCGACATGTGGGCGCAATCGGGCGAGCCGATGCCGAGCATGCGCGTGTTCATGATGGGCGGCGACAAGATCCCCGTCGACCTGCCGGAGCGCATTCGCCAGCTCGCGCCCAGAGCGGCGCTCTGGAGTGTCGGCGGACCGACCGAGACCTCGATCATCTCCAACTGGTACCGCATCGGTGAGGTCGACCCGATCTGGACCACCATCCCGTACGGCCGGGCCATGCTGAACCAGAAGATGCTGGTGCTCGATTCCGGCCTGAACCAGTGCCCGCCCTTCATGCCGGGCCGGATCTTCATGGGCGGGGTCTGCCTGGCGCGGGGCTATTGGAAGGACAAGGAAAAGACCGACGCCGCCTTCGTCACCTATCCGGCCACCGGGGAGCGCATCTACTATACCGGCGACCTCGGCCGCTGGCTGCCGGACGGTCAGGTCGAGTTCCTCGGCCGCGCCGACTTCCAGGTCAAGATCAACGGCTTCCGCATCGAGCTCGGCGAGATCGAGGGCGCGATCCAGTCGCTGCCCGGCGTGAAGGCCGCGATCGTGGACGGCCAGGAGCAGCCGGATCGGAAGGGCAAGTTCCTGGTGGCCTATGCGGTCTCCAGCACGCCGCTCGACGCCGCCGAGATGCGCGCAGCGCTGCAGGACCGGTTGCCCTATTACATGATCCCGCGCGTGTTCGCGCAGCTCGACCGGATTCCGCTTTCGGCGAATGGCAAGGTCGACCGCAAGGCGCTGCCACGGGTCGAAGTCGCCCGCACGGCCGATGATCTGCCCTATGTGGCGCCGCGGACGCCGATCGAGGCCGCGCTGGTCGACGTCTGGCAGTTCGTGCTGGAGCACGAGCCCATCGGCATTCACGACAATTTCTATGCGCTTGGCGGGGATTCCCTGCTCGCCGTCCTGCTGGGCATCAGGGCGCGGGAGGCGGGCGTGCCGTTCGACCCCGCCACGCTGCAGCGTACGCCCACCATCGCTGAGCTGGCACAGAGCCTGACGCCCGCCCGCAAGGTGGAGACGGGCATGGCGACCGGCGAGGTACCGCTCTCTCCCATGCAGCGCTACTACTTCTCCTGGGCGACGGAACGGCCGGAGCAGTTCAACGTCTCGGCCGTCTTCCGCTGCGCGGTCGAGCCGGATCGCCTGAGGACGGCGCTCGCGAAGCTGGTCGCCCATCACGACGCGCTGCGCCTGAGATTCGACGGCGCGCGCCAGTTCTACGCCGAGGGCGAGGTCGAGGTGCCGCTCGAATGCGCCGACATCCCGCTGGCCGAAGTCGGCGCGCGGGCGGCGCGGATGCAGGAGACCCTCGACATTGCGCGGGGACCGATCATGCGCGCGGGACTGTTCACCACCGAGGACGGACAGCGCCTTGTGCTGATCTGCCATCACCTGGTGACCGACGGCTTGTCCTGGGGCGCGCTGGTTTCGGATCTCCAGCGCGCCTATCTCGGCGAGGCGCTGCCACCCTCGGGCGGATCCTACAAGGGCTGGGTGGAAGCGCTGATCGCCTTCGCCAGCAGCTCGGAAGCCGAAGCGCAGCTGCCCTTCTGGCTCGGCCAGCAGGGGCCGACTTTCGGCGCCGACAATGAGCGGCCGGGCGCGCGCCAGAGGGACATCGTCACCTATGAGAGCGATATGTTGGACGCCGTGCCGCCCAACGCCTACGAGCGTGTCGCCGCGGCGCTCCTGGAAGCGACCGGTCAGGACCGCCTGATGCTGCATGTGGTGGGCCATGGGCGCGAATCGGTGGTGGGGGAGAGCGATCCCACCCGGATCTGCGGCTGGTTCACCAGCCATACGCCGATCGTGCTCTCGGGCGGGCTGAAGGATGTGGCCGGGCAATTGCGGGCCATGCCGGATCACGGCATCGCCCATGGCGCGCTCAGGGCCTATCACCCGCGCGGAGCGGAGCTGGCCGGGCAGGACCAGGTCAAGATCCTCTACAACTTCTTCGGCGAGACCTGGGACAGCAGCTTCCGGGGCGCGGTCTTCGAGAAGCCGGAAGACGAGCTGCTTTATCTGAAGAACCACGCCCATGCGGATAACCCGGCTGATTTCCGGCTTTATCTGATGGCCATCATCACCGAGGGCCGGCTCAAGGTCCGCTTCCAGTATTCCGCCATCAACTACGATGCGGAGGCGATCCGGGACCTCGCCGACCGGATGCGGACCAGCCTGCTGGCGCATGCGGGCGAGCCTGTCGGCGCGTCGGCATGATCGCGCTCTATCTGCTGATCCTGGTCGATTCGATCAGCGCGACGATCATCATCCCGCTGCTCGGTCCGCTCCTGATCGACCAGGCGACGCTGGTGTTCCTGCCGGAGGCCTCGCTGCCGCTGCGCAATTTCGTCAGCGGCCTTCTGGTCGCGACCTATGTCCTCCTGATGCTCTACATGGCCCCCGTGCTCGGCCGGCTGTCGGACCAATGGGGGCGCCGGCCCGTACTGCTGCTCTGCGCGGCCGGGCTGCTGCTGGGCAACATCCTCGCCGGGCTGGCGATCGAGTTCGGCAGCCTGGCCTTGCTGTTCCTGGGGCGAATGATCGGCGGGGCGACGGCTGCGGCGCAATCGACCGCCCAGGCGGCGCTGGTCGACCTCGGCGGCAACAAGGCCCGGCTGCTGAGCTACAGCATGCTGTTCTCCTCGCTCGGCTTCGTGCTCGGACCGGTGCTGGCGACCGGCCTCTCCCATGTCTCCTTCGCGGCGCCGCTGCATTTCTGCACCTTTCTGACAGTGATCGCGCTCATGCTCCTCGCCCGCTACCGGGAGGAGCCTGCCGCCGAGCGGCGGATCGACTGGTCCAGCATCTCGCTATGGGAAGGGGTGCGCTGCTTCCGGGACGCGGCGGGAGACGGGCTCGTGCGCGGCATTCTCGGCTGCTTCATCCTGATGCAGGTGGCCTGGGGCGGCTTCTTCGTCTTCGTCTCGGTCTATCTCATGGAAGCCCCGAGCCTCGACCTGACCCTGTCCGAGGTCGGCGTGTTCATGGCGATCATCGGCATCGGCTTCTGCGTCTCCAACGGACTCGTCCAGCCGATGCTGGCCGAGCGTTTCGAGATGCGCACACTGGCGGTGGCGGGGCTCGGGCTGAATGCGGCGACCATGGTGCTGTGCCTGATGGCGACCTCGGCCTATCAGGTCTATGCCGCCGGGCTGATGGCGGGCATCACCATCAACATCGCCTATCCCTCGATCGTCACCATGCTGTCGGACCGGGTGACGCCCGAGCGGCAGGGCTGGATTCTCGGCATGGTGGGGTCGGCGGCAGCGATGGGCTGGACCATCTCCTCCGTCGTATCCGGCGGGCTGGGCGGGCTGGGGCATGCGCTGCCCATCGTTCTGGCCGCGGCCCTGATGGCCTGTGCCGCGCTGGCGATGACGATGGCCGGAGCCGGCTGGCGCAATCTTTCGGAGGCGCAGGGAGAGCTCGATTGACGGAGCGGTCCGCTGTTTCGAAACGGCCGTGTCCAGGAAGGCTGCGGTTTCCCGGGTGGCGGCGGGAGAGCGCCGCCACCCTCGAGCGCCGCGCCGTTACACGAGCGTGATCGCGTCGTAGCCGAGCGCGTCGTTGATGTCCTCGATCGAGGTGAAGGTGCCACCGCCGCTGACGCCGTCGATCTGGATCGTGCCGAAGCCGAAAT
>JAESGI010000238.1_pt1 | contig 30702 bp, 28 predicted proteins | sample 9269671 | NCBI WGS metagenome assembly JAESGI01 (sample SAMN14515641, study PRJNA621666) | algae metagenome | isolation source: Nostoc indistinguendum CM1-VF10 and co-occurring heterotrophs from gravelly... | place: USA: Clark Mountains, San Bernardino, California | collected 1998-06-05 | reverse complement strand
ATTACTTTCTAATTATCTAATTCAACAACTAAAACGTCCAGACGTTCATATGTGTTTGGTCTGACTTAAATTACAGCGTAGCGGGGCTGTGCTCCGCCCGCTCTTTGTGCCAGTTCCGTAAGTCCTGAAATTATAAAAGCCAAAAGTTTATCATTCTAATGATAAAACTATTTGACATATGACACTTCAGGCTTTTTCTTTAAAAAATCAGCTTTTATTAACTATCAAGCTAGAAGGTGAATTACAAAATAATCTAAATTAAATAGACAGTGAAACTCGCTCCTACTAAGATAAGTAGCTTTCTGACGCTAACAATACCCTATAATTAAAAATTGAACTTAAAGGGTAAAATATTCACAATGTAAGCAAAGTGTCACATGGATGACAATGTGTTAGCAGAATAAAAAACTCAATGTCAAAACCTGCCACTAATGTAGGGAAATTAGTTCGATTCCGCCCGGAGAAAGGACAAAAAGATATAAAAATTTTCTTAGTTTAGCCTAAGATATAAAAATCTAAACTTCTGTCAGAAGCCAGAATCGGATCAATAACCTTCCACAGCGTAATCAGTAGCAAAAATTACTTATTTGATCGACTCTTCAGAAGCTGTGGATTCCACCGTGACAGTTTTACTATTAACATCAACATCCATCTTGGCTTCAAGTTCCATAGGATGGATTCAGTAGTAGTTTTTACACATCCCTTATAAGCAATATTTGATACTTTCACTTTTAGTGCTATTTGTTACCCAAATATAGAAATTTTAAATCATTTCTTAAGAATTAATCTTAAGGATGAAAATGTGATGTCTACGACGGGCTACGGCTACGCACATCCTACAAAGTAAGGTATTAGTGCAAAAACATCCTAATAACTATATATATGCCAGCGACTGTCGCAATTCGCTGGCAGTAATATGAAACAAAATGCAAGAATATATAAAGCTATTTACGATAAATACACTTATCTAGTGCCGCTACGCCCAAGCCTTAAAGTCTAAAGTTAAAAACACCTATGTCTTCAAATCCCCAGTACCTAAGCGGTAACGAAATTCGCAACATATTTCTCGACTTCTTTGCCCAACGGGAACACCAAATTCTCCCAAGTGCCTCCCTCGTGCCAGAAGACCCAACCGTGCTGCTGACGATCGCGGGGATGCTACCATTTAAGCCGATATTCTTGGGGCAGCGCACACCAGAATTTAAGCGGGCTACGACTTCCCAAAAGTGTATCCGCACCAACGACATCGAAAATGTCGGACGCACCAAACGGCATCACACCTTTTTTGAGATGCTGGGCAATTTCAGCTTTGGTGATTATTTTAAAGAACAAGCGATCGCTTGGGGTTGGGAAATCTCTACACAAGTCTTTGGCTTCTCCCCCCAAAATCTTGTCGTCAGCGTTTTTAAAGATGATGATGAAGCCTTTGGAATTTGGCGCGATCAAATTGGTGTGCCGGTAGCGAGAATTAAACGCTTGGGCGAAGACGATAACTTTTGGGTATCTGGCCCGACTGGCCCTTGTGGCCCTTGTTCAGAAATTTATTACGACTTCCACCCAGAACGCGGTGACGAAAATATAGATTTAGAAGACGATTCCCGGTTCATCGAGTTTTACAACCTCGTGTTCATGCAATACAACCGGGATGCGTCAGGCAATTTAACGCCGTTGCAAAACAAGAACATCGACACCGGCATGGGTTTGGAGAGAATGGCGCAAATCCTCCAAAAAGTGCCGAATAACTACGAAACTGACCTGATTTTTCCAATTATCCAAACAGCAGCCCAAATTGCTGGCATTGATTACCATAAAAGTGATGAGAAAACCAAAGTCTCTCTAAAAGTGATTGGCGATCACGTTCGTTCTGTTGTTCACATGATCGCCGATGAAATTCGCGCTTCCAACGTGGGAAGAGGTTATGTGCTGCGGCGGTTAATTCGGCGCGTGGTGCGTCATGGGCGATTAATTGGAATTTCTGGCGAATTTACTACCCAAGTTGCCGAAACTGCGATCGCTCTTTCTGAATCAGCTTACCCCAATGTGCGCCAACGGGAAGCAGCAATTAAAGCTGAACTGCAACGAGAAGAGTCGAATTTTCTCAGAACTCTGGATAGAGGCGAAAAACTGCTAGAAGAAATTATCCAAGAGGTGAAACAGCAAGGGAACACTCAAATTAGCGGTGAAAGCGCATTTACTCTTTATGACACCTACGGATTTCCCCTCGAACTTACTCAAGAAGTTGCTGAAGAAAATAATCTGACAGTCGATGAAGCGGGATTCAATGCCGAAATGCAAAAGCAGGTGGAACGTGCCAAAGCAGCACACGAAACCATCGACTTAACTGTGCAAGGTTCCATCGACAAATTAGCAGAACACATCCAAGTCACCGAGTTTTTAGGCTATACCCAACCGACGGCGACGGCGAAAGTTGAAGCGATTTTGGTTGAAGGCGTTTCCCAAGAGGAAGTAGAAGCAGGAACACAGGTACAAATTATCCTTGACAAAACGCCATTTTATGCTGAATCTGGTGGACAAATCGGCGATCGCGGTTATATCTCTGGTGATGGTATTGTAGTTCGGGTGGAAGACGTGAAGAAAGAATCTGATTTCTTTGTTCACTTTGGACGCATCGAACGCGGGACACTGCGCGTAGGCGATAATGTTACAGCCCAAATTGATCCGGCTTGTCGGCGTCGCGCTCAAGCAAATCATACCGCAACGCACCTATTGCAAGCGGCATTGAAAAAAATTGTTGACGATAGCATCTCGCAAGCTGGTTCTCTAGTTTCCTTTGACAGGTTGCGCTTTGACTTCAACTGTCCCCGCGCATTGACAGCAGAGGAAGTCCAACAAATTGAGGAACAGGTGAACGCTTGGATTGCCGAAGCACATACTGCAAACGTGGAAGTATTACCTTTAGCAGAGGCGAAAGCTAGGGGTGCTGTTGCCATGTTCGGGGAAAAATACGGCGAGGAAGTACGGGTAATCGACTTTCCTAGCGTATCAATGGAACTGTGCGGTGGAACCCATGTCAGTAATACTGCTGAAATTGGCGTCTTCAAGATTATCTCAGAAGCTGGAGTCGCTTCTGGGGTGCGGCGGATTGAAGCTGTTTCAGGGCCAGCAATACTGGATTATCTCAATCTTCGGGATAAAGTAGTTAAAGATTTGAGCGATCGCTTTAAAGTTAAACCCGAAGAATTACCAGATAGAATCACAAGTCTGCAAAGCGAACTCAGAACCAGTCAGAAGGAACTAGAAACCTTGAAGGTACAGTTAGCGATCGCAAAATCTGATAGCTTGTTGCAAACAGCCGAAACGGTAGGCGATTCTAAAATCATCGTCGCCCAATTAGAAGATGTTGATCCAGAATCATTAAAAACCGCAGCCGAACGTTTATTACAAAAAATCGGTAACGGTGCAGTGGTGCTGGGTTCTGTTCCTGAAGAGGGGAAAGTTAGTATCGTTGCAGCTTTTAGTTCAGAAGTGAACAAAAAAGGTTTGCAAGCTGGTAAATTTGTGGGTGCGATAGCTAAAATCTGCGGTGGAGGTGGCGGTGGAAGACCGAACTTAGCCCAAGCAGGCGGACGGGATGCGAGTAAATTACCAGAAGCGTTGGAACAAGCGGAAAGTGAGTTAAAGTCCGCGTTGGGTTAACACAGAGAGAAGTGTAACGCACCGCTCGAATTGGTGCGTTACGGCTTCGCCTAACACACTCTACATTTTAGGTTATATCAGCCAAATTAAAGAACCCCTCCCCGCCTGCCTCTAAGGTGTACACACAAGTCTGAAATAGCTCCAGTTTTAATTTTTCTCTGGTTGTATGAAATCACCCTGCTTGTAGGGAAGGGGTTGGGGGTTAGGTTTCTATTAAACTCAACTGAAAGCCGTTATAAATTGAGCAATGCCCATTATAAGGTGGAATAGCCGTGAAATGACAGATAAATAAATGCACATCCAATCAAGAGAAATCAACCTGCTCACGCCATCTAGAAAATTACCTCTATACGGCAAGAGAATTTTAGTCACAGCACCGAGAAATTATGCTTATAGGTTATCTGAACAAATCATCAAACAAGGTGGTTTACCTGTTTTCATGGCTACTATCGAAACCTGCTATTTATCAAACTACACTAAGTTAGATACTGCTCTATACCAAATAGGTGAATTTGATTGGATTATCTTCACAAGTAGAAATGGCATCACTGCATTTTTTCACCGGATGAATGATTTAGATATTCCTGTATCTGTGGTACAAAAATGCCAATTATGTGCTTTAGGAAAAGACGCAGAAAGCTTATTATCTTTTTGTGGCAAAGTAGATTTAATTCCTACAGAATCTAGCCCAGGCGGGATTGTAGCTGAATTAGCAAAACTACCGGAAATTCACAACAAAAAAGTGCTGATACCTGCTCCAGAAGTTGTTGGTTTGCCTGAGCCTGATGTTGTACCCAATTTAATTACTGATTTGCAGCAATTGGGCATAGAAGTAACCCGCGTACCCGCATATATTACACAGGGCTTAAACACAAGTATCTACAGTATTGAATTAAACCTGATTCGCCAAGGAAGCATTGATGTAATTGCCTTTAGTAGCACGGCGGAAGTAGAAAGCTTTTTAACTATGGTAAACTCGCAAAACGATTATGAACGCTGTACAATTGCATGTTTTGGCCCTTATACAAGTGCTAATGCGCGAAAGTTGGGTATGAATGTCTCTATAGTGGCTAAGGATTATAGTTCATTTGAGGGATTTGCTGAAGCGATCGCAACATTTTTTTCTCACTGATTTTGATCTGAAGCTTTTGGTATATGTAAACTAGCCCCACTAACCGCTTGAGAATCTGAAACAGTCAACCATAATCAACTCTAGACTAGCAGCACATAAACCCGTAGTATCGAATATGGAGTTTATATGAGTTAGGAATTGTTACATGGCAACTTATAAGGTCACATTACGTACCCCAGACGGCGAACAAGTAATTGACGTTCCTGAAGATGAGTACATTCTAGAGATCGCTAACGAGGAATATGAGCTGGACTTGCCCTATTCCTGTAACGCTGGTTCTTGCTCTACCTGCACCGGTAAACTGATTTCAGGTACAATTGACCAATCAGATCAGAACTTCTTAGACAACGATCAAATGGACGAAGGATGGGTTCTTACTTGCGTTGCCCGTCCCACTTCTGATTGCGTTATCGAAACCCATCAAGAAGAAGCGCTTAATGCTTAACTAAGAAATGTGGATTTAATAAAGAGCAAGTTTTGGAAGGTGCGTTAGAACATTCATCCTAGCGTACCTAAAATCTGAGATGGTGTCGTACTCTCGGCGATAACATACTCTAAAAGATTTAAAATTTTGCACTTTTGTAATAAATCTGTATAGGCTGAGTAATTAACGCTAAAAAGCGCTCTCCTTATGGAGAGCGCTTTTTATTCAGTTTAATAGATAGCTAGTAGATATAAAGTTGAAATTAGCCAGATGATGCTAGATTAACTTTGACAACTTTATTCTTTTCTTCTTCAGCTTTAGGTAGCGTCAGGTTCAAGATGCCATCTTTATAATCTGCCGTAACATTGGTATTTTGAATTCGAGCAGATAAAGGAATTACACGTTGGAATTTACCGTAGTGGAATTCGGTTTTGATCAGACCTTTATCTTCAGATTTTGCTTCAGATTTTCGCTCACCACTCAGGTATACAGCATTTTCTGTAACTTGTAAATCTAGGTCTTTAGCTTCAATTCCCGGAAGTTCTACTTTCAGATGAATTGCATCTTCAGTTTCTTTTAACTCAGCAGCAGGAACTCTGGATAAACCTCTATTCAAAAATACAGTTGACAAAGTATCTTCATCAAATAAGCGATTGATTTGACGTTGTATCGCGTTAAATTCTTCCCACGGATTCAAATGCAAACGTACTAATGTCATATCTCTACCTCGTATAACCACTATTTTTTCTCTCCAATCATTGGAGATTTGATTCCTTGCTTTGTTCTCATAGTATTTAAAAATAAAAGTGGGGTAAATTCGGTTTTTATCACCTGAGTGATGATAATTGCCGAACCAGAAATCCCTTTACTATAAATGTACGGTAACCTAAACTATTGAGGTTCGGTAAATTCGACAAAAGCAGACTTGAAATATAACAATTTTATTTGAAATATCAGTAAAAGTGTCACCCGCGCCCCTGCTCTTAAAGCTTGCAACGCGTAGCCTATCGTACAAGTTTTTAGGAGGTTCATGCGAATAATGATAATAATCCGACTTATTATACTTTTTGATTTTTACAGAGATAAGATAATGGGAGATTCCTCACAAACTGCTGATAGCAAATATGTCAACAAGTTGGATTTACCTTATCGCCGCAATCCTGTTTGAAGTTTCAGGCACAACTTGCATGAAGTTATCACAAGGATTTACTAAAATAGGCCCTTCCATATTCATAGCTGTCTTTTATGTACTTTGTTTTACTTTTTTGACCCTTGCTCTCAAAAAACTTGAAGTGAGCGTGGCTTATTCTCTCTGGGCTGGATTGGGAACTGTCTTAATTGCTATTATTGGTATTATCTGGTTTCGTGAATCTGCCACATTAATGAAGCTCATTTCTATAGCCTTAATAATCATGGGAGTCATTGGCATAAATGCAAGCCAATAAATGAAATATGTATGAATCCAGAAAAGTATTTTGGGATTCTAAAATAAAAGCGTAGATACGCAACAGCTTGTTGTTATATAGCGTTTTTCATTTGAGTGAGGTACAACAACCCCACCTCCAACCCCCTCCCCGCAAGTGAGGAGTTTGGACATGATATTAGACATCGCCTCGAATAAAAAATACCTTGTCCATGTTAAAATAGAAGAGGTAAATAAACCAAAACTGATCATTCTGCTTGTTGCTGTTGTAGTGAATGCACCAGCAATTTTTATTGTTCCGTGAATAAAGCACAATGAGTAGACTTATCTAAATGTTCTTAAAAGTATAGTTAATCTCGGTAAATATAGCTACAAATAATTGACTTTTAATACCTTAGTAAAGACTATCAAAGTTATACAGCTAAATTAGCAAGTTTTTTGTGCACTGAAGCGTAAAAAACATTAGTTAATAGTATCAACTTCAGCCAAAATTATTTTGATTTTAACCCAAGTTTATTAGTTTAAAATTTATTAAACTCAGCAGAACGACGATAAAGTAACCAGATAAATAGCGGTGAACCCAGCAACGCAGTGACGGAACCTACTGGTAGTTCTACTGCTCCTAGTCTAGAGAGTAAATCTGCCAAAGTAAGTAACCATGCACCTGCAAGGGCGGAAAGTGGCAAAACAAAGCGATGATCTGTACCAACGATAAGGCGGACACCGTGAGGGACAACAAGACCAACAAATCCAATCAAGCCACTGATGCTGACTGCACCTGCGGCTAATAAAGTGGCTACACCACCAATTAATAGGCGCGATCGCGTCAACGAAACCCCTAAACCCACAGCCAAATCATCGCCCAAAGCCAGCACATTTACCGATCGCGCCAGCAAGCATCCCCCTAGCAATGCAACGATGATGTAAGGGCCAGCCGTCGAAATTTCTTGCCAACCCCGTCCGTTAAGGCTACCAACTAACCAACTGAGCGCAATTTGAATTTGCCCATCTTCAGCTAAAAGCAACAATGTACTTTGTACAGCGCCTAATAAAGAACTCACCGCCACTCCGCCTAAAATCAACCGCTCAACTGAAATTCCTGACCCTGCACGACCGAGCAAAATAACGATCGCTGAAGTTACAATAGCTCCCATCCACGCTGCTAAAGGAATTGCGATCGGAAATATTTGCCACACAATCATCAGAATCACAATTAATCCCGCACCCGCAGAAATGCCAAGAATAAATGGATCAGCAAGACTATTGCGTAACATTCCTTGTAGTAATGCTCCTGACATCCCCAAAGCTGCGCCGACAATGAGAGCAGCCGTAATGCGCGGGAGACGCAAATCCCAGAGAATTGTCTGTTTAACCGGATCGCCTTCGCGGAGTATGGCTTGCCAAAATTCCGACATACTTAAAGGTACTGCTCCTTGAGAAAGCGATAGCGCTAACGTTATCACCAGTGCTGCACTCAGGAGTAAAGCAGCCCAAAGTACGCGGTGTTCAGTAAAAATTGTCTGAAATGGTCTACTCAAATTCCGGTTTAGTATTTTCATTAACTATAGTCCGTCCCAAACAAAGCTGCATTTACCTTAAACAGCAATTCATCTCAACACTGACCCTACGAGTTCAGTATTGAGATGAATTGGGCGTGAGGACTTTGAGAGGTTTTGCCCCCCTTTTAAGGGAATCTAAGATTTTGAAAACACGCCCTAGTACTGCAAGGCAAAAGTCAAAAGTCAAAAGTCAAAATCAATACAGTGTAGGCGTTTCGTTGATTTGGAATGGGTTGTTTATTGCCGTCGCGCTGTATTAAACCTGTAATACCTTAAACCACTTATTCAAAACTGTGCTGATGGTTTTCTTTATCTGATGATTACGGCTCCACTTTTGGAATGCCATTTCATACTCTTCGCCTTTGATTTGAAAAGTATTCCAGGCATCCAGTCCTACAGGCAATCCGCAGAATAGCAAAATATAGAGTGACCAAGAAATTCCGCCACCAGTCATTAAATTTAGCAGTATAAAGAAGCCATTGAAAACTGCATAATTCCCTAGACGCTTTTGAAATCTTCTAATGCGGTAAGCGTCAAAAGCTTTTCGCTGTTGGACTTGACCTTGTTGTAATAGCCAATCGCGCTCTGCTAACTTTAAAGAATCAGGTGAAATTTCTAACTCAGCAGCAATTTCTAATATCTGCTCGTAAGAAAATTCTGTGTCTTTGTCGTTAGCTTGACGAGCGATCGCTAATTGCAGAATTTGCTGGACATCTTCTTGGCTATAAGAACGGATGCTCTTGGGTTCAAATGCCGTCATAATTCTTTCTCTTATATTAGTTTTAATAGAAACTCGCTGCCCGATAAATTTTAAACAGCTACGCTAGTACTATTTCCATTATCCCTCTTAACATTAGCAAATCTAGATGCTGTTCTGCATTTAATGTATTGGATTTTTAACTTTGAGTAAAACAGTTCATTAATACCAGTTTTTTAAACCCAGCCCGGTAAATATTTTCTCCCACTTCCATAATGATTGCCGTGAGAATTGCTGTGCTGAGGGTAATCGTACCGGGAAAGTGCCAGTGTTCGTTAGATTTGCCATAATAAAGATTAGGTAAAGCATAGGCAGGAATTCTGGTATCCAGCTTTTCCTAGCACCCCCATACGGATCGCAGCATCTACAATCAGTGGCAGATGAGGTCCATGTTGTTCAATTGCCCCTACTGGCTGGATGATCACCACATTTTCCTTATCTGGCATTGGCTGGATATCAGTCCAGGTAAGGTAAGGAAAAAACCGTTTTCGTGGAATGAAACTGTCCATATTACTTAAATTGTGCCATTCATATCTTAGCGGTATTGGACATTAGTCATTAGTAATTAACGGCCGTGTGCGACTTTATCTCAAACCTAACCCCCAACCCCTTCCCTACTAGCGTTGGGGAGCAAGAATCAAAGCCTCTCCCCGAAACGGAGAGAGGTTTGGAGAGGGGTTCCAAGAATAAGTTGCACATCGCCTTAATTAGTCATTAGTTATTTCTCCTCGCCTCCCCACTCCCCACCAAGTATAAAGACTCTCGAAATATCCGAATATGATCAGATGTAGCAGAGCATAATAACGAAGTAACAAGCACTAACTAAACAGTAAAAAGGATGTAAATTCAATGGTTGAAGAAAATGGATCGGTTCGTACCCTATCGGTTGATATTGGCGGTAGTGGCGTTAAAGCTATGGTTTTGGATATTACAGGCAATCCTGTAACAGAAAGGGCGCGTTTAGATACGCCCCAACCCGCTACACCAGAGGTTGTAATTAATGCAATTGTTGTGTTGGCTGCGGCTCAAGGTGAATTTCATCGCGTTTCAGTCGGTTTTCCCGGCGTGGTGCGGTGTGGAGTCACGGAAACTGCGGTAAACCTACATCCAGATTGGATCGGATTTGATTTAGAAACAGCATTATTAAAACACTTAAACAAGCCAGTACGGGTGATTAATGATGCAGATATGCAAGGGTTTGGTGCGATCGCTGGTAAAGGTGTCGAATTGGTGATTACTCTGGGTACAGGGTTTGGTTCAGCTTTATTTGTGGATGGGAAGCTAGTACCGAATATGGAAATGGGACATCACCCTTTTCGCAAAGGAGAGACTTTCGAGCAGCAGTTAGGGCGTGCAGAGTTAGAAAAAATTGGTGATAAAAGATGGAATAGGCGTTTAGAAAAGGCGATCGCATCTTTGCAACATCTATTCAATTATGATTACCTTTACATTGGCGGCGGTGAAGCCGTGAAAGTCAATTTCGAGCTACCGTTAAATGTAAAGCTCATCCCTAATATCACTGGTTTATTAGGCGGTATTGCTTTATGGCGAGATGAAAAAAGATAAAAAGTTCTTCAGCATTCACAACTGAGCGGTACTAAAAGATGTCTAAAGGTGTCCTCTGACGCTCTCTACTAAACGCTCTGCCTAGCCTAGCTTGCTTCCCCGGTACGAATACTCGCTATCAGCGTTGCGCTTTTTATTAAGGTGCTTCTTTCTTAATATTTACACGTAGTATAAAAAAACAACATAAGTTAGACAAAAGAATTGCACAGACATTATATTCAGTGGGTCTGTGTAATTTTGTCATGCATTACTCTAAACTCTAGACTGTGCAACAATGTTCTATAGTTTCATTTTATTGAGTTTGAAATATACGCTTTCCAAAAAGACGACGAAGCTTTATAACCCCTATGAAGGAAGAAAAATTATTTGGAATTAAGAGTTTATCATTATTGCTAAATGTTGTATTGATAAATACTTAAAAAACTGACTCTATGAATCCAGTAGTATTTTTACTGCCATTCTAAACATGAGAAAATCAGCATATCAAGCGCGATCTAAAGATAAATAGGCAAAATTGTTTGATGACATTCCCATATGATCATATAGTATGTTATTGTCTAAACCGTTGATTTAGATACCATATCTTACAAGTTCATGGCTTGATTAAAGATAAAGAAAGCACAAAACTAATGATAGTAGTCTGATTATATGGAATAGGAGGTGAGCAAATATGATTATGAAAATATTCTCTGAAAAAATTATTAGATGACTTTTTTATTTGGTCAGTATGTACTATCCCGAACAGCAGCAATGTTGTTGGTTAAAAGAAATATTGGTTGAAATAAAATGAACTACAATGACTGAAATTGGCCTGATGATGACGGGCGTGCTAGCAATAAGACAAGCATCTGGGGCCAATTTGCCAGAGCAGCAATTAGTTCAGGTGGAAAATGACGTAAAACAGTCAAAACAGAGTCAGTTAGAAATAACTGCTCAAGTCACACCACCTGAATTCATGCAGACAGATGGGATTTCTCAGGCTTCTTCCTCAGCGATCGCACCAGAGAAACAACATATACTTAAGAAAATCAGCAAAAAGAATCTGGGACTAGCTTCTTCTAATTTAGGTGAGTCTAATAAGTATTCTCAGTCTGGAGGTCAAGTCCGTACAAAGGCAAAGGCTACAGGACGGTTTCAGAAGTTCAGTAGCCAACCGATGCCGACTCTTTATTTCGGTAGCTCTGGTCTTGCTGTCAGAGTCTTACAACGGCTGTTAGTGTCTAGCGGTTACGCCGTTAGAGTGGATGGGATTTATGGCGCACTGACAGAAACTGCTGTCAAAGCCTTTCAAAATCAACAGGATTTAGCAACGGATGGAATAGTTGGTCAACGAACTTGGCGGGCGTTGACAATTTAGTTAGGAGTTGGGAGTTAAAAGTTAGGAAAATTTTTATTTTTATAATTCCTAACTCCTAACTCCTCACTCCTCACTCCTCACTCCTAACTTATTATCGGTACTTGTGCTGCTCTAATAGTTCTTGCGCTCTTGGCTTGTAAAGTAAATAGAACAAAGCCTCAATATAACGCAACAAATCTTCCCGATTCTCCTTCGAGGTAAAGTTCCAGAAGCCATAAATCCGAGCTAATGATAATAGCTTGCTAGTGTGAATTTTCCAAGTATAGGTGCTGTAAACTCGGTCAATTGCTCGCTTAGAAATTTCACCCCAGTAGTTAGGATTTTGTTCGCATTTAGTGATGAACTCCACAATTTTCGTGGCTGTCTCGTCTAAATTTGTCGGGTTAATCAAAAACCCATTAACCTTATCTTGAATAATCTCCAGTGGGCCACCGAACTGTGTAGCAAAAGTCGGTAATCCTGAAACCATCGACTCTAAAATTGTCAACCCAAAAGCTTCAAATAAAGCTGGTTGTACAAAAATTCCTTGATGATCGGCAATAACTCGGTAAATTTCACCAGAATCAGTTTTAGTCAGGCGCACACCCAGCCAACGAATCTTGCCGTGGAGATTGTACTCGTCAATGATTTGGTAGAGTTTAATAATTTCGTCACGTTCTTCGTTATCGCCTGATTCTTCGACGCGCAATTTACCCGCCACCAAAATTAAGTTGCAATGCTCCTGTAATTCTTTACTTTGACCATAACATTCAGCTAAACCTGTGAGGTTTTTGATGCGGTCAAGACGCGCCATTGAGAAGAGAGGACGCTTGTTAGGATCGTCAAGTTTACCAAAGATTTGCGCGGGATCTTCTAGAGTAAAGAGTATTTCTGCAAGGCGCTGGCGATCGCTTTCTACCCGGTCTTTAGCTCGGGTGTAGGGGAAGTAATTATTTTCGTTTACTCCAGGGGGTACGACATTAAATTTGGGACTAAATAGTTCAATCCCATTGGTCACATGGTACAACTCCGGCATGGTGAAGCACTTATAAGACTCGTACTGTCCTACACTATCCGGCGTTCCCACAATTTCTTGGTAGGTGCTGCTAATAACAAAATTGGCAGCATTCATCGCCAGCAAATCAGCAGTGAATTGCAAAGAAAAATGATACTTATCCTCTAATTCTTGCCAGTAGAGATTACTGAACAAGTATTTAGATTTTTCCAAAGCATGGGCAACATTGCACTGGGTAACTTTCAAACGCCGCGCCAGTAAGAATGCAACTAAGTTGCCATCAGTATAGTTTCCAACTATTAAGTCAGGTGTGCCTTGAAATTCTGCCCGTAATTCTTTCTCTGAATCAATGGCGAAAGTTTCTAGATAAGGCCAAAACTCAAACCGGGAAATCCAGTTTTGAGTCATATTAGGATTAAATTCTCGTAAAGGCACTCGCAAAATCCAGGCATTTTCGGTACCGTGGACTTTTTCTAGCCGTTGATTACAAAGAGTGCCATCACTATTGGGAATCAAGCGGGTGAGAATAATCACCTTTGGCTCGACATTCAATCCCTCTAAACCCGCAAGCATGACATCTTCTTGTAGCTGCTTCTCTAGGCTCTTTGCCTGGTCAAGGACATAAACCACCTGACCGCCAGTATCGGGACGCCCCAAAACTCCCTCTTGCCCAAACCAACCGTGAGCTGACACCAAGACGATTTTAAAAATCATCGGGACACGCGAAATGAAAGCTTCTAGGGTCTGGGGATCGGCAGAATCAATCAATTCATCGAGAATATTTAAAGTTTCCCGGACTCGCGCTGCGGTGTTACCCCAACCTGGTTCAAAACCCATTGTCTGCAATTGGAACCGGAATTGCTCGTAGGGTTCATCTTCGGGGCGATTGTTAACAAAATCGATAGCTTTCTTAACTTGCTCGGAAAGTTGCTGTTGTGATTGAATGCGATCGTTAATCAGCAGTTGGACACCGTTGTAGTGGTGCAGACGCAAGAAATTCAATAAGCTATCCAGCAATTGTTTGGAGTCTTGAAATATTTTGCTGGATAGATAGCGGTTAAGAAATTCTACCCCTTTACCAATATTTTTGGGGTCGCGGATGACTGGAGTGTAGTCATAAAATGGGCCGAAATCCAATTCTAGCAGATCGCCTTCGTTAGGATGAAATTTGTTCACCAAGCGATCGCGCAGATCCAGCAAATCCTGCACCGTCATCGGTTCAATGCTCAAGTCTGATGTCAACCAATAAACTTCTTGGCTGGCAATCTTAGAACGGATGATAAAACAGAAGTTTGATTCCTCCTGAATAATTTCCTGAGTATAGTAAATGAGTTTACCTAACTCAGAGGAAGTGTAAAATTCCTCAGGTTTCTGCGACTTGGAGCAATACTCACCATATACATTGAGTATGTCGTTCCGCAGCAAGTACTTCTTTTCTTGTTGGCGTAATTCACTTAGAAAGGAACGCAAGTCACTTTTTTCTTCACTATCTAAGACTGCTTGAAGCAATTCAGACATGGCAACTCCACTAAATGACGATGTTTGCATTGTTGACTTTTAAGGCGAGACAAATCAGCCTCTACCTTTTGTTAGACTATATATAAACACGAAATCACACAGATAAATTGTATTTATCTGTGTACCTACAAATATTAACTTTTCAGCAGGCACTTAAATCGTGTTCTTCTTTACTTAAAGTATCTATGACTCAGTATTTTTGGCTCTAACTAAAGTAATACAATTTTTATTTCTTTTGATAGATGTTAGTAAATAATTGCATGATTATATTTAGGGCACAACATTGCACGCCCTCAATCGCTTGAGCTAATTTTTACTATATCATTTATTTGGGTGTATCTGATTATCAGCACACCGATTAATGTCAAGATTTACCTGTCAAGCTCGGTAAGACTTGTAAATCAATACTTTTTTAATTCTTTCAGAGGGTTAATATTCATTTTAATAGTGAGTGTAAATGATTTATTCGGCAACTTTTATCATTGCTGATATTCTAGTAATTTGGGTAGCAAGTAATTATTTTGCTATTATTTATTTGCCAGGTTTTGATACAAAAATTAATAGCTTTGCTTTAAGCAAAACTATTAAGCTAAAGTTCAATAAATTAAAATAAATTTTTGTTCAAAGATATACTACTCTTTATTCGCCCTAGTTATAATTTAAGCAAAAGTTGTTTAAGTGGGGTGGATTTATATGGCTACCGATACACATAAATCAATAGTTTCCGACCACAGTATTGGCAACATTCTGATTATATCTATGCTTGCCTTCTGTGGGCTGACTTTTATAATTCTTCTAGGCATTTTCTGACAATTAAATGTGTGTACAAAAACTTCTGAGGCTACGATTCCCGGCTTCTTGGATAAGTTGGGAATCTTAATTGGATAGATAGCAATGGCTGAAAAAGCGATTGAATTTAGTAACAGCTTGAGGATTTTGCTTCAGAGGTTGTTTGAAAAGTGGTTGGCTGTGATTTTAGGCACTTATTGATCCCCCCTAACCCCCCTTAAAAAGGGGGGAACTGGAATCAGAGTCCCCCTTTTTAAGGGGGATTTAGGGGGATCTAAAACGTTTTGCTACCAAGATGAGAACTTTTCAAACATCCTCTCAGCAGTGCAATACAAATATTGGTATCTAGTAGATAGATTAGCCGTTATCCTAATTCTCAAGTGAGTCTATAGTTCTGCCTTGATAAGTATGGCGCTTTGCCTCCTCAATTTGCGGCAGAGCCGTTTTCTCGTTTCCAGCCAAAGTCTGGAAACAAGAAAGCCGAAACCCTGGCTTTTAGGTAGAGGCAATACCCTGCGGGTACTTCGTTGGAGAACTCGTAGGGTAGTCGCTTAGTTTGCTTCTCCGTAGGAGTACAGGTCTATATGAATTGCCTTTACAAGGTGTAATTTTGCGTAAGTCCTAATCTTGTACAGAAGTGGACATCATACATTTAATTTTATTGAGTAAGTAGATTAGCTTATATACATAAAGTTACTTTATAAGCTAATCTGATGAGTTAAAGTGGGTTTGCGATTTTTCCAAGTCCATGAACTCGTAGATAGCAGATCCTTGCTAAAGTAATGGTTATGAATCTTCAGAACCACAACCCATCTTCATATAGGAACTTACTGGATGACTATTAAATTATCTAGGGCGAACGATGGGAATTGAACCCACGAATGGTGGTACCACAAACCACTGCCTTAACCACTTGGCTACGCTCGCCATTCAACAATTTGAATTATAGCAATAATTTGGCAAGCGATCAAGAGTTTTTCTTTAAGGAACGGACTTAGTTGATTTAGAGTCTGTGGAATCTAACAATTACAATGTATATTACTTGGCAAACATGAAACCCTTAACGATCATTGCATATACTGGAGCAGCAGTAGGACTTGCCGCCTTGGGTGTGACAATGGCCAAGACTAATCCCAGTCAGGTTGAGTATGAAGAATATGCAGTGCAACGGCTTACAGAATACTTAAAAACCGATGTATGCAAAAAAACTACCAATTTTATAGAAAATTTAATCCGTTTTAATTGTGAGAAGTTGGTTGACTCAGCTAACCCGCAAATCCAAGAAATTATTGCTAGGACTACAGAAAAGCAAAATTATATTATTTTTAGCATTTACCGTACAGATTTAAAAATAAGCTCTTGGATACCTTCTTACAAATTTGAAACCGTGGGAGCTTTTGATCAATTTTATACTTACACTGCCGAAAAAGAGTAAGGAGCAGGGGGAGATGAGGGAGCAGGGGGAGCAGGGGGAGCAGGGGGAGCAGGGGGAGCAGAAGCTGATAGTCAATTTAATTTTTGGAGTTTCCGATAAAAATGATTAGAAATAGTTGTATTTAGTAATTGATAATAGTTTCAATAATTACCAGAGTACTTATTACCACTAGCTTAATATTAAGTAAGATATGAGAATTAGTCACTGAGAGTTCAAGCTTTGCCGATGTCATCTACGTATCTGCTAGTATCTCACGGAAGTCGCGATCGCCGCCCAGAAATTGCTATGCAGCAACTAGCAAAGCTGATACATAACAAATTGTCAGAAAACCACAACGCATTAAATAGCGAACATCTGGTTGGCATAGCTGCTTTGGAAATGAGTCCTCAGCCTTTACACGAGCAGATTCAAGAATTTGCCAAGAGCGCTTTTCGTTACCGCAAACCATCTCAAAACCATAATCGCCTCAAAATTGTACCGCTATTTCTGCTACCGGGAGTACATGTCATGACAGATATTCCAGCCGAAGTAGCACTAGCACAACAGGCTATTGGTCAAGATATCATGATTGAGGTGCAACCATATTTAGGCTCTCACCCTAATTTAGAGAAATTGTTGGCAAAGCAAACTGCTGCTATAAAAGCAGAAGCATGGATTCTCTTAGCACATGGTAGTCGTCGCCCTGGTTCTAAAGAAACTGTGGAAGCAATAGCGGCGAGTTTGTCAGCAGTGGCTGCTTATTGGGCTGGGCCTCCTAGTTTAGAATCACGGGTGACAGAGCTGGTAGCTGCTGGTTATAAAGAAATTGCAATTTTGCCATACTTTTTATTTACTGGTGGAATAACCGATGCGATCGCGGCCTCAATAGAGGAGCTAAAATTACAATTTTCTGCGGTGAATTTCCAATTGGCACAGCCACTGGGAGCAAGTGCAGAATTAGCCGAGCTAATTTGCGATTTAACAGATAGATGAACCGCACAGAAAAACAGGAGAACAAGTATTTGGGAAAAGTTTATTTAGTAGGTGCGGGGCCAGGAGATCCGGGACTAATTACCCTGAAGGCAAAAGGTTTGTTGGAATGTGCAGATGTAGTCATCTATGATGCTTTGGTAAGTCCGGCAATTCTGGCAATGATTAATCCCCAAGCCGAGCAAATTAATGCTGGTAAGCGCAGGGGAAAACATTCGCTGTTCCAAGAAGAAACAACTCAATTGCTGATTGAGAAAGCGCAGGATCATGCAATTGTGGTGCGGCTAAAGGGTGGCGATCCTTTTATTTTTGGCCGCGGCGCCGAAGAGATGGAAGAGTTAGTCGACGCTGGAATATCAACGGAAGTTGTGCCCGGCATTACATCGGGGATTGCAGCAGCAGCTTATGCAGGTATTCCATTGACTCATCGGCTGTATAGTTCTTCCGTGACATTTGTTACTGGTCACGAGGCCGCGGGTAAGTATAGACCGAAAGTGGATTGGAATGCGATCGCTCACGGTTCCGAAACCATTGTAATTTATATGGGAATTCACAATCTGCCTTATATTGTGGAACAGTTAAGTGCAGCTGGGTTGAATATAGAAACGCCCATTGCTTTGGTGCGCTGGGGTACACGTCCAGAACAAGAAGAATTGATTGGTACTTTAGAGACAATTGTAGAGCAGGTAGAGCAGACTGGATTTGGTGCGCCTGCGATCGCAGTCATTGGACAAGTAGTAAATATGCACAATATTTTATCTGGTTGTCGTCCAGTTTAATGGTTGCCACAAAATGAAATCCAGTGTCTTTAAATTTCTCTAATCCAAAATGCCAATCCTCCTCCACGACCGCGAGCTGCAATGAAATCTTCTGTCACCAAAAAGAAGGCAAAGAAAGGTAGTTTAGCTATGGGCTGATCGTAGAAATCTTCTGTTTGAACTTTACCAGAACGCATTGGTCTGTTGTAAATAACACGACTAAACAGACTAATAAGCATCTGGTTAAAGTCAAACGCCAATAAATTTTTCTTACTAAAATATTGCACTGGCCCCGTGAGGTTCAACAACACTGGGCCCAATTCAACCTGATTACAAATTCCGCCCCTATCTGAATCCTGCTCTAAAGTGGCATTAAAGGAAACATGGATTTTTATAAACTTGGGTACATATAAACCCTTGCCTAATACAATTCCCCCACGCTCTCTGACTTTCTTAGTGCCAGTGGCAAAGCAAAGTTGCCATTTACCCAAAAGAGACTCGAAAGGATCAGTTGACCGTTGCTGCTTGGCAGATTTTTCTGCTTTTAGCAACGCATCTACTAGTATTTCAGGACTAGGAACTGTACCTCTGTGTCCTCGATACGCAGCCGCAGTCTGGGATAGCAGGGTAACAGAGTCAAATGTCGCTTTAGATGTCAAATCAACGGTCATAATTCAACTTATTTGCTTTTCTGATAGATTGTACCGTTATGGGGAGTAGCGAGTGGAGAGTCGGGAAGAGGTATTTTCATAGTTGGTTGTCAGATTTTTTCGAGATAAAGCCTCTTCCATAAAGTAGACTGATCCTCTATCCGTAGGTGTAGCTGGCTTTTGAGTAGCATTATGGTAATACTACCTCCCCGACGAAAGCTCTTGTTAATGACCAAATTCTGTGACAATGGTTAACAATCTGACAATTTATGCAATGTGGAAAGTTAACGCAAAACCTAACCCTCCAGCTTTTGTAGGTAATGGGGAGAATTAACAGCTCCTCAAGAGCAACAGAGAGGAATAGAAGTGAGGTTTTCCAAATTCCGTGAAAAGTCAGGGTTAACAATAAGCCGGAATACTGAATCTAAGGTACTCATGAGCCAGAGTTCTCAAAACAGCCCTTTGCCACGCAAACCCGTTCAATCATATTTCCATTGGTTATACGCTTTTTGGAAATTCTCTCGTCCTCACACAATTATTGGTACAAGTCTGAGTGTGTTGAGTTTGTATTTAATTGCTATTGCCATTAGCAATAATACTGATTCTTTATTCCCTACTCCCTATTCTCTATTCCCTCTCTTAGGCGCGTGGATTGCTTGTCTGTGTGGCAATGTCTACATTGTGGGGCTGAATCAATTAGAAGATGTTGATATTGACAAGATTAATAAGCCTCATTTACCGTTGGCATCAGGTGAGTTTTCCCGAAAAACGGGACAATTAATTGTTGCTTTTACTGGGATTTTGGCGCTAGTTGTGGCGTGGCTAACTGGGCCATTCTTATTTGGTATGGTAGCAATTAGTTTGGCTATTGGTACTGCTTATTCTTTACCGCCAATTCGCTTAAAACAGTTCCCATTTTGGGCAGCACTGTGTATTTTTTCGGTGCGCGGCACGATTGTCAATTTAGGATTGTATTTACACTATAGTTGGGCCCTGAAACAAAGCCAAACAATTCCGCCTGTAGTGTGGGTGCTGACGTTATTTATCTTGGTATTTACCTTTGCGATCGCTATATTTAAAGATGTACCAGATATAGAAGGCGATCGCCTTTATAATATCTCTACTTTCACTATCAAACTCGGTTCGCAAGCTGTGTTTAATCTAGCTCTTTGGGTGATAACTGCCTGCTATTTGGGGATAATTCTGGTTGGGGTGCTACGCATCGCCTCAGTTAACCCTATATTTATGGTAATTGCTCATTTAGCGCTGCTAGTTTGGATGTGGTTGCGGAGTTTGGCAGTAGACTTACAAGATAAAACTGCGATCGCCCAATTTTACCAATTTATCTGGAAACTATTTTTTATCGAATATCTGATTTTTCCTATCGCCTGCCTTTTGGCTTAGACAATGCTAGAAAACTTTCCCACTAGTTCTATTATCCCTGCTCTTGTAGTTGTTCTCAGTCTGTCAATTCTCGGCTATTTCGCTTGGAAAACTTTGATTACCTCAAACCTGTTTCAAAAGGGAATCAATCTTGCTCAAGCAAAAGATTACCAAGGTGCAGAAGCAGCCTTTCGCAAAGTGATTTCCATTAATTCTACTAATGATGTGGTGCGCTTGTTTTTGGGAGATGTTTTAAACCAGCAAGGGCAAGTAGAGGAAGCAACAGAATTATTCCGAGAAGTGATTCGTCGCAGCCCAAAAAATCCTGATGCTTACTTGCGTCTGGCAAATATTCTCATCCAACAAGAGCGAGAAGAAGAAGCTAGAACTAACCTGATACAAGCTAAAGATTTATTGCAAAAACAACGCCAACCTGAAAAAGCTAAAAAAATCACTCAATTGTTAGATAAAATGAGTGATAAGTTAAGCCAATCTTAAGTTAAGCCAGAATTGCGGAGATTAAGTTTTCCGTAAATTCTCTTGATTTTTTCCATTTCCTTGATGATTGCGAGAATGGTTTTTGTTTTGGAATTTCCCAGTATCTGCCGTAACTAGGTCCCCAGTTTTCGCAAGTTTTATCACTTTATTTATAGCCCTTAGAATTCCAATCCTATGAGCTATAAGCTTCATAGCCACAATTAATTGATTTAGGGTTTACAGAAGGAATTTTGAAGATTTTAAAATATTGTCTTTTTACAAAAAATTTATACGAACAGTTCTTTTTTGTTTGTAAAGATATATTGATATATTATAGTCCCCTTAACCAGCAGTATAATAACTAGACCACTGCATCAGTAATATTTTAGGATTAAAATAATATAGAGATGATCATTTGAATGTTTACTTGATAAGCTAATACAGCCGTGCCTGCAACGAGGATATATGCTCATCTGTGTTTAATTGTTTTTTCTGTACCGTTATCTGTGCAGTTTAACAGCCAATCCGCTTTCGGTTAGCTTTTAATATCGATGTGCAAACAACTTGGCTAATTAAAAAAATAAATTTAGTAGTAGATTTTATAGATTCAAAAAAATCAAGTGTTTATGTCAGACATAATATCACAATTGTGGACTATTTTTTTTACATCAGGATCATTTATTCCACATGGACACTGTTATCTATGGCAAACGAATTTAGTTTGGTTACATATATTATCTGACGCGTTCATTGCACTAGCTTATTACTCAATTCCAGCTACACTATATTACTTTGTCCGTAAGCGGCAGGATTTACCGTTTGATTGGATTTTTCTGCTATTTAGTGCATTTATTGTAGCTTGCGGCACTACTCATTTAATAGAGATTTGGACACTTTGGTATCCAACCTATTGGGTATCAGGGTTTGTTAAAGCCATAACTGCCCTAATATCTGTAATTACAGCATTACAACTTATACCTCTAGTTCCACAAGCACTAGCACTTCCTAGTCCTGCTCAACTAGAACAAGCCAATCAAGAACTTCAAACACAAATAGCCGAACGCTTAGGGGTAGAGAAAGAACTGCGAAAATACCAGAATCATCTAGAAGAAATGGTTGCTGTTCGCACCAATGAAATTACCAAGACTAACGAGCAATTGCAACAAGAAATTATTGAACGCCAACGCATCTTAGAAATTCTCCGACAAAGTGAAGAACGCTACCGTTACTTGGCTGAGGCAATTCCTCAACTTGTATGGACAACTAATGCTAACGGTGAATGTGATTTTTTTAATCAAAATTGGTGCGAATACACTGGGCTAACATTAGAGCAGTCCTTGGGTTCTGGTTGGTTGGCTGCATTGCATCCAGATGATATCAAAAATGCTAATGAAGTATGGTCTAATGCTGTAAAAGATAGCACTATATATAAAAATGAATATCGCTTTAAACGGGCTTCTGATGGCTCCTATCGCTGGCAGTTAGCGCGAGGTTTACCCCTCAAAGATGAGCAAGGTATTGTAGTTAAGTGGTTTGGAACATGTACAGATATCCACGAACAAAAACAAATACTTGAAGAACGGGCGCACCTACTGGAATTAGAACAAGTTGCACGAGCGAAAGCAGAAACAGCCAATCGAATTAAAGATGAATTTCTCGCCGTCCTTTCTCACGAACTACGCACTCCACTAAACGCAATTCTCGGCTGGTCAAAGTTGTTGCAAGCCGGTAGGTTAGACCAAGCAAAGACATCTGAAGCACTAGCCACAATCGAGCGCAATGCCAACTTACAGGTTCAACTCATCGAAGACTTGCTGGATATCTCTAGAATTTTACAGGGCAAACTGACGCTGAATATTACGAAGATTAACCTAGAGTGTACGGTATTATCTGCACTACAGACAATGCATTTAGCAGCAGAAGCAAAGTCAATTGAGGTAAGTACAATATTTGAACCTCATGTAGGACAAGTCATGGGCGACTCTACTCGTTTGCAACAAGTTGTCTGGAATCTCCTTTCTAACGCTGTCAAATTTACACCCAAGGGAGGAAAGATAGCAGTGCGACTAGAGCAAGCTGATGGTTATGCTCAAATCATAGTTAGCGATACAGGTAAGGGAATTAGCGCTGAGTTTTTGCCATTCGTATTTGATTACTTTCGCCAAGCAGATAGCACCTCTACTAGAAATTTTGGTGGATTAGGACTAGGATTGGCAATTGTGCGTAATATCATCGGAATACATGGCGGCATCGTCAAAGCAGATAGCCACGGTGAAGGCAAAGGGGCAATATTTACTGTTAGCTTGCCGCTTCTGCCAGATGAAAGCCCAAGAACGACGAATGAACAAAAAGACCCTGCATTCTTAACTCCTAACTCTTTACGCCTTAGTGGTATCAGGGTTTTAGTTGTCGATGATGATGCTGATTCACGAGATTTTGTGGCTTTTGTATTAGAGCAAGATGGAGCTTGTGTTTTCACGGTATCTTCCGCATTTGAAGCATTACAAACCTTACCACAGGTAAAGCCAGATGTATTGGTCAGCGATATTAGTATGCCTGAGATGGATGGCTATATGTTAATACATCGACTGAGAAGTTGGACACCAGAACAAGGTGGACAAATTCCAGCAATTGCCTTGACGGCTTTTGCTAGAAATAATGACCAGTATAAAGCACTAAAAGCTGGGTTTCAGATGCATTTACCTAAGCCTCTTAACCCAGAAGAATTAGTTGCAGCCATTGCTAAAGTTGTCGAAACAAAAGTGTCACCAACTACTTAAAAAATTAATTTTTACTCGTAATAAAGTTCTATCTCTTGTGTACAAATGCACGATTATATAAAGGTACACTTGTATCAACTTAGGTTAATCATTTATAATTCCTGCTAGAACCACGCCAAAGTTACGTAACTCGATATTACATATAAACCAAGTAGGTAAGGTAATAAAGATGCTGAAAAACAAGAATCTATTGGTAGCAGCTATTATCTGCTTGTGTTTAAGTAATGGGAATACTGCCTTTGGTAAAGATGCTGGCGTTGTTTTATCAAAAATTCCAGGCTCAAATCAAGCAGATCCTGGGAATAAAAACGCAGTCGCTAACTTCGAGCAAGGAACGAATCTCTACAAACAAGGAGATTTCAAAGGAGCAGAGGCGGCTTTTCGGAAAGCAATTGAACTAGAACCGAACTTTACACAAGCTTATATTGCCTTAGCAAATACTCTCGACGATCAAGGTAAACCACAAGAAGCGATCGCACATTACAAAAAAGCCATTAGCCTTGATCCTAAAGACTCTAGAGCATACTTTAATTTGGGTTTGACTTTAGCAAGGCTCAATCAATTAGAAGCTGCGATCGCACAATATAAAAAAGCCATCAGCCTTGAACCCAAGTATGCAGACGCTTACTATAACTTAGGAAATGCCTTATATGCTCAAGGCAAGTTAACCGAAGCAGTCACCCAATATACAGCAACTATTCGCCTCAAACCTAATTATGCCCCAACTTACACGCGTCTGGGAAATGCTCTGTACGATCAAGGTGAGTTAGAAGAAGCTGTTACCCAATACAAAAAATCCATTAGCTTTGATCCCAAGTATGCAGATGCTCACTATTACTTAGGGAACACCTTATATGCTCAAGGAAAACCAACAGAAGCAATCGCCGAATATACAACAGCCATTCGCCTCGATCCAAAAAATCCAGCAGGTTATAACGCCTTAGGAAATACTTTACACGCTCAAGGCAAACTAGAAGAAGCGATCGCTCAGTATAAACTAGCCCTCAGCCTTGAACCCAACTATGCAGACGCTCACTATAATTTAGCAAGTGCTTTTTACGCTCAAGGCAAGCTAGCAGAAGCAATCGCAGATTATACCGAAGCGATTCGCCTTGATCCGAAACATGCACAAGCTTACACAGGTTTGGGAAATGCGATGGATGATCAAGGTAAACCACAAGAAGCGATCGCACATTACAAAACAGCCATTAGCCTTGTACCTAATGATGCATTCACTTACTATAATTTGGGAATCACTTTGGGGCGAGAACAACAGGTAGAAGAAGCGATCGTTACTCTCAAAAAAGCCAGAGATTTATTCCAAGCTGAGAAAAATAAAGAGATGGTTGAGCAAGTTAATCAGCTAATCGAAAAAATGAATACCCGAACGAATTGAATAAAGGGGATTGGGAATTGGGCATGGGGCATTGGGCATTGGGAAGCAATAATGACGTACATCATAAGCCCCCTCATCGCTTGCGGGGAGGGGGTTGGGGGTGGGGTTATTTTATTACGGGTAATTGGGCGGACATGATATGAGAACTGCTATAAGTAATGACAAATGACAAATGACTCAAGAAAAAGGTAAAGTCTACCTCGTAGGTGCTGGGCCTGGAGATGTGGCATACCTGACAGTAAAAGCTTACAATCTCTTAGCTGCTACTCAGGTTTTAGTCTACGATGCCTTGGTAGATGCTCAATTATTGCAGTGCGTACCACCTGATTGCTTGAAGTTAGATGTTGGAAAACGCGGTGGGAAACCCAGTACAACCCAAACTGAGATTAACAAGTTACTGGTAAAGCATTGTCAGCAAGGAAAACAAGTTATACGCCTCAAATCAGGAGATCCGTTAATTTTTGGGCGTTGTACTTCCGAAATTGAAGCGCTCAAAGCATCTGGTTGTGATTTTGAACTAGTACCAGGAATTTCCTCAGCCCTTGCAGCACCTTTGTTAGCAGGAATTCCCCTCACAGATCCGGTGTTAAGCCGCACTTTTGCAGTGCTTACAGCTCATGAACCAGAGGTTTTAGACTGGGAGGCACTCTCACGGCTAGAGACATTGGTAATTTTGATGGGAGGGCAACATCTGCCAGAAATTGTAGATCAACTAGTGCGACACGGGCGATCGCACTTAACACCCATTGCCATCATCCGTTGGGCAGGAACTCCTCGTCAACAAATTTGGACAGCGCAACTCGGCAATATACTCGAACAAACCACCGAATTATCCATTTCTCCAGCAGTAATTGTTATTGGCGAAGTTGTTGGGCTACGGAAGTACTTACAACCTGAGAATATATATTTAGACGAAATTATCAGGCAGGAGCCTGGAGAAAGGCATTCCCAGACGGAACCTGAGAGTACTCCCACACCCCAACCTATGTTAAGTAACTTCCCGTCATCTACTCTTCCCCTCACTGGCAAAACAATCTTGGTGACACGTTCAGTTGGACAGTCTAGCCAATTTAGCGATCACCTCATCGCATTAGGCGCAACAGTCATCGAAATGCCTACCTTAGAAATCGGCCCGCCCTCCAGTTGGGAAGGTTTGGATGATGCAATCGCTCATTTATCTGACTTCGACTGGTTAATTTTCACTTCTACCAATGGCATAGACTACTTTTTTGAAAGGCTAATTGCCCAAGAAAAAGATACTCGTGCCTTAGCTGGTGTCAAAATTGCCGTTGTTGGTGAGAAAACAGCCCATTGTCTCAAACAACGCTCTCTCCAACCAGATTTTATTCCCCCCAACTTTATTGCCGATTCTTTAGTGGAAAATTTTCCAGAGGATTTGCATGGTAAAAAGGTTTTATTTCCCAGAGTCGAAAGCGGTGGCAGAGAAGTTTTGGTTAAGGAATTAACTCTCAAGGGAGCAAAGGTGATAGAAGTTGCCGCATATCAGTCTTGTTGTCCTAGTGGTATTCCAGCTGAGGCAAAGTTAGCTCTCCAAAACCGCAAGATAGATGTGATTACTTTTGCAAGTTCTAAAACTGTGCAATTTTTCTCTCAACTTACTGACAAAATATTTTCCAACAACCCTGATACTAGTCAATTTTTAGAGGGCGTTTGTATTGCCTCTATCGGGCCTCAAACCTCCAAAACCTGTCATTTTTTATTCAGGCGTGTGGACGTAGAAGCCCAAGAATATACTTTAGATGGTTTAACCCAAGCATTGATAACATGGGCAACCAATTCTTAGATGAGGAAGATGAGGGAGCAGGGGGAGAATAACTAATGACAAATGACAAATGACTAAACGCATAATCGGCTTAACTGGAGGTATTGCCACAGGCAAAACCACTGTCACCAATTATTTAGCTAGCGCTTATAATCTGCCGATTTTGGATGCAGATATTTATGCTAGAGAGGCAGTATCTTTAGGTTCGCCTATTCTTGGTGCGATCGCTCAACGTTACGGCGAACAAATTTTACTACCAGATGGCAGCCTCAACCGCCAAAAGCTAGGCGAAATTATCTTTAATTGTCAAGATGAACGCAACTGGATAGACAATTTGATTCATCCTAATGTGCGCGATCGCTTCTTGAAAGCAATTGCTATATCTTCCTCACAAACACTAGTGTTAGCAGTGCCTTTATTATTTGAAGCTGGGATGACCGATTTGGTTACAGAAATTTGGGTAGTCCGTTGTTCCCAAGAGCAACAATTACAAAGATTGATACAACGAAACCATTTAAATAGAGAACAGGCACAAGCCAGGATCAACAGCCAATTATCTATAGAAAAAAAAGCGGCTAATGCAGATGTCGTTTTAGATAACTCTTCCACCCTAGAAGTACTGCTTAAGCAGGTAGATTTAGCTCTAAAAGCATAAGTAGAGACTAGTACCGCAAGGCGGAAGTCAAAATTCAAAATTCAAAATTCAAAAGTTTTATGGAATAAGCTCTTTAGGGCTTTTCAATGGTCTGCTTATTTACGCTGTGCTGTACTAAATAGTACTGAGCTTCAAAAATATACAGAAAATACATTCTAAAAACATAAAATGTTTATATATTAAATACTATTTAGTTAAGTAAAAAATACTAATATCTGACCTGATTTGTCCAACAATTCGGTGGTTTTACAGTGGAAGGTGTAGTTTAGGATAATGTAAATTTAAGTGGTTAGTCAATAAAAAACTGCTATATGCCTCAGATATTGTACTTAAAAATATCATTGTAATGATGCTCAAACTTCAAGTATAAAATGATCAATAGTTAACTTTTACCTAATATATGCGAAATTATGAATGACCTTAAAGGTTTGTTGACCAAAAGATATCATTGGTAAAAATTAAACATTAATAACCAATAATTAAGAATTAAGAAAACTTAATTCTTAAATCATCCTTCATAATTTAAAATTATTTTACTAGAGTACCCTGTCAACGAACTGCTTGTAATTTATTTTTTGCTACTTGTGGGTGTAGGCATTTAATTAGACATGGGTGATGTATTGGCTTTACTAGCTGTCAATGCAGTTGATTCCTAACTAGATTATCCACCTGTTCGATTCTGGATTAGTGATTAAAAGGAATTGTAATTCACCTAGAGTCCAGAACTTTTCGCTATAGATTTCTTCTTGGGGAGAACTCACTTATGTCTTTGATCAGGACAAGTATGAACTTAAGTTTTAGTTTTTTAAGTAAGTTAGCCCTAGTTAGCTTTCCAGCAAATGAATTAAAAAAGAAGCATAAAGTACACGATTATAGCCAACTAGTTTTGGGAAGCGACTACATATTTGAGCGCCTCAATGAAGGAATGATCGGGTATATGACTGGAATTGGGAAAGGTGTTAAACCCTGCGATCGCATTATTTTGCGAGAAGGTTGTGAATCTTATCAATATCAAGTTGAGGAAGTTGATTATTATTCAGATCCGTCTGATATGTGGATAGCTTTACTCAAGCAAGTGCCGATTGACTAAATATGAAAGTTAACCAGTGACTTAAATTCCATAAGTAAAGATTTTTCTAAAGAATAAGATAAATGATATATCTATTTTAGATTTATCAAAAAATTAGCTATTAAAGTATTTCTTTCGTGGTATATTAATTAATATCAAATATCAAAATAAAGTAAGCTACTTCTCTTCCTTATATAAAGTCGAATTAAGCTGTTGAAGAAACTCAGGATTCAAATCTAGCTTTTCTCCTAACCATAGAGAGCCTTCATGTAAATGTTCAAGTTAAATGCGTAACAGCTTATCTTCTTTCATAGCTCCACTTTTCGCTCTCAACTCTAATTTTGGTTAGCGGACTTTTCCTTTCTCACGAAGAAAAAAGCGATGTCTACGCTCAATTTTACCCCAATAGCGTGCAGTTAAGGATCGGTTATTGAGATTGACTCTACAGAGGTTATTAATTGAAGTGAGTAGGTAGGCGAGAATCAACCAAATTTAGAGTTTGGTTGACTATGATTTATGCAATGTTGGCAGTTAGTTAACGCTTAAAGTGCTTGCAGTTTCTTTGACAACTTCATCTGTTTTAAGAGTAACTGGAAGATGCATAATATGCACTGAACAAGGAGCATGGTGAAGAACGTAGTTACTCACACTACCGAGAAATAGTTCCGCCAGCCCAGAACGACCCCGACGCCCCATCACAATTAGATCAGCACCATAACTATGGGCTAAGTCGCAAATAATCCGACCAGGATTACCAATATTTTGTGTAAATTCAGTAGCTACACCTGCTGTACTAGCTTCGGCACAGAAAGATTGCAACATCTGAATTCCTTGATTTTTAAATTCGTCCCACTGTTTTTGGTATACCTCAAAGCTTTGACTACCAAATCCTGGGTAGTAGTCAAAATTAGACAGCATAGGTACGTAAGGACTACCCTCTTCTTCTGGAGATAGGACATGCAGTAGCATTAAGCTAGCTTGTGTTAACTTTGCTAAACCCAACGCTTCCTCAAAAACGCGTTGCCCTATTTGTGAACGATCTAATGCAACTAGAATTTTTTTAAACATCATATAGACCTCCGATGTTATTGGTAATTGGTCTTTACGGTTTCGGGTTTCCAGATGCTGGATTGTCAAAAATGACCAATCCCTCAACTATGTTTAGCTACTTGTGAATTTTAAATTTCTTACTTAAAGGTTTTCGCCCCATATTTATGTTTATAGCAAAATAATTTGAGGAACTTGTGAATAAAACAAATATTTATCTTTGATTATCAGCGAGCATCCCGTTTTGGAAGAAATGTTTTTAGTCCCTTAGCATAAACCCCTCTGCCCAAGTTGGGATAAAGACTTTGAAGCTAGCTTCCAGGGGCTAGGGGATAACGACGAATAGGTGCTTTCAGCCAATTCGCTGTACTACTTAATAATTTCACTCAGTGTCTTCCACTGCCAAAAACTCATGTAACTCTTCTATAGTGGGTGGAGCATAATAAATATCAGGTTCTATTTTATAGACTTCCAAAAAAGATGCGATCGCTTCTTTAAGTTGCTTGATTGCTCCTTCCTGATTTATCCCTTGCCCTACCAATCCATTTTCTAAGCATAAAGCAACCCAATAACCCGCACTCTTTCGCAAAACTGTTGTGTAAAAGTACATAAATGTTTTCAAATTGCCACATTTTCTTATTTTAGTGATTGATAATATTTTAGGGCTTCATCTTTTGATAGTGGTTTTTCTTCCTCTACTTCCTCCATGAGTTTTGCTAAACCGTAATTCTCAAGAATTTCTTCAATTTTTTCAAATTCAGCGATAGGAATTTGTACGGCAATAGGTTGTTGATTTTCGTCAAGAACATAATTTTTGTGAACTTCAAACATTTTAGTAATTCCTATGTGTAAAAATCCATTGGTATTCACCTGTGAAAATTTTGGTGTCAGGTAATTAGATTTTAATAGTTTATCGCGATCGCATAGATTGACCTCTCCCCCAACCCCTCTCCGAGACGGAGAGGGGAGCTGGATTTCTCCCCCTTCCCTGCGAGGGAAGCAGGGTGGTTTCATACAAGCAGAGAAAAATAATAATGATTTATGGAGGGTGGAGAAAAATGGATAGATAAAGGGTATGAATCTCATTGAACAATTGCAGGAAGTCCCAGATTATCGGCACATCC
>JAESGI010000237.1_pt1 | contig 30829 bp, 30 predicted proteins | sample 9269671 | NCBI WGS metagenome assembly JAESGI01 (sample SAMN14515641, study PRJNA621666) | algae metagenome | isolation source: Nostoc indistinguendum CM1-VF10 and co-occurring heterotrophs from gravelly... | place: USA: Clark Mountains, San Bernardino, California | collected 1998-06-05 | reverse complement strand
TTCGTTGCTCATCCATGTAAAGCAACTGATTATTATGTAATCCTTGCACAATATAATCTGGTATATAGCGTTTCTCGTCCAAATACTTGTGCAACACTTGCCAAACAACTTTATCCTCTGGTGGTGGGGTGAACTGAGGCTGTTGCTGTTTGCGTTCAATCTCTTGAAGAAACTTTTCTAACTGCTCAACTGGGAGTGGTTTAACAGGTTTGAGCAACAATTCATGAATAGGTTCATCATCACGTTCTGGTTGGTAGTCAACGCCAAGATGTTTTTGCAAACCGGGGAAGGTATAAGCTGCACCTAGTTGTGTGCCACTGAAAGCCTGCCCATCTTTCTCATAAGAAATACCTTTAGATTTACCGTTCCTAGTGAATCCTGTTCTCACACTGACACTAGCTTGTTGCAGCCGCATGATCAGCGTTGGCATTTGGGGATTATCAACACTAGCCCTATCAATTGTCTGCTGAATCTGCTCTTTAATGATGCGCTCTGGTGGGGTATCGCGCTTACCCGATGAATATTCTTCTTGCTCTCGTCTTATGCGCCTAATTTGTCCGGTGCTGGGTGTGCGATTCAGTTTCTCTCTACTGCCCTGCACTTGCACTAAATCATAGTCCTGTTCAATTTGTCGCAGGACTTTTTCAGAGCGTAAATAATCCCAAGAATCATGCACTACTAGCCCAGTATCCATCCTGAACCGGCTGGCTGCAATGTGGATGTGGTCGTCGTCGGTGTTATGGTGGCGAAAGATGACAAACTGATTGGCATCAAAGCCCATTTCCTTCATGTAGCGATCGCCAATTTCACTCCACTTTTCATCATCTAATTTATCACCCTTAGCTGCTGACAATGAGACATGGTAAACAACTCGGTCTGCATCAGAATTTAGTTGTCTCGACAGCTTAAACTCCCGCGCCAATTCACGGGCATTTCTCCCGCTCATGTTGCCGCCGATGAGTTTGGCATCTTCACGGGATTCCAAGTAATCTAACAGCTTGCGAAAACCTCTACCCTTCGTCTGCTTCCCAATCATCGCCTTCTTCCTCTTCTTCTTCCCAGTCGTCCAATTCCGTATCAGCTTGGGCAATGTCCCGTCTGCATTGGTGTAGCAGTTCTAAAAGTTCTCTTAGTAGTTCTGGTGAAGCTGGTAAAGTTCGCCCAACTTTTAGGGCTATGTTGGTTGCCTTAACAAGCTGGTTTAGATTGTTCCCGATTTGTCCTAATTCACAATATGTTTGTAAACTAATTTTACTCAATCGTTTTGGTAATGGACGCATCAACGCATTACGTCTCATCAGTTCACTCGCTGACATCCCCGCATCAAGTGATTTTATTCGCAGCAAGTCCAGTTCGATGTCGCTCAAGCGAACTGGAAAAATATGCTTTCGGACTAGAGCTTTTGACTGCTTGCGATTAGCCATGATTTAGGAAGATTTAGGGACATTGCGAGGGGGGTTTTTCAAGGGGGGTTTCCCCACTTGAACCAGTCTGCCGTTCGAGCGTAGCGAGACAAAGCGTAAGCTTTGAGGCATGGCTGCTTCTAGCCCAAATTTGGGGGTGGGTCAGGTGTCGAGTGCTACGTATGTACGGAGGCACAGCGAGAGGCTGGGGGCGAGAGTACAAAGGCGTAGCCGTGCTGCTGATCATCCTACAACTTACAGGGGAGGATAGCAACGGCATAGCCGGAATAGGAAAGAATCAAGTAGTCGGTAAATTCTGGTTCGGCGTAGCCACCATAGAGGAGATAAAAACGGCGTAGCTGCTATATGAAAATTCTCTTATTCAGCGAAGCTGCCACACAATATAATAGTCCGGCGTAGCCAGAATACGAAAAAATAATTCAGCGTAGCTGTAACAGTCAGATTTTTTAGCATTAACTTGAAGAAGAAGACCAGCGAAGCTGCCATACTAAAAAATATAAGGCGTAGCCGTAATACTAAAAGGTAATTCGGCGTAGCCGCAATAGGCGATTTTTGTAGGATTTTGAAAACCAATTGGTACAAATTATTTCAAATAGCCGATAATTATCAATTAATCGGTATTCACGAGATAACCATGAGTGAACATCAGAATTCAGAAGTAATTACGAAACAGAAGATTGATAAGGCCATCAATCTGCTGAAAGAACAGAAGCCGAAAGAACGAGAAGATGTATCGGACAGAGAGGCCATCAGGAAAATGAGACGGTACATTGAGAAGCTGACCTCTAATAAGTACGGCTACACTTACGATGAAGTATCGGAGATGCTGAAGGGTTTGGGTATTAATTTGGCTGGCAGCAGAATCAAATATTTAATGGGTGAGTTGAAGAAAAGCAGTCGTCGCCGTCATCAGGCATCTGATAACGGCGATAGTAGTATGTCAGATAATCTAGCTACTGAAACTCAGCAAGCAGTTGTTGAAAGCAGCGAAGCTGAAGAAGCACCTGTAAAGAATACGAGGGGTAAGAGTAAAAAACAACTACTTGCAGCAGAGGCAGCAACAACATAGAAACAATGGCATCCTAGTTTTAGTCTTTGAACGGGTCAAGTTAGCCACATAATAGGAATCAATATGGGAGAAGCTAAAAGGCGCAAGAAGTCAGACCCAAATTGGGGTAAATCGGGAGGATTTAAAAAGTCAGACCCCAATTGGGGTAAATCCGAAGGATTTAATCATCCCAACAAACCTAAAATCACCTACTTGACTGAATCACATCCCGATTATCAAACCGCCTCTGACATTAAAAATGCTCACTACGCTGGCAAAACTCGTGTTTACCTTGTCCGCTTAGATTATGCCGATGGTGAGTATTTTATCGGCGCAGTCAACACATTCTTAGTCGGTACTGAAATTACAGTCAACGCCATCTGGACTCCCTACCCCAACAGCCAACGCACAGGTCTAGAAATTCTAGACCTGATCCGTCGAGATATTGGTTTAAAAGCTAGAGACGAAATGTTTCAGTCCGATGCTGTTCTGATCGACTTTGAATCTGACTGAATAAATTAGGAGTTGGGTACTGGTGATGATTCTGATTCAGCAATCAACATCGGGAAGTATGTACGGGCTAACCACTTTTCATCCTCGTCTAAGTCAGCCAAATTTTTATTACTACCGCTATTAAGACTATCTAATAGCAGGAGTAATATTTTTTCAAACGTAGCCCAGCCCTAGAAGCATTACAATTCTCAAAGCTTTAGTTTAATTAGACTGATGACATTCACCTATTCTCTATACCCAGATAATTGGTCAGAAATTGCCACTTCAGTTAAGCAACAAGCCCAGTGGCGTTGTCAAAAGTGCGGGTTACACTGCATACCCCCTGGTGAAAAAACATCACATTTAACACGCTCAAAACGCAGGGTGTACACGCTACAGGTTCATCATTGGGACAGAAACCCAGCAAATAACCACAGAGGAAACCTTATAGCTCTTTGTAGTGCTTGTCACCTTTTATACCATAGAGGAGGAAAATCAAATGTTTCACCAGGGCAGCTATCTTTGTGGTAAATAAGTCATGGATGATGATACTCAAGAACTAATCGCAATTCAGCAAGAACTCTCAGGAATCAGCTCACGCCTGAGAAAGATTTTTCCGTCAACTCATCCCCAATTTGACAGCGTATTTGAAGACGTGGGTGCAGCTTCTTATTACATTCGGGAAGCAGGTTATCGTCTAGAATCAGTTCTTATGACCAAAACAAGTCGCAAGTCGTAAGTCGCAAGTCGCAAGTTAAAGAGGGTACAAGCCCCCACCATAATCTTCTCTTTCAGAGACGCTCTTGCGTTCGATTTGGTGGTCTTTAATCAGTAGTGGGTACAAGCCCCTACTGATTGTACTTGCGACTTGCGACTTGTCACTTGCGACTTGGCTTGACTGTTCAAGGTGATAGCGCAGGTTCTGCGAGTGATGCAGAGATTGAAGAAACTGAGATTGAGTAAACTTCGGTGGGCAGACAACTCAGTACAATCATCAGCAAGTCAGCCCTAACTTGGGGCGTGCAGAAATTCAAAACTCGCCGCATCGCCCTAGTACTAAAAACTTCGGCAACTTCCGCCACCCCCTCTAACAGGTGATCTGGTGATGACTCCGATTCAGCAATTAACATCGGGAAGTATGTACGGGCTAACCACTTTTCATCGTCGTCTAAGTCAGCCAAATTTTTATTACTACCGCTATTAAGACTATCTAATAGCAAGAGTAATAATTTTTTAAAGTGCTGCCAGCCCCCCCATCTCTGGGTAAATCGGCTCACCCAGGCTTGGGAGATTTCAGCAATATTCGCGATCGCGGGTTGAGTAATTTTCTGTTTTGACTGCCAAAGCGACTTTAGGGCATTGACTATAGCGTGACCTGTCTGTTCACTGGCATTACCAGCTTCGGGGCAGAGTTGGAAAGCATCAACGCTCTCTAATTTCACTCCTGGTAATTCACGATCGAGGAAACTAAGGTCATAGTCAGCGCAGAAGTAGAATGTTAGCTCCACATTGGGGCGACGATGAGCGCGTAATCGCCCAATCTCTTGGATGATTTCTGCACGGATCAGGTCTGTGAGATACTTTTGGAAAGCGCTGTTTTTATCTTCCAGGTTGACTGGTTCCCCAGTCATCACCTGATATTGTGCTGCTAAAACACCGATGTTTTGGTAAGGAATGCCAAAACTTGCGATCGCATCACACTCACTAAACCGATTAACACCACGCCCATCGACAAAGTGACCGTATTCTGTACGCCCCTCGGCTTGGGTTGCAATCTGTTTCCAATCGATAATGCCAAGGGTGGGGCAGAGTTTTTTCAAGGTTTCCTTGAGGGCATTAACACGAGCGCTTAGTGGAAGGGAGCGATTTTTAGGCAGTTTACCCAGCCCAGTGACGTTGACCACTTTTAAATTGTCGTAGTCAGGGCGTTGTTGCTCGATGACTAACACAGGATCATTGATGCCCAGTTTCAATTTCAACTGCTGAGATTTGAATGTGGCATCAAGGTAAATATTAAATTGGGCAGAGTGGGCCAATTCAGTATGCTTGGGATTTCGGCGGTAAATGCTGAGTACACCCCATTGAGATTGGAAACTACCATCACCTTTCCAAGCTTCCAGAAAGTCAGGCAACCAGTAATTAGGCAAGTCAAGAAACTCCCTCCCGGCTGTTCGTGCGCTGTCTTTAACTACCTTTTTGGCAGCATAACGAGCCGCAGAGCTTTTTTTGAGTTGTTTATCTTGGGTAATATCAATTGAGTCCAAGTCCTCTAAGAAAGTTAAATCAGGTTCTGAGGCTTGGCGAATCGCTTCGATATCTAAGCCAGTTGGGAAAGGGGGCAGCAGCGCACGGATGCTGGCATCATCAAACCCGTAGCGGTCAGTGGATTTAAGTTGTTGAGTTAACAGTTGGTGTAAAACTAAGAGTGCAGGTTGCAGCTGTGACATTATGTTTGGTTCTAACAGTAGCAGCTTGCCCACAGTGGTTTCAAAATCGCCTCGGTTCACATCAAGAGAACGGACGGGCTTGATGAGTGTGCCAGCTTCTTCCCATAACCGCCCAACAGTGAAAGTTTGTTCAGCAGCATTAGTTAAGGTAACTGGTGTAGAGTCTGGGTGCGCTCTGAGTTCGGAATAATTTTGAATAACTGTGCGTTTTTGAAAGCGGAAGCCAAAACCGTCACCACTAGCGAAACGGCACTGATTTTTAAGGGAACAACCGCCACAGATGGGGCTGATGCCGCTCTCTTCAAAATCAAGGCTGCTAAAATTCTTGTTGCGGAAGGCGTTAAATAAATAAGTTCTGTGACAATTGCCATCAGTGTCGGCAGTCTCACCCGCTTTAGTCCACAGTTTAAAATCCTCACCAGTAGGAGTTTTGCGGGTGGGGTCAAGTTTAAAGCCGTTGTGTCGCACTGGTAAGTCAATAAAATTCGTCTCAATGGGCAGTGTGGATGGGTTTCTGTGGTTGGCATCCTGGTAAATTAGTTTATCAACGCCGAATAGCTCCGCCGTCAATTGCCCAGCGTTGTAAGACTTACCGAGTCCAGGGTGAGAATTATCTAAGATTTGTGTCCAGCCCTTAGAAACAGCTTCCACCCAAGCGGTAATATGTTCTTCTGGCTGGCAGGAGATAGAGATATTGCCTGTAACTTCAGTTATGTACGGGATATTGCCGGGCTTGTAAATAACTACATTGGGCGGAGGCGTGTTAATTTCGGGTTCCGGCTTTGGTGTTGGTGGGGCTTTAAATCCTTTAAATATCGAAGTAAATGGAGCGATGGCTTGCTTTAATAAATTTTGGAAGCTGCTCAAGTCTTCTCTGACTCGCCCAAGCTCCCACTGTTCACGGCTAATTACTCCTTGGTCGCGTTCGTTATATTCATACTGCCGTTTAGGGAACCGAAAGCCATACTGTTTGGCAATGTGAAACAGTGTACCGATTGAGATTCCCCCACGCCTAAAACTGCGAATCTTGGCGTGGATGTTCCAAGTTGAGCCTTTGATGCTGGGCGACCACTGCTCGGCTATAATTTCCGCATCCGTTGCCCCATAATGGTTAACCAGCGCCATCAACACCTGACGGCATTCGTCATAGTTGCCGCTTCCTGGGGTGCGTGGTGGGATGAATGAAAGCGCGTTCTGGATTAGCTGGTCAATGTCCCAGCCTTCAGCGAGGGAAATCTCACGCCACTCTTTACGCCGTGACTCAATTTCCTGAATTCTTAGCTGATACTCAATACGTTCCTGTTGCGCGATCGCGATCGCTTCACTTATCCATTCTGCTGGTAAAGTGGCTTCAGGGTTGACTAGCGGGAATTCTGCTTCTGTGCTGCCGTAGAATACACGACTTGCATCCTTACAGGCTGGGTCATGGGGCAACTGCTGCATGAGGAAGCGTGTACAAGCTTCTACAGTATCAGCGCCTTGGACATATTCGGGGAGAAGGAAAACCAACCGGAATTTATGCCAATCTGGTCTGTGACTGGCAGTGGTGTAGAGTAAAGCACAGTGTTTTTTAATGAAGGGATGGGCTAGGGCTTCTTCTATGGTTAATTGGTGATCGTAAACTTTGATAGAATTTCCGTTTTCGTCCAATATTGGTTTGCCGTCAATATCACGGGCGACATCGGAATTATCAATATCGAGTAGTAGCCACTGAGAACCGATCACATTAGCCTTACTGCGCCATTTACCACCCAATAAGCCAGCACAGATGGCGTGACCTGCTTTAATGTGGTGCTGGACATCGGCTAGAGTGCCTTCTACATCAATGAAGTTGCCGGCCAGCTTCTTAAAGTCCCAGTCTTTGTTTTTTCCTGTGCCGTTAAACGCAAACTTGATTTTATTACTAGGTATGACTGGGGATAAAAACGCGCTATCGTAAATAGATTTTTTCCCTGATAGCGCCGTTCTTCTGCTCTCAACTACGGCGTTTGTCATTTATTAGTCACTCCTTTTAGGGAACCGCCGCTTATCAGCCATTACCCCCTCTGTTGGTACACACCAGGGTGCTTATTGTGGGAAGTAAGGTTTGAGGGCAGCTTAAGGTTTTCAGTAGCCAAAAAAGTTTTTGACATTTTTGGACACCAGGAAATAATGCCAGATTGGGCAAAACCACTAGGCAAAACTGATCTAATTAATCTAATTAATCAGGGCTGTTTTAAGAGGCTACAACCCTTATGCAGCAAGGATTTCAAAAATGGATTGTCCGGGGATTCTAGAGTTTTTGTCCGGGGATTCTAGAGTTTTTGTCCGGGGATTCTAGAGCCTTTGTTTTAAGAACCAAAGCCTTACAGGGCAAAGCTTTAAAGCCAATTTTTTTAATTATTTTTTTTAAAACAAGACTGCAATAGAAAACCAGCCAACCACAGCCGATCATCAACTCGTAGTTGGGAAATCTAGAGTAATAATACTTAGTCTTGGATATCTAGAAGCGTTTGGATCTGGGTGGCTAGCTGTGGATTGAAGGTGCGCTCACCCCGTTCAATCAGGGAAATAAGGTTTTGAGATACGCCGAGAAAACCAGCCAGTTTCGCTTGCGACCAGCCTTTAGCAATACGTGCTTCTTTAACTTGACTGCTAGTCAAGCTGATGTGTTGTTCCTGTGTGGGCTTGGCTTTTGGCTGTAACTGTTCTACTTTGGGTTTAACTTTCAATTGTGATCGTTCAACCGTGAGTTTAGCCTTGGATGCTATAAGTTCCGGGATAGGGGTTGGAGGTTTGATGGTGAGTTTTGCATCCAACAGCTTATCAAGGTAGCCTTTAGGTTTCTTATCCTTGGAGTCCGGTCTTAGCTCTTCGGGGTAAGTTTCGGGGTCAAATGCAATCTGCCAGCCCAGTTTTAGTAGTAGCTTTATGGCACTATCCCAGTGCTGTTTTAAGTCATAGGCTCGGCGGCGATCTAATCGAGCTTTATCTATAATCGGTTTGACAAATGCAATTTCTAATAGCTCCTGTACTTTGTAATTTCCATCAAGGCGAATTCGACTATCTAATGTTAGATATATAGCCAGCCTTAGTGCGAGTTCATCATGGTAGGGATCAATTTTCAAAACTTGTTGGGCTAAGTAGCCAAACTGATATAAAGCGTCCCTTGATTTTGCTCCTGCTCTGTTCAAAAAATGTTGAGTCCAAGCACCGGGTTGAATAATTAACTGAACTTCATTAGGCTCTTCTATTTTCCCTTGTAAATTTATCTGACCATAGGGCACAACTGTAATGTTCCACATTCGACCTACAGGGGTACTAGCATTTATTCCACCTTTTTTGTTCCTACCTTCTATCCATACTGCTTTAACTAATAAACAATCTAATGCAAACGCAGTTTTGGCTATTTCTGAGAGTTTTTTATGTTTGGGTAAATCTGTTCGCTGATCCCAACCCATATCTTTTATCAAGTCGCTGGCATTGAGAATAAATAAGCTTTCCCACGGTCTTTCCTGTTTCATTGCATAGGCAGCAAAGATTAAGTGCAGTTTGGCGCTGTTAAACCCAAATTTATCAATGATTTGCAGTGCTTCATCCCAAGGGAGCATGGAAATATCACCGGGGTTGGCAATATAATGCTCAATGAAGTTTTGAGAATCGCCCTTAGCTCTATGTTGTAAGTAGGCTATTCCATCTTCATTTTGCTTCCACAATTCTTTTTTGATTTGAGAGTCAATACTGGAAAACATAAGTGCTGCTGTTGGAATAGCTTCAAAGTCTTGGGACTTAAATAATTTTGATTGTCTAACTGTGATTGAAGTATTTGGGATGGAATTAGCCGGAGTTTCAAAATAACTTTCGTTTTCCTGAATACTATTTTGACATTTCTCCGTTTGAGATTTTGGAACCGGAGGATATAATTCATCTTCAGGATTTTCAAAAGAATTGTTTTCTATTTCTCTCAGATTGATGGCAGTTGTTACAGGAACTTCTTTGAAAGACTGTAACAAATGACTGCGTAAAGCTTTTAGAAATTGTTCTTGGTTAGGAAATAGAGTTGAATCAATTTCTATGATTAATTTACTGAGGTCAATGTTTTCCTGACCTTCTTGATTAATCAAGTTGAGATTTACTATTAATGGAAGTTGCGGATTTAAATCATTTGCTGCCATAAGACAACTCTCATCGAATGGAATTTATCTTCTAGGACTGTATGGGCAACAGCAGGCGGATTTCATCGATTGGTGTATAAGTTAGCCGCCATCTAACGCCAGCAAGGAAAAGTTTTCTCTGCCAATTAAGTGTGTCAGCTATTTCAAGCCGATCGCTTTAGTAATGGCAGGGATGGCAGAGTTACTGTTTGTATTCATTTGTCCTTCTTGTCTTTGCTGGATGATGAGGTTTCGTTTTGAGTTTCTTTATTGCTTTTCTCCAATATGCGAAACTCTCCTTTTTCTTTTGCCTCTCTGATTGCAGATTCGACCAGGTAAGCAGCAAGGTTTGCTGTTGGACGACCTTGATACTCAGCCCAAGCCTCTAAATCTTCGTAAATTACATCAGGAAGGGTTAAATTAACTCTTTTACTCACGTTTGGTTCTATTTGAATATTCTGTCTTTCGCCTCCATCGTACATTTCTCGCTCTTAAAGTCATAAAAAGTAACAATTTAGTAACTAATTAGCGTAAAAAAGTTACTCATAGTGTTATATTAGCATCAATGACGCATAAAGCGTCAACAAGTAACTGATTAGTTACTTGTTGACTCAATAAGGCGCAGTTTAGTATGGTGGCAAGCTTATGCAACCATGCTCACAGTTATGTCTGCAAATGTCTTACTTAAGGACTCAAAAATATGGCTCAAGCGCGAGTTGTGATTAGGGGTGCGGCGCTGGAAATGGGCGAACATCTTTTGAAAACTACCAAATTAGCAAGTTTAACAGAGCTAATTAATGTGATGTTTTCCAGGTACGGCAGGCATTTAGAAGCTACTTGGGAAGTTTTACCAGCCTTTGATATAGATGAACGCGATTCTTTGGCAAAATCAGTGCCCACAGTAGTTACGCAAATATCTTTACCAGCAGAAGATTTCACTTTTGATGAACCAATTAGCAGATTGTAAGCTACCCACCACCGATAGAAGCAATCAACGAAATACGTCTTGAGAGAACAATGCTTAATCAAAATCAATTACGAAGGTTAGAAGCAATAGATCGCTGGCTCAGAGAAATCCGAGATTCTGAAGAATTCAGCCAACTGGAATACTCCCCAGATGTGATGCTAGGGGATGCAATTCAAGCAGTAGGCGAACTACTTGATTTTCACGTTCCCTATGATTACAAGCCCACGAATTTTACTGATTCTGAGTGGCATTCATATCTAGAACAGAAACCAGTAATGCACATTCGCCGCGTGAAGACTTGGCGTGAAAAGATTAACTCATTCATACTCGATGCTGCGTCAGAAGTAGCAATTGTGAGCTTGGTAACTACTAGTTTTATGATGGTTGGTTCTATCTTTTGTCACGGCTTTGACCGCATCGAGTTAAGCAGAGGTGAGGAATATCAGCCCACATGGATTTACAACGCCAAAATTTTTGAAGGAAGTGCCATCGCATCTATAGCGGTCTTCCTGGGTGCAAGCTTAACGGGCGCGTGTGTTGGTGGAGGCAAGAAAGATGCATGAATTAATTCCTGTCTACGAACCTTCTACCCTGTCACAGCGCAAGGTGTATCAAATCAAGGGTACGCTGTATCGCTTTACGGGTAAATGCCCTTGGGCAAGGATTGATCATCCCCAGTGGACATTCGAGCCACTAGACGGACAGAGGAAGACAGCTACTCTCAAGCTAAATCAGAACAAGGTCAGACACGGGATTTATGAAGTCCCTGGTATGGTGGCCAACCGTAAATCTGAAGTAATGGGACAGGGGATACAGCAAAGTTTGTTCTAACGTGTTTGATTGGCGACCGCGTTGAATTCTCCCGTTGAGTGACGCGAACGCAAAAACTAGGCTTAGGGGGCGTAACTGCGGGGGTAAACGAGAAAGTGTCAGTATGTCTTGAAAGCTGACAAACCTTGTTATTACGTGGTTATAGCTGATAAAAACTCCAGTCTCACATTTGTCTAAAGTCCAAGATCCAAGGTTATTGATAGTGCCTAGCTAATTTGGTGTATCAGGATAACTGTTTCTAGCTAAATAAGCCTGTCAAATAACTGGAATTTACGGATAGTCGGTCAATTTTATACACACTCAAGTAATAAAACAGAGTTAATGTGGCAACAAAAAAATATGTAGCTAAGTATCGCTTGCTCAAAGAAACTTACGAGGGCATCACGGGAAAAGGCATTTCAGATATCACTTGGTATCGCACAGTCGCATCCTTGAAGCAATATTTCTCGCTCTCCATTGAATCCGAAAAAGCCATGAGCATTGTTGAAACCTATGCAGGCATGAAACGCAAGTGTCCAGCCTTTTCTTTTAGAACCTCTGATTTTAGCGAACGCTGGCAAGCCTTTAAACACTTCTATGATGCCGAAGAAGTTCAATACACAGGTCAGCAATTCCTAGTCGCGCTTGCAGACTATCTAAAAATCAATCTTGACGATGTACCCCGCAGCACTCGTTATTACTGGTTTAGCCAAGCAACTCTAAGTTATAACGCCCTTCACTCATATCAGAGCAAAGATTTAGCCCTTGTTGCGTTTGTTGCTGCTAAATGGGCAATCAACAGACGAACGCAGCCCATGAAATCCGCAACGATCTCAGTTTTAACACTAGCCCTCTAAGGAGCAATCACCATGTCTGACAAGTTTACTAATAACGTCCGCGCTCGTTTATACAAACAGGGTTATCAAGGATTTACCAAGGACGATTACACAACAGCAGCGCTTGCTGTTGAGTGCGATGACCTCGACAATCCGACCAAAGAACAATTGAGTCAAGCCGTTGATTATCTCAAAGGAAAAACGACTTGCCAATTATCTGTAGTTGATGAACCCGTTGAAAAAACGTTTCTAGTAGGGGCAGAAGATGCACAACCTGACGCTGAACTTGATAACAGTCAGCTTACGGTCGCTTCCCAAGAGATTAACAGCATCACTGTAACTAGTGAAGATAAGCGTTCCTTTGTAACAGCCCAATCATCGGCGCTGGGGTTTGAGTTAACTGAACAAGAAACATTGAGCATTGCTGAAAACGTTGACGACACCTTTACCGACTACAGCCAGTTCATCAGTACTGTAACAGATGCAATCAAGAACTACGTTGATCAGAAATTTGATGTCATTGAGCAATCATTTGAGACTAACGCCCAAGACTTGCGAGAACACGTCAGCAACAGAGCTTCTAGATTGAACCAAAAGGTTAACAACTTTTCAGGAGACATCAAAGCAGATATGGGAGTCATCCGCCAAAACATTAAAAGCACCCAATTCTCAATTCTCGCAAGGCTCAACGCGGCTCAATAGCGATAACTTGACGCTGCTTGAGTGCTTGGGGATTCGGTGGGTGAGAATGAGCTACTTCTCAAGAATTGCTGTTAGTTTAACTGCACTCGCTGCTGTGATTTTACCCTTGTATAGCTGCTTGTATCTGCCACTGCTAGAGCAATCAAGTTATCAGCAATATCTCAAACGAAAGTCAGCTATTGAGCAATATGTAAGGCGAATGGAGTATCACTGTAACCAAATCTTTACCCCATCAAAGGAATATCGCTGTGAAAAGTTCAATGAAGCTAAAAAATCTGGTAACTTCCAAATCACGCCACCTAGAACGCCAATTAAAAACTAAATTCAATGCATCTAGCAACCTAGTACTCAGAGCGCTAACAGGTGATAAATCAGCCCTGAAGCTGATAGGACAAATGGGTAATGATGGTGCGAAAATCAGCGAATTTGCTCCACAGGTAAGAGAGCAAATGTTAGCTGCTATCAAGGGGACTGAGGACTTAAACATAGTCCTTAGCGACATCTACAAACAAGCAGGTGTTAGCGGCGAGAAGATTGAAAGAGCAGTGCAGTCAGCAATTTTAGCTGACACTCATCTAGCAAATATCCTAGAAGAAATGAAGCTTGATTTCGCTTCATCCAAGGAGAAAGAAGCGCTGCGTCATCAACAAGCAACAGACCATCTATTGCTGAAGGCTTGGGTGGATAAACACATGATGCAAGTTGATGGTGAATATAAAATGTTGCAGGCAGAATTGCAGACAGACATTAGACAACAAACAATTGACCTGCAACACGATAGAGAACTGGGCAAGTATTACTTAGAAATGGGTGATAACGCTCGTGATGATTTCAAGCCGAAAAAACAATATGCGGGACGCTCAATTGTACAAAAAATCAAGGATGCCCTAATAGGTTTTTGATAGTTAAAGCCCGACACCACAGCCGAAAGTGACTGTCGGGCAAGTAAATATCCTGACGCTAATATGACATACGACATTGAAGACGGTAATGAGGAAGTAGTAAGCGAAATCGCCCCAGATACGCCGTTACCAAAAGACTTAATAGAACATTTAGAGTCGCGCAAGCAGCACCGCAAAGACGTTATCAATACAACTGAAAAGTTGACTAGGTTCTTTGTCGGTTGGTCGCTAAATTCTACAGGATTCTTTATAGCTAAATATCTCTTAATAACTGGCGGTGGCGTTAATCTCTGGTTGGCAATTTCGCTCTCGTTTTCTGTGTGCAGCGTTGGCTCTCTCGCTGGGCTAACGGGCTTGAGAGTTAATTACAACAGTGACGGACTAGAGGTAGATAATATGCAAAATGTTTTAAAAACAGCAGGTGGTTTGGTATTTGCAGGTGTCACAACTTGGCTAGCAGTCAAAGACTATCAATATTTTGAGAATTTGACTAAAGAAACAGTGTCCCAGATTAGCCAAGACATCCAAACCATTGAAAAACAGAATCCGCAATCAGACCCTTGGTTAAGTATTGCAGTCGCGTTGGCTTTATTCATTGGCTCTATTGCAATTATTTTTAAGGGGCGGGAATGAAACAGGGTGTTTTCGAGTTAGCGCTGGCTGGTGTGTGTGGTGTAGCCGCAATCATCGGGCTGGCAACATCGCAAACACGTCAGCCCTACGATTTGACACAGATTCAGTTCTGCCCAAGATCAGCAAACGGCGTACACAGCCAAATAGCTTTGGATAAGCGTTTTTGCCAGATGCCGCGTTTTGTCCTGACTGAAGAATGGCAACGCTACGGACTGTATGGCAGCATCATTCCCTACAAGGGCGATGCTATTCAATGGGTGCGTGATTTGCCTACAGATAACCCTAATCAGTTGCTAGGGTATGGGATTGCGGTTATTGGGCTATGGGGTGTCGTGGGTTGCTTGCTCGTGCGTTCGCAACGCCTCAAGCGCACCGATTATGAACTGGGCGAACTGGAAAAGACTGGCGACTATGCAATTTGGCAGCATAATAAGTACAAACGTGAAGTTAAGCAGCATTCAACCCAGCTTTATACTGAGCGCTTGAAAGATGGATTAACTGACCTAGACGTTCATTCTCGTAAAGAATTGGGGCTAACTGATGAGGATAACGAACGTGCTAAGGCTCGAATTCAGCTAGAGGACTTTATGAAAGCCCGTGCTGTTAATCATTCTGTGATGGATAAAACCATTGCTGAGAACCTGAAAGACACAGCGAAAGCGGAGCAAGAACGCGGCAAGATTGAGGGTAAAACCAAGAGCGCGATCGCAGACAGTGACAATCAGCAATCTGTTGATCAACAACGAGCAAACCAACTGATAGAAGCGCTCAGAGGTTATGAGGATGGTTGGCTGTGGAAGATTATCGACAATCAAAAGCCCGTTTGGGTGTTAGGAGAAGCTGGAAGCGGTAAATCAACCCTAGCAGCTTCAATTGTCATGCTCAGAGAATATCTGTTTGATATGCCCTTGTATCAGCTGATAGACGCTCACGCCGGGGAAAATCTCAGAAACGCATGGAGATACTTAAGCCCTCAGTTGATAGCTCAAACAGAGTCAGAGATTGGTCAAGCTTTTGATGATGCCCGTTCACGTTGGCTAGACAGAATTAACAATCAACCTGATAAGCAACCGCAACAGTTACTAGTTGATGAATTCACTAACTATTCTGAGTCAGACATCACCAAGGAGCCTGCCAAAAAGTTTGTTAAAGCGTCTCTTAGTGACCCTAGAAAAGCTGAAGAAAGATTAGTCTGTATTGCCCATTTCTTCACTAATACCGCCGTTGGTGGAAGTGATGGAACCGCAAAAGGTAGAGCTAGAGGAACTATTCAAATTGACCGCAAAACTGCTGATGGTAAGACACCTTTAAAAGTTGCAACAGTTAACGGTTTAAACAATGAAGAAGGGGATGCAGAAGTAGATAAAAAGGTGACAATTCCTGGTTGGTTGACTCCCGAAAGTATTCACAAGCATTTTAACGGTCAGCCAATTGATTTTGATGATTAATCTCTGAGAAACATTTCCTTAGTTTGCTGAGGGTGCGTGAGCGTATCGCCTCATAGTCTTCACACAGGTCAGTCTTGGTTAGCCCGTAAGTTATTCTCGTCTAAACCCAGACAACTAGCGGGTGTTATCTCAATCGTTGTTGGTGGTAGCAATTGCTGGCGCATCCAGGGAGAGCGATCGCTTTTAAAAGGAGATGGTTGATATTATTAATGCAGCAATTTAGGACATAAATTATGTCTGTTTTACGGGTTTTAATGGGTGTCTACGGCATCCGGCAGCAATCACGGCAATCCATACCCTGTATAGGTCGTAGCCTACGGCATGGTTACGGCATCGCGGACAGCCACGGCAGAGACACCAATAATTAATCAGCCGATAAATCAATGTTTTGTATAGCAAGTGGCACGTCAAAAACCGTGCTGAGGCTATCAAAAAAGGCTCAATGCTTGGTTATCTTGACTATGCTTCTGTTGTTAATGAAGCATTTCAGTGTGAGGAGATAGAGAAGATTAAGTCAGGTATCAGTTATAGTTAACTGTTTTCTACTTCTTTAATAAATCCATCAATCGAGAACTAGCATCATGAGAACAGAAAACTAGGATGAAATATACTATATACGTAGTACATCAATATTTAGTCGAACATTTTTGTAAGTAAGTTATAACTATAAAGATAGGATATAACTAAAACATTGCAGACCGTGTATATTCCTGATTACAAAGATAACCCCGAAGCTTACGAAATCGAAGAGCGTTCACGTCCCGACGAAATGCTAATGCTTACAACTGCCGGAGAAATAGCAGTAAATATACTTAATACTACCCACAATGCTAACGTACTTGACTTGTGTTGTGGGACTGGTCTTTCTCTAGAATGCATTATTAATCATCCAAGTGTCTCTTTTATAGTAGGTATTGATATCTCAAACCCCTATCTAGAGTTTGCTAAAAAAAAATATTCAAAGTACAAGCCACAGCCAGTATTCATTGCGGGTGATGCTGTAACTGAACCACTTCCATGTGATAAGTGGGATTTAATTATACTAGCATCCGCCTATCATCATATTGAAGATGAAAGGAAAGTTAAATTTTTAGAACGTGTACGCGATCTTCTTAAAGATTCGGGCTTTGCAGTAATCGCAGAGAATATTCTGCCGGAATACAAGGAGGGCGATGCAGAAGACTATGCTCGTGCCGTTAAACAATTCTACGCTGAAGTTTTGACTACAGCTAAACAAAAAAACCCCAACTTACATATATATGTCGAAAAATTAATTCAAAGGGTTGCTCAGTATGGTTGCGATGGAGATTATGAATACAAAGTATCTCTTCCAATATTTTTAAGAGATTTAGCTAAAGCTGGACTTCGTGTTGTTCAACAAAAACGAGTTTGGCCAGAAGACAGCGAAAAGCTAAGTAGCAATAGTGGAAATTTTGTTCTACAAATATGCAAGGAATAACTCCAATACTGCTTGGTTATGGAGTATCCCTGTTTGAAATTTATAAACCAAAGGAAAGACTACGACCTGGGGATAAATACCTACCTAACGAAACCAGAAATAGCAGCGATTATGATGAGAGAATTGCAGGCAATGCGTTTTAGATTCAATCTTCTCCTGCCCATTGGTCACAACCTTAACTTGTGACCAATGAGAAATTACACCCAAAGATGTTGGAAACTTTTATGGTTTAATAACTTGCATATAATATGGATTCAAGCAAAGTAAAATGAATGAAGTTGACCAGATTTCCGTTTAACTCATTATCCGCATAATCTGACTTGTTCAATTTTTAAAAACTTCAATATTCCTTAACGCTCTATTTTTACTCTGCCGAGAGTGAAAATAGAGCGTTAAGGAATATCATGGGTTGTAATTTTATTAAACTTAATGTAACTATCACGACCGTTTATATACTTATTTAAAGCATCAAAAGTTGCTTTAACTGCTCTAAATATAGGTTCATTGCTATCTCCAAACAACAGCATTACTAGCTCTTTACTCCGATTATAATGAAGAAAAATACTGTCATTATATAAAGCACAATCATCTACTTTTAAATTAGGTTCTACTCCCTGTAAACTGTAGAATGTTGACTCTGATATCCAATACGAGGTTACTTTATCATTTTTATTCCAGAATTCTCTCATGATATCTGGATCTTTGAGTTCTTGTTCATCCTTATTATTCAGTATAATTAATCTTTTTTTATTATTAATTTTAGAATTATTTAAGGTATCAAAATAATCAAACCCTGCTGGATCTAGAGGATTTTTCCCCAGTGTGCTAATTGGTCCGTGGTGAATACCATACCAAGAAAAGGCTAGGGGAATGCCTTCTGTAAGTATTTCATAAAAGTAACCAGGACGAGCATTTGGTATGTAACCGATATGATCCATTGCTCTAGTAATTAACCTGGCTATCAAGTCCCTCTTGTTTTTGTCAGAACCTAAAAGATGCTTAATAGTTTCATAATGATCAATGGATACTTCTGCTTTATCAGCTAAATTAGAAAACTTTTCAATTTCTATTTTAGAATTATCGATGAGTAAAGATAATTCTTTAAAGTAATAATCTTGCTTTTCTTTGAGATTTTTTAGTTCCTCTTCATAAGCTTGAAGTCCATCTTCATAAGCTTGGATCAGAGCAAATAACCACCCAGGAATTAAGCCAGCAGATCCTACTATAAGAGAAGCTATATACTTAAATTGAAGTTGACCCGTCTTTGGATCTTCTGTTACTGTTGTAGCTAATGACATTGCAAATGCAAGGATTGCACCAAAAATAGCGTATTTAATACCATTCGCTAAAGAAATTTTTGCTTTGCTACTCATTTATATTTTCTATCCTTAATGTTATGTAAACTCTAAAAAAGCATTATAATCCGTGCATCTGGCAATTTTTCGCCAACTAGTTTCACCCAATAAATTATAGTTGTATGATGAACGCCTTTGTTACGCCCTGCCTGTTTAATTAGTATTTTTAGTGAAGGAATAAAGCTAGGGAGGCTGGGGAGGAAAGAGGGTTATTGTCCGGTAACTCTTTCTCCCCCTGCTCTCTTCTCTCCCTACCTGCACACCTCGCCTAGTTCTCTTTTCTCCCGCAGCACCCCGCGCTTCTTTGGAATAAACGATATAACAATAAGACAGTCAGGGGTGTTGAACCCTAAAATTTTGGCAATTGTTGACATATCTGTTTTTACAGGATATATCACTCCTAACAATCTGTTTAACTCAATGGCAGCTTTTACAGTGAAACGAGATCCTCCGTCAACAGAACTTTGGATAAGAATTAAACCATCTCCCAGTCCTGCTTGAATTCGACAAGACTTGATAACTGAAAATCTATCTTGTTTTTGTCTGGCTTGATGCCTCGACCATCGAAATTCACCCAAATCAGACAGACCTAGAGAACAGACAGGATTAGACAGAATCCTTATGGAACAATGGAATTAGGCAGACAGGCTGCAAGACAGAACCCAAGACTAAGACAGAAAGCTCCCTCAGAATCACCGGGGGCTTTCTTGTTAGCGCTCACCTATCAAATCAAACAATGTCAGTAGATGACTATTACCACTACAACACAAGGGAGCAAGAAGAGAAAATTGAAAAAATAGCTGATTTTAAATAACAGTCTTTTCTTGTTCCTTAGAAACTGGTATTAAAAACAGTTTGGGGAATAAAAGCCCAGAACGATTTTTGTAGTCATCAAACTCAGAGTAACGAGATAAAGAAGAGTCTTTCTTAAGCATATTTGGAATAAATACCGTGCTGATAAAACCTCCGAGAATCAAGAATGGGAGCCAGTGTTGAGTCAGCATGGCGAAGGCAGTATAAATAAATATTTCCCCCAAATAATTGGTGTTGCGGCAACGAGCAAAGAACCCTTCTGTTATTAATCCCTTCTGATACTTCAGGGTATAGTATTTCTGGGCATCGCTTACAAAGTGTAGAAACACACCAAAGATATTTAAAGAAATAGCTACTGCCACTAATGGTAGTGGTGGTACTGTGCCACTACTAATAAGAATAAAAGGTGCTATCCAGTATAGATTCACCATAATAAAGATGAAAATCCCCTGTGGAATAGAAACTAATTGCTCCCATTGTTTGTCTGGGAATATGCGGTCTTTTAATAGCCACAGAAATCCATAAGTACTGTGAAGTGCTAAATACACCCAAGGCCCTAGAGTGAAATTCTGGTAAACAAACATAAGTCCTAGTATGAAAAAAAATGTTAGTCCTTTGTGGAGATTGATGGCATACTTGGCTTTCATGATCTGGATATTGTTCTCTAGATATTTTTATGTCTTTATTGTCAATTATTTCAACTTTTTTTGCTCAATACTCATAAAGTGCCTTGCGGGGTTTGGCTTAGTGACGCTTGGGCGTGGAATAATACTCCTATTAAAAAGGGGGTAACTGGCTGTGGAACTTGCGAACTTTCGCAATATCCCCAGCTAAGGGAAATTTTGAAATCAAATCTGATATCAAACCCCCATCAAGGTATGTATGACGGCGAGGCTTTTGCTTTGAAATCGGATACTCAGGTAATTTATGTTATTGCGATTGATGATTGAGTGAATGCCAAACAGCGATCGCCATGAATAGGTTGATATCCCTGGCTGATAGCAACGATTGATCACCCCTTGGTATAGAAGAAGTATAGATAGTTGAGACAGCCGCAACATGAGCCTCGACTATTGATGCAGATTATACCTGGAAGTGGTCATCACGCTGCAAGCATAAGCTAATTTTATCAGACTACGAGAGAATGCGGGTTGTAGCGATCGTGCTTGAGGGCTGATTCATAAGTCTGGGTTAACCCCCTCGATGACCTCACGAAATATATAGCTTTTCAGCCGTTTACATTGTGTTATTGCACAAAGACCATGTAAGCTAGACCCTATGAAAATAAACCGATTCGGCAGGGCAGAAATCCTCAGCCCTGACCAAATTAATCTCCTATTTAATGAGGGCTTTGTCAACCCGCGCGATCGCCTACGGCGGGCGGTTACGCCATCGCGCTTTGTTTGGCGTGTGCCTTTATGCTGCCTGCCGGATCAACGAAGCTTGCACGTTGGCAGTGAAAGATGTGTTTGGCAGCAATGGTGTCAGAGGGGTGTTAGTGCTGCGTAGTGTCAACACTAAAGGCAAGCGAGACACCAGAGAAATTCAAGTGCATCCCAAGCTCAGGGAGTATTTAGAAGAGTACAATCCCAACCGTCGCAAAGAGTTTTTGTTTCCTGGTCGGCATGGGTTAGGGCATATCCACAAGGTCAGCGCTGACAAAATCCTCAGAGATACCTGTGTGCGGCTCTTGATTGAGGGCGTTAGTACCCACAGTTTTAGGAGGACTGCGTTAACCAGGATGAGCGATGCCGGTATCCCCTTGCGCCACATTCAGGAGATATCGGGACATCGGACTTTGGCTGCTTTGGAACGATATTTGGGGGTAACTGAGAAGCAGAAGCAAAACGCGATCTCTGCTTTGGATTTTTGAATAATGTCGGCAATTTATAGAGCAAAAGCGAAAAGCTGTTTCGGTGATTGGGTTTTAGTATCGGTTCGCTCAGGAGTACCGAATCATAACCATACCTGTTGCTTCTATTGGAGAGATCCAGAAAATAAAATCGCCGCCTTGCGCTGATCAGTACGGGTGGCCGGAATTGAACCGACTCAACGCCTCTAATCTGGAGGACAGAGTTTATAAGACTCCGCTGACTACCAAGTCTCACCCGCGTAGAATCGTTACTACGGGAGAAGGTAGTTTTACCAGCTTTGCTTTAGTAAAATACTAAAATCCTTAGCCTACACTTACTCCCGTCTATTTTGGGGAGCTACATATTCGCAAGTGTAGAGGATAGCAGTTCATAAATAAATGCTTCTATACTGTGCGACTATCTTATCTTGCTTTGATAGCTACCGTCAACTAACCGACCTTGAGAACTATTCAAGAAATTTCTGGTCACAGTGACCCCAAGACGTTGCAGCTGCTTTTCAGCCTTGAATTGGGTCATCTGGTGGTGGATGCCGCCCAATTTCTCTATCAGCAGCGCGAATATTAATTATTCTGGCTCGGTTGAATGCTAATGCTACGACTGTGGCGCGTCCTGTTGGTGTCAAGCCGATAATCAAGAGTGTATCTGTTGACCAAAAAAAGTGTTCTGGCCAACTATCAGTGCGAGGATTGAATAAAGGTACTTCAGATAACGACTTTTCATCAAAGGATTTAAGTTTATCTGATTTTTGGCGATTGCAATGAAAACAAGCCAAAGCTAAATTATCAATTGAATTAGTACCACCTTTGGTAAGAGGAATTACATGGTCTACAGTGAAGGAAACATATTGCCATTGTTCCGATGCGTGACAATATTCGCACAGAAACTTGGCTCGTTGTCGTACTTGATTTTGAGTAGATTCGCTAATGTAACGATTCGCAGACAAATCTCTGATTCCCTATAATTCACTTTGGTTTTGAGTTAGCGATGAATTTCTGAGCATCCGATTCACCAAACTCAGATAATCGTCTAATTCTTCATATTCATCTAATTCTTTTTCTTCCTCTGAAGTCAGTGTAGATTCTTTTTGCTTAATTAATAATGCTTCAATTCGCCCCTGTACTAAGCTGGAAGCTCGAAATATCGGCACTCCTTCTACTAGCTCAATGCGGACAGCACCATCTAATGGTAAACTGTTGGGCAAGTGTGACAATTTCATAGGTAAATTGGTTGTCATAAATTACTTTATCCAGACTGTCGGTGAGATAATTTTAGCTGACTTGTCATCTAAATAGAAATTGTAAACAGGTTCTCCTGATAATTCACAGCGAAGCGGCTCAAGAATTTTAGTGAACGGATTCCAAACTGCTGTTACAGTCCGTTTCACTTTCTTTCGTTGCAACTCACACTGAATATGTACCGTAGGTAGATGGATAATCATTGCACTGTGCAACGAAGCTTCTACACTCATTGCATAACGCTCTTGGATGTCCAACAATTTTCTCTCTAACTCTCTATTAGTGGCTTCAATTCGTGCTAGTTCTTTATCTAGTTCATCACCAATCAATTTTTTTAACTCAATCTTGTTGCGAATCGAGTCGCTAATCGTGTTGTAATAATCCTTGAGTCTTTCTTCATCCCTAGCTCTAGCTCTTGTTAATTTAGCCTGCCAATTATCTAGAGATTTTCCAATCAATATTGCACTTTGATGTTCAATTAAGCTCAACAAATCTTCAATTGGAATCGCCAATGGTGTCTCTTGATGCTCCACAGTCATTAGGTCAGACTCCCAAAACAAAGCATCCCCAATTTCTACTGGTGTTACTCCTGTTATTTCATTGATAATGAACGAAACTAAACCAATCCTTTTTTCGGAAGCATTCGCTGTGTAAGCCACATTACACAAGATGTAACGAGTAATTTCTGGTTTAGCATCTAAAAAACGAATTAAGCCATTTTGAGGTGCGAGTCTCTCCAATAAAATTTTCTCAAAGCCTGTGTTTTTCAGATGTCCATCGATTTTAACACTCAACGCACTAATAAGTCCTTTAACAGCTAATAGTTCAGATAGCTTATTTAAGACTTCTGAATGATAAGTAACAAAAACACTTTGGGGTACATCAGCAATAGTAGTAAAAGTAACTTCTTCTGGGAGGGAAAGCAGCGATGCTATATTTTCTGTCAACAACACATTCAAAATGTGTTCCCCAGCAGGTTCTGCTATTCCGTCATGCAGAGAAACAATTTTTTCTAAGGTAGCAATAATTGGGTCTGATAACATATTTATTCAAATCAATCTCTCAAGCTTCAAAATCTTCGCCAAAAATCTGTTCATCCAGTTCCTGGATTTGCTGATACTGGTCTTTGGCTTTCAACAAATTATCTGCCAATTGCTCGAAGGCTGTATCTAATTCAGGCTTGACTTGATGCTTGAGCCAGATATCCATGACAATTTCACTAAAGTCAAATTCATCATCCACGTTCCCTAAAATTGTTTCAATCTCTCCGACCACTAGTTCAAACATATTAATTTTGTCATGCAAGATCCGCAGAATATACTCTTCGATACTGCCTTTTAGACAAAAGTTAAAAATAAAAACATCTTGGGTTTGTCCGATACGGTGGATGCGACCAATGCGCTGTTCTATTTTCATTGGGTTCCAGGGGAGGTCATAATTAACGATCGCGTTCGCAAACTGGATGTTACGTCCCTCTCCGCCTGTTTCCGATGCTAAGAGTACAGAAACAGTATCCCGAAATGCGGCGATCGCCTCATCTTTTTGTTTAAGGGACATCCCACCAGTAAATTCTGCAAAGGGTATATTTGCTGCAAGGAGAGTTTGGGCTAAATAAGTGCTAGTTGCTTTATGGGTTGTGAAGACTAAAGTTTTCTGGGAAGATTTTGAGAGCATCTCTACCAATACTTTTGCTTTCTCGACCTGCTTCACCTGGGCTGCTCGTCTTGCTAAAGACTTCAGTTCTTCATCAGGTAGGCGTTTGGTCAGTTGCTTGAGGGAGTCAGCCAAAGCACCAGGGGATGAACCAGCACGCATCAGCAAATTGGTGCGGGAGAGTCTGTCTAGCTTATCCTCAGAGTTACGTAGATACTCGCTCAAGTCCTGGTAAAGTTTCTCCTCGCCTGCTGCTGGGGTAACGGTAATTGTGGTGGCGAAGCGTTTGGGCAGTTTGACATCTACTAGGGCGCGGGTATTTCGCACCATGACTTCCCGCATCAGAGAGCGTAACTTTTCGGGATTTTTCGGGACTCGTCCATTCCTGGAATCGACATATTCTTTTTTAAAAGCGGCTTCTGTTTGTAGCAGTCCTGGCTTGAGGAGGGTCAGCAGATTAAACAGTTCAATAAGGGAGTTCTGCACTGGCGTAGCAGTGAGCATGAGAATAAACCGCTTATTGAGGGCATTGACCAGTTTCCAGTTTAGGGTAGTGCGATTTTTCAGGTGGTGGGCTTCATCGACAACAACCAAGTCCCAAGTGCGGCTGGTGACGTGAGGATAATGTTTAGCAGACTTAGCCGTGTTTAATGAAGCGATAATTCGTGGATTATTCGTCCAAAATTCGTCTATCGGTTGTTGCGGGTCACGGTTATCTGTAGTGATCGTAGCAATGTTAAATTTCTCACTTAACTCTGATTGCCACTGGGAAACTAGGGATGCGGGAGTTAACACCAGCATGGACTGTACCATACCCCTTGCTAAGTACTCGGCTATGATTAGTCCCGCCTCAATGGTTTTGCCCAATCCGACTTCATCGGCTAGTAATGCGCGTCCACCCAGTTGTCTAAGTACTTTTCGGGCTGTTTCAATCTGATACCAGTATTTGTCAATAGCAGTTAGTGTGGGCAGGCAAATTAGCTGATCATAGTCTGCCATTACGGAGAGGTTGAACAGGTTTAAACGCGCCTCGTAGAAGTTGAGCGGGTCGTATTTCCCAATTTTCAGGGCTGATAAGGCAGTGTCAGAATTGAATTTGAATGTATAGTTCTTCTCCATGATGCACCTCTACCAGCTACTTTTGACCACTCCGCGCACACCTAACAGTTATCTTCTCGCATAGTGACACTGTTAATCTACATACGGTGAAGTTATATAAAATCTACTGGAATTTCTATCCAAAAATAAACTTTTTTCATCTGATACACGTAAACTGGAAACTAAAACCGAGTCGGTTGACCAAACCTCAACGTATCTTTTAGGAATAATGCCAGTGTCAACTTCTGACCCTCCATGCCGCATTATTGCCCTGTTTAACCAAGCGGGTGGTGTCGCCAAATCGACACTGACCCAAAATTTGGGATACCACCTAGCACGACGAAAACATCGCGTCCTTCTCATCGACATAGACCCTCAAGCAAGCTTGACCAAATTCATGGGGTTAGTGCCATCTCAGTTACAAAAAACCGTTGCTGATGCCATTATCGATGAGCAGCCCTTACCGATTCATGAGGGCATTCACGGCATGGACTTGGTTCCAGCAAGCCGAGTCTTAAGTGGAGCCGAAATGCAGTTAGTCAGTGCTGCGATGCGCGAGTTGCGCCTTAAGGAAGCCATTGAATCTGTTCTAAATGAATACGACTTCATTCTTATAGATTGTCCCCCCAGCTTAGGATTGCTTTCCTATATCGCCTTAGTCGCGGCCACACACGTACTCGTTCCCGTCGAAACCCATATAAAAGCTTTTGAGGGAACAGACGAACTCTTACAAACTATCACCCACGTAAAAAATAAAGCCAACCGCAAAATCCAAATAGCAGGGTTTGTTCCCACGCGGTATGCTCAACAGAACTCAGCCGATAAACGCGCATTGGCAGCCATCCAAGAGCAACTTTCCGCTTGGGGTCGTATTTTCCCACCTATCCCCAGAGCTACCGCTTTTGTCGATGCGTCAGAAGAACGTGCGCCCCTAGCAGTATTTGACCCTAAACATTCTGTAGTCGCTATTCTTGAAGAAATCGCCAAGGCTTTGGAGGCTTTATGATCCGACGCAAACAAACAGACAAACCCTTTGGGGGTCAAATTACGACTCCACCACCTGCACCTTGGTTATCCTCCCCAGATGGCGAGTTGCCAGCCGCTACTGAAACTACTATCAAACTCTCAGATATAGTTCTGCCTCAACACCAGCCCAGACGATACTTTGATCCACAAGCATTAAAAGAATTAGTCTCGTCAGTCAAGCAGCATGGCATCCTCCAACCTCTGTTGGTGCGTCCAATTGGTGGAGGGAAATACGAATTAGTAGCAGGAGAACGACGCTATAGGGCAGGGCAGTCAGCTAAACTTGAAGTCGCGCCTGTGGTTGTGCGTGAGCTATCTTCGGAGCAAGCGTTTCAGTTGGCTTTGATTGAAAACCTGCAACGAGAAGACCTTAACCCTGTTGAAGAAACTGAAGGGATATTGCACCTATTGGCAATCCGGCTGCATTGCGATGTAGAAGCCGTCAAATCCTTGCTGTATCGAATGAAAAACGCTCACAGCAAGGGGGAACAGCCGTCAAAATCCTCATTAAATGAATCTAGGAAAAACGTTTCTCCTAACCCAGATAATCCACAATCTGAGGACAACGTTTCTGAGCATTTAGCCGAGAAAAATGAATCTAGGAAAAACGTTTCTCCTAACCCAGATGAAGAACAATCAAACACGGTACAACAGGTGTTTTTGAGCCTGGGACTCATGAATTGGCTATCATTCACCACCACACGCTTACCTTTGCTAAATCTGCCCGAAGAAATTTTAATGGCACTGCGTTCTGGTCAGTTGGAATACACCAAAGCACAAGTCTTGGCGCGGGTAAGAAATAATGAAATCCGAAAAAAACTTTTGTCCGAAGCGATAGCCTCGGATTGGTCTTTAAGTCAAATCAAAGAAAAAATCAGAGCTTGGACGGATGATGAACAAACATCTTCATCTAAAGCAACTAACCAAATACCAGACCGCCTTCAAAATATCACCCAGCGTATTAAAAAGCGTCAGCTTTGGAAAGAAAAAGACAAGCAAAAGCAGCTAGTAAACCTTTTAAACAAGCTCGAAGCATTACTAGGGGATGAGTGAATAGGTAAAGGCTTTAAGAGATGGCTTAGGATATATTTTCGTTAAATTTAATACGGTAGCTCTGTAAGGAGCAGTGATTTTTATCGCATCTTGAGGTGTGTAATGAATGCCGAAGAGTTTATTAGACGTTATGAATTAGGAGAACGAGATTTTTCTAAGGTAGTTTTGAAAGGTCTTCAGCTAAATCACCTTGATTTGAGCGGCATTAATCTAAATCAAGCTTGGCTTGAATCTACTTGTTTGATGGGAACCAATTTAAGCGGTGCAAGCATAAGCAATGCTAATGTAATGTTTTGCTACTTAGGTTCTACCAATTTAACCAATGCTAATTTAAGCAATTCACAAATAGAGGCAACTAACTTTAACGAAAGTAATTTAATTAATGCTGATTTAACCAAAACGTTTCTCTGTGATTCTAGTCTAGTTAAAACGAATTTAACCTCAGCAACGATACAGGAATGTAATTTATCAGGTTCTTTCTGTCGCCAAACAATTTTTCTAAGTGCTAATTGGGATTGGAATTACACTGACGTAATTTTTCATGAAGCCATATTACCCAATGGAGATATTGAAAGTTATAACTATCAACCTAGCGAGGCTGTTGAGTCATTACAAAAACGCTATGATTCAGGAGAAAGAATTTTTACATTAGAGCGTTCTTTGGATTTGACAGGAATCAAATTGAGCGGTAGTGTTCTACGTTTTTGGCTTACACAGTCTGAATTGCGTTATGCTGACTTGAGGAACTGCAATTTTGAAAAATCACATATACAAACATCATTTTTTGATTTCACTGATCTAAGTGGCACTATTTTTAAAGAAGCAGGTTTAGCTGACAATTCCTTCACTGGCGTAAACTTAAGTGATGCAAGTTTTGAAGGAGCGTATATGAAAGATGATGATCACCGATGTAGTTTTGATGGTGCAATCCTTTGTAGAACTATCATGCCAGATGGAAGTATTAGAAATCAAGGATGTTAACAGTTATAGATAAAAATGCAGTTGAAAAAATTGTAATAATTCTTCCGCAGTTATCATTATATTTACCAATACATACTGCTCTAAATTAGCCGCTTCTACCCCAATGTCGGCTAACCCACATTACCCGACATTGAAGGAGAAGCGATCGCACTCACCAGCCGCCCCAGCTTTTAAGCCGCGACCGCGCAAGGAAGTTTCGCAGCACTGGCTTCTGAAATCTTTAACAGCAATTACTTATAGGTATTGAGAAAAAATTTTTCTTAGCAATTTCTTACTTGATATTTTATAACAGGGCTTGTTAGGTAGTAACTGCTGTGTTTTGGAAGCTAAAGTTATGACTGCTGAAGAACTGTTGCAACGTTATGCTGCTGGAGAGAGGCGCTTCATTGAGATAGACCTCAGTGGTATTGATTTGAGCGGAGCTAACTTGCCAGAAATTGCTCTGCGTAGATGTAATCTCCGAAATATTAATCTTTCTGGGGCAAATTTGCTTGGTGGAAGCCTCATGGGTTCCGATTTGAGTGAAGCAAATTTGAGCAGAGCCAATTTGGAAAGTGTTGCTATGCAAGGGACTAATTTGGAAAATGCTACTCTGCTGGGTGCTATAACTATCGAAGCTGAGTTTGCTGGAGCTTTCTTCCAAAATACCACTACTGAGGAAGGGAGTATTATTGAAGGGCCTGAATACTTCGACTAACACCATGACCACAGCAATTAAAGATTAATTAGCTCAAAAGGTTTTCAGTGTGTTATTTCCAAGAAAAAAGAACTCGTTGTATATTAGGCAGCGATAGCGAAGTACTGGGCAGAGCTTTTATAAACTAGGCTGACCCACAAGGAGACTACTGCCCCGTAAGAACACGACAAGAGTTGAGCATTTTTCGGCAACGACGAAAGGGCAGCAAGCAACACGGCTCATCGACTAAAACTCCGCCCTGGTTGTTTGTGAGAGAGCATTTCTCTCTGCTGGGCTTCAATCAAGTATCAATCCCACAAATGCGACGGATGAGTTTCGCTTGTGCTTCCAATTGTTGAAGCGCCCAAATAGTAGGCAAGCGTAATTTTTCACCACGCACTCCCATTGAGTACAACACCAAAGGTAGCCAATGAGCTTTGAGAGTCACCATCACTGCATCAGCTAAAGTAGACCCAGGTGAGATAGGGTCGGTCTTCAAAAAATTAAGTATTTGGCCATCAATGTTGTTACTGTCTCGTTTAATAGAAAGAATTTCTTGCTTGGCATCGCTCATATAAACACCGATAAATACGTAGGATTAAGAGAGTTTTCAAATGAAAAAATGTAGCGTAAGTTACAAATTACTTGGAAGCTACCCATTTGGACTAAAATCCCAAGTTTTCCGCATTTTTGCTGCCTGTTAGCAGTCATTAGCAGTTAAAAGATGCAAATTGCAGTTACAGCTTTTAACAGTTTACAACTGCTGGTAACTGCAAATAGTAGTCAGATGGTAGCAATTGGACACCTGGGGGTTTCAGTTAAAATCGCCTCTAATCCTTATGGTGACTGCAATAGAACTACTTTTACCCTATAGGACAATTGCTGCTGTTGGGGATTTTTTCTCCAAATCGATAATACTGCAATGTTGCAAACGTACTTCAAAAAACTGTTTCAAAATTTTTTGTAGTCTGTTTCTTATTGGGTATCTTCAAATATTTGATGTGAGAACTCGTTGCGGATCATGCGGCAACGCGGAGTCTTCGGGGCGGGCTTGCGGGACTGGTCGGCCCAACGATTGATTACTCTGCCCGTCCCGAAGACCGCATGAGCCGAGCCTTGCGGCAACGAGTTCGGTCTACGCTCCGCGTGGCTCACAAGCTAAAACCACGCTCTTGCTGTCTGAGCTTTTGTTGCTCCTCCCTCAGATGAGCTTCTAATTCCTGACTCCAATCAGGATTATGGGTTTTGAGCCTTTTACCAATTGGCAACAATTCTAATACTGCACTAGCGGCTTTATTCCCTTGTTCATCATTATTGAATGCTACGACCACCCTATTGAAACTCCTGAGAAATTCCATAGGTAAGTTATTCGGGTCATCAGCTACTATCAACATAGTTCTAGTTGGTGGTAGCCCTTTGCAACTTGAGATTAGGTAGGTGGCTGCTGACATCGCATCAATTGGTGTAGAACACAAAAAGACGTTTTCTACCTTGTCCGTTGGTTGCCCTCCCAATCTCAGATAAAACCAACCTTTTTGTGTAGAGGTGTTTTGGTCGTACTCCACAGCACGATGATTTTCTCTAGGCTTTGACCAAATTAATGCGCCAGTTTTTTCACCATCTAAATCACGCTTGATAAACAAAATATTTCGTTGCTCATCCATGTAAAGCAACTGATTATTATGTAATCCTTGCACAATATAATCTGGTATATAGCGTTTCTCGTCCAAATACTTGTGCAACACTTGCCAAACAACTTTATCC
>JAESGI010000236.1_pt1 | contig 31161 bp, 28 predicted proteins | sample 9269671 | NCBI WGS metagenome assembly JAESGI01 (sample SAMN14515641, study PRJNA621666) | algae metagenome | isolation source: Nostoc indistinguendum CM1-VF10 and co-occurring heterotrophs from gravelly... | place: USA: Clark Mountains, San Bernardino, California | collected 1998-06-05 | reverse complement strand
CAGGAGCGCGACCACAAGGTCTTCGCCCTGAAGCCGATGAACTGCCCGGGCCATGTCCAGATCTTCAAGCACGGGCTGAAGAGCTATCGCGACCTGCCGATCCGGCTGGCCGAGTTCGGCAATGTCCATCGCTACGAGCCCTCGGGCGCGCTGCACGGGCTGATGCGCGTGCGCGGCTTCACCCAGGACGACGCCCACATCTTCTGCACCGAGGAACAGCTCGCCGCCGAGTGCATGAAGATCAACGACCTGATCCTCTCGGTCTACGAGGATTTCGGCTTCACCGAGGAGCTGGTGATCAAGCTCTCGACCCGGCCGGAGAAGCGTGTCGGCTCCGACGCGGTCTGGGACCACGCCGAAGACGTGATGACCAGGGTGCTGGAGACGATCGCGAAGCAGTCCGGCAACCGGATCAAGACCGAGATCAATCCGGGCGAGGGCGCCTTCTACGGGCCGAAGTTCGAGTACGTGCTGCGCGACGCCATTGGCCGCGACTGGCAGTGCGGCACGACGCAGGTCGACTTCAACCTGCCGGAGCGCTTCGGCGCCTTCTATATCGGCTCGGACGGCGAGAAAAAGCAGCCGGTGATGGTCCACCGCGCCATCTGCGGCTCGCTGGAGCGCTTCGTCGGCATCCTGATCGAGCATCATGCCGGGCATTTCCCGCTCTGGCTGGCGCCCGAGCAGATCGTCGTCGCGCCGATCACCTCGGAGGCGGACGCCTATGGCGAGGACGTCACCATGGCGCTGCTCTCGGCCGGCCTGCGCGCCCGCGCCGACCTGCGCAACGAGAAGATCAGCTACAAGGTGCGCGAGCACTCGCTGGCCAAGGTCCCGGTGATCCTCGCCGTCGGCAAGCGTGAGGCCGAGGAGAAGACGGTGACCGTGCGTCGCCTCGGCAGCCAGGCCCAGACGGTGATGAGCCTCGAGGCCGTGATCGCGGCGCTGACCGAAGAGGCGACGCCGCCGGATCTCGCGCGCATCAAGAAGGCGCGGGCGGGCTGATCTTCGCCGATTGTCAGAACAAGGTCGTCCCGGGGCCCCCTTTTGGCGTCCGGGACGACGCAGATGGGTAGCTCGCGAGGGTAGCTTCTCCGCCCTCGCCAAAGCACCTCAGATGACGGCAAATAGGCGGCGATGCTGACAGGTTCCTATCGCAAGCGGCTCGATGCCGATCTGATCCGCTGGGTGGGCGAAGGCCTGGTCAGCGCCGAGAGTGCCGCCACGATCCGCCGTTCGCTGGCGCAGGAGGGCGGTGGCTTTCGGCTTCCGGCCTTGCTCGGCCTGTTCGGCGGGCTCCTGATTGCCGCCAGCGTCTCCGCCTTCGTCGCCGCGAACTGGGAGGAGATGCCGCGGCTGGTGAAACTCGGCCTCATCCTCTTCGGTCTCGCGGGCTCGTTCGCCGTCGCCGCCAGGCTGGAGAGCCGCGGCTCGACCGGCGGGGCCGATGCGGCCGCGACCTGCGGCACGCTGATCTTCGCGGCCGGCGTCGCGCTGGTCGGGCAGATGTACCATCTGCCGACCGACTGGCCGGGCGGCGCCCTGCTGATCGCCATCGGCGCGCTGGTCGCCGCCTTCCTGCTGCGCTCCAACGGCGCGCTGGTCATCGCCCTGGTCGCGATCTGCGCCTGGGCCGGCGGCCGCTGGTTCGAAGGCGACGGCCAGGTCCATTTCGGCTTCTGGCTCGCCTTCCTGCCGGCCTTGTGGCTGGCCTGGACGCGGCAGAACCGGCTCGTCCACCACGCCGCCGTGCTTGCGGCGCTGCTCTGGTTCGCCTCGCTGCCCGGAAGCTCCAGCTTCATCCTCTTCGATTACGGCCTGCTCGCCTATGGGCTCGCGCTCTCCGTGTTGTTCGTCACGCTCGGCGCCTTCGCGCTCGACCGGGGCGGGCCGGGCCTTTTGACCGCCTGCCTGCCCTGGGGGCTGATCGGCCTTCTGGTCACGCTCAATGTCGAGTTGGTGCGCATCCTCGATGCGCATGAGGCGCGGCCGGGCACGGCGATCTCGCTCAACTACTTCGCCTATGCGCTCGCGGTCCCGGCGCTGACGGGGCTTGCGCTGCTCGGGCGCGAGCGGCGCTTCGTCTGGCCGCTTTCGCTGGCGCTGCTGCTTTCGCTGATGGTGCCGGTGGTGTTCTGGAGCGGCAGTGTCGTCGCGCTCCTCGGCAAGATCGCGATCGCGACGCTGATCCTGGTGATCGCCATCGCGCTCGTCCTCGCAGGAGCCGGCGGCGGCGTGCGCCGGCTGACCATCGCCGGCTCCGGCCTGTTCGCCGTCGCCGTGCTGATCCTGCTCTGGCAGACGATCGGCACGCTGCTCGACCAGTCGCTGTTCTTCCTCGCCGCCGGCGCGATCCTGATCGGGCTCGCCAGCGGTGCACGCCGGCTGCTCGCCAAATTCGCCAAGCCGACGGAGGCGTCGCCGTGATCCGCCTTCCTGCCGCAGACCAGCTCGTCGGCCGCGTGCCGGTGCTCTGGCGGGCGCTCGCCGCGATCCTGATCCTCGGCGGCCTGATCCTGCTCCTGGTCGAATTGCGGGCCCGCATCCTGCGTGCGGGCACCGAGGTCCGGCTGGCGACTGCGCCGGTCGATCCGCGCGACCTGTTCCGCGGCGACTATGTCATCCTGAACTACAAGATCAGCACGCTCGACCCGGCGACGCTCGACGGCGAGAAGGCGCTGACGCGCAACCAGATCGTCTATGTCCGCCTGGCGCCGGGCGCCGACGGTTTCGCCGAGGCGAAGGGCATCTATCTTGCCAAGCCGGCGCTGGTTCCAGGCGAGAGCGTGATCGAAGGCCGCGTCACCTCGACCGGAAGCTGTCTCGCCCGCGCCGATGGCGAGCCCGACTGCAATCTCGGCACCCGCGCCATCCGCGTCGCCTACGGGCTCGAAAGCTATTTCGTGCCGCAGGGCACGGGGCTCGCGATCGAGCGCACCGATCGCAAGCGCATCGAGATCATCGCCGCGGTCGCCCCCTCGGGCCAGGCTGCGATCAAGCGCCTCTTGATCGACGGCAAGCTGGTTCACGCCGAGCCGCCATACTGACAGCGCGCCGGAACGCTCCGGCGGCCCCTGCGTTCATCTCCCCGAGCACAGTGTTGTGAACGCCGCCGGCGGAGCCTTGGCGGTGACACAATGTTAAGATGAACGTCAGATGAACGAGGCGCTGACGGCCTCCCGATTCAGCCTGTGACGGAGCGGTGTTGACGTGAGCGGTTTCTGGCGCCTGATGCTGTTCGGAAAGGGGCCGCGCGAAGCAGCTCTGCCCGGACGCGATCTGCGCATCGACGCCATTCGCGGCCTGATCCTGCTGATCATTTTCGTCAATCACATGCCGGGCAACGTCGTCTCGGGATGGATGCCGTACAATTACGGCTTCTCCGACGCCGCGGACATTTTCGTGCTGCTCGCCGGCGTCTCGGCCGCCTTCGCCTATGGCCGTCTGATCGACCAGCGCGGCATGCTCGTCGGCTCGCTCAAGGTCGGCGCCCGGATTTGGACGCTCTATATCGCGCATCTGGCGCTGTTCGTGCTGGTCTGTGGCATCATCGCCACCGCGATCGTGCGCACGCAGAACTCGCTCTACATGGAAGCGATCAACATCCAGCCCTTCTTCAGCGACACGCCGGCTGCGGTGATCAACGCGCTCGGGCTGACCTACCAGCCCTATTATCTCGACATCCTGCCGCTCTACATCGTGCTGCTGGCGCTGTTCCCGCTGATCTATGTCGCGGCGCGCACGAGCCCGCTGCCGACCGTGATCTTCTCGCTGGCGATCTGGCAGGTCGCGACGCATTTCGGCCTGAACCTGCCGAACCATCCGGGCGAGGCCGGCTGGTTCTTCAATCCCTTCGCCTGGCAGGTGATCTTCGTTCTCGGCGTCGTGCTCGGCCGGCTGGCGCTGGTGGGCGCGACGGTGCCGCGGCTCGTCGTGCTCGACCTCCTGGCGGTTGGCGTGCTGGTTTTCGCCGCGGCGGTGAAGCTTTCCACCAGCAACTTTCTCGCCGGCGTCCCGGTGCTCGGCGAGTGGGTCGACGGACTGCAGATCGGCATCGACAAGACCAACCTCGCGGTGGTGCGGGTCGTCCACCTGCTGGCGCTGGCCTGGCTGGTGCTGCGCTATCTGCGGCCGGGCGCGGCGCTGCTGCGCAGCCGGATCGGCGGCGGGCTCGCCGTGATCGGGCGCCATTCCCTCGAAGTCTTCTGCGCCGGCATCGTGCTCGCCATCGCCGGACAGATCATCCTGGCCGAGACCTCCTTCGTCCTGTGGGTACAATTGCTTGTAAACTTCGCAGGGATTACGATCCTGGCCGGGCTAGGAATGTTTCTGTCGTGGTACAAGACGCTTACGGCTCGCGCCGCCGGCGCCCCTCGCGAGCAGCCTGTCGCGGCCTGATCGCCGCCGCCTTCGCACTTGCCTTCGCGCCGGTGCTCGCGGCGCCGAAGCCGCTTGCCCCGGCGAATGATGCGCGCTGCCGGGCCGGCGCCAGCCAGCACCCGTTCGCACCCGTCCTGCCCGCGGCGAAGCGGGCCCTGACCGAGACCAACCAGCTCGTCATCGTCGCTCTGGGATCCTCGACCACCGCCGGCTCCGGCGCGAGCGAGGCCAACAACAGCTATCCGGCCGTGCTGGAGGCGGAACTGCGCCGGCGCCTGCCGGGCCGCGAGATCAAGGTGATCAACAAGGGCGTCGGCGGCCAGTCGGCCTATGACATGCTGCTGCGCATGGAGAGCGACGTCATCGCCGAAAAGCCCTCGCTGGTGATCTGGCAGACGGCGGTGAACGATGCGATCCGCGATATCGGCGAGGAGAAGCTGGCGAAGATCCTGAAGAAGGGCATCCGCCAGGTGCAGGGCGCCGGGATCGACCTCGTGCTGATGGACCTGCAATGGCTGCCGCGCGAGGGGCGTTATCCGAAATACGACGATTACCGCGCGGTGCTGGCCAAGACGGCGGCCGAGAACAATGTCGCGGTCTTCCCGCGCTACGGCATGATGCGGACCTGGTCGCGCAGCAAGCAGTTCACGCCGGAGGAGCTGGTCGGCATGGATGGCGACCTGCATCTCGTCGATGCCGGCTATCGCTGCCTCGCCGTGCGCCTCGCCGACGGGATCGCGGCGGCGCTGACCGGGGTGCGGCCGGACGGCAAGCCGACCAATTGAGGCTGCGGTGAGCCCGCGGTCAGCGGGCGATCACCTCGATGTCGCGGTCGCGCCCGGCCTCGACCTTGAACTCGCGCGAGAAGACCTGCCCCTCCTGGCGCGCGATCAGCACATAGTCGCCCTCAGCCAGGATGACCTGCGGGAAGGCGCCGATCGCCTCGCGGATGACGTCGCCGCCGGGGGTGAGCACGCTGAAGGCGGTGCCGGCGAAGGCCTCGCCGCCCGGCCCGGCGACGAGCTTGAGCGTCACCATCGCGGCGCGGTGATGCAGCGTCGCCTGCGTCACCTTGCCGGATTCGACCCGGACGTCGGAGCGCTGGATGGCGTTGGAATCACCATAGGTCGAGACGATGTGATAGGTGCCCTCGGGCAGCCGGATCAGCTCGCCGGCCTTGGCGTTGTTGACGACGAGGCGGCCTTCCGAATTGCCCTGGAGCGGCACGAAGATCGAGAAGGTGAGCTGGGCCGGGGGGATCGGCGTCTCGCCGATCGAGCCGGCCAGCGAGAGGGCGCCGGCGCTGATGCTGATCCTGTCGCTCAGCCCCTGCGGGCCGAGCGTGACGCGCTTGGTGCCGCTGGCGAAGCCATAGGCGGCGTGCAGCAGATAGACGCCGGGCTCGAGCTGGAACACCGGCTCGGCATCGTTGGAACGGGCGACGATGCGCGGCGGGGTGCCGTCCGCGGTCTCGACCAGGACGCGCCAGACCAGGCCGGAGCGGATCGGCTTGCGGTCGCCCGAGAACTGCGCGCTCAGCGTCAGTGCCGCCTGGCCGGCGCGCGTGCCGAGGAAGCTGTTGGCGGCCGGAGCCGGAGCGGTGGCGGGCGGCGCAGGGGCCTGCGCCTGCGCGAGCGCGGGCAGGGCGACGAGAGCCGCCAGCAGGGCGACCGCGCAGCTGCGGGCAGCGCGCCGGCCGCCAAATTTGAACTCTTCGCTTTGAAACATGCGCCGTGCCGTCATCGTCCTTGCGCCGGAGAAGGAGCAGGCTCGCTTGTCCTCATCATGGCAAAACCTTAACTCAGGAGCGGCCGCCAGCGGCGTTCGCCCTGCCATCCTCTCCTGCCTGGATCGTTCATGACCGACACGCTCGCCCTGCTCAAGCTCCGCCGCTCGGTTCCGCCGCAATTTCTGGCCGCGCCCGGCCCGGATCAGCGCCAGCTTTCCGAACTCCTGACCATCGCGGCGCGGGTGCCCGACCATGGCAAGCTCGTGCCCTGGCGCTTCATCGTCTTCTCGGGCGAGGCCAAGGCGAAGGCCGCGGCGCTGGTCGGCGAGATCTTCCGCAAGCGCAATCCCGATGCGCCCGAGGACAAGGTCGCTTTCGAGGCCAAGCGCCTCGCCCATGCGCCGGTCGTCATCGCCGTGGTCTCGCGGGCCCGCCAGCACGAGAAGATCCCGCTCTGGGAGCAGGAGCTCTCGGCCGGCGCGGTCTGCTTCAACCTGCTCGTCGCCGCCGAGGCGATGGGTTTTGCCGGCTCCTGGCTGACCAACTGGTTCGCCTTCGACCGCGACGTGCTCGACGCCTTCGGCATCGCGGCGGACGAGCGCATCGCCGGCTTCGTCCATCTCGGCACGGCCGACACGAAGCCCGCCGATCGCGAGCGGCCGGACCTTGCCGCCATCGTCAGCCATTACGGGCAGTGAGCGCGGCGATGATCTATTCGAGCAGCGGCGAGCCGCACGACCTCAAGCACGACCCGTTCAAGGCGATCGTGGCGCCCCGGCCGATCGGCTGGATCAGCGCGGTGAGCGCCAAGGGCGAGGTCAATCTCTCGCCCTACAGCTTCTTCAACGCGATCTCCTCGCGGCCCAATATCGTGATGTTCTCCTCGGAGAACCGGAAGGATGCGGTCGCCTTCATCGAGGAGACCGGCGAGTTCACCTGCAGCCTCGTCACCCGGGCGCTTGCCGAGCAGATGAACCTGACCTCGGCGCCGCTGCCGCGGGGGGAGAGCGAATTCACCCATGCCGGGCTCGCAATGGCGCCGTCGCGTTTCGTCAGGCCGCCGCGCGTCGCGGCAAGCCCCGCCGCGCTCGAATGCAAGCTGCTCTCGGTGCAGCAGCTGCGCGATCTCGACGGGCAGGAGGTGCCGCGCTGGATGGTGCTCGGCCAGGTGGTCGGCGTCTTCATCGACGAGGCCTATGTCCGCGATGGCCGCTTCGACACCGCCGGCGCCAATCCGATCGCGCGCTGCGGCTATGCCGACTATGCCGAGGTGACCGAGCTGTTCTCGATCGCGCGGCCGCCCGGAGGCTAGGCGGGCATGGCGCCGCCGCCCGATGACGAGCAGGACCCGGACTGGCGCATGACCGTCAACCTGCTCGCCATCGTCGCGGTGCTGGCGTTGCTAGGCCTCGGCTTCTGGCTGCTGCGAGAGCTGCACCAGGCCGGGAAGGCGCAGGACTGCCTGTCCTCGGGCCAGCGCAGCTGCCGCCAGATCAGGACGCCGTGACGGCCTGCCGGGGCAGGACGACGCAACGATTCCAGCGCCGTGCCGCGATGGCCAAAGCTTGAATCTTCGGAATCGGTTGGCGCTCGCGCTTAATCCGCCTTGCCAGCTCGCACGGCCGGTCGCAGCCGGCGCAGCGTCGCGCCGCCGGGACCTTGCGCGGCTTCGCTGATCAGCCGCCCGAGCTCGCGGGCGCAGGGTGTCTTGCCGCCTGGCGACCAGATCAGCGCGAATTCCAGGTCCGGCAAGGGCGGCAGGCCGTAATCGGACCCGAGCACCTTCATGCCCGGTTCCAGCTCGTCATCGGCGATGATCGAGGCGCCGAGCCCGGCGAGCATCGCTGCGCGCAAGCCGTGCAGATTGGCCGAGGTGAAGCCGGTGTGCCATTCGACGCCGGTATCCGCGAGGGACTCGATCGCGACCGCCCGGCACAGGCAGGGTGGATTCGAGAGCGCGAGCGGCAGCGAGGCGCCCGGCGGGACGGCGAAGTCATCGGACGCGGCCCAGACGAAGCGCTGCCGCCGCAGCACCGTTCCACCGGTCTCGCCAGCGCGGCGCATCGCCACCGCAAGGTCGAGCTCGCCATTGTCGATCCTGGCGCTGAAATCCTGGCAGACGCTGACCGAGGCTTCGAGGCGCACGGCCGGGAAGGCGCGGGCGAAGCGGCATAGGAGCTGCGGCAGCTCGTCGCCCAGGAAATTCTCCGGCACGCCGAAGCGGATCGAGCCGGCGAGCGCCGAGATCTGGAAGCGCTGGGCCAGGGCTGCATGCGCCTGCAGGATCTGCCGGGCGTGGCGCAGGAAATCCTCGCCATCCTCGGTCAGAGCCAGCTTGCGCGTCGTCCGCACGAGAAGCGGGCGGCCGACCTGCTCCTCCAGCCGGCGGATCTGGTGGCTGACCGCCGACTGCGTCAGGTGCAGGCGCTCGGCAGCGCGGGTGAAGCCGCCGGCCTCCTCGACTGCGATCAGGGCGCGCAAAAGCTCGGGAGCGAAATCCATGATGGAGATTTATTATCACAGTCACTGAAAGGCGAGAAATTAAATCATTTCTGTCATGTCAGGGCTGCCCCTAGACCAGTGCCTCCATCGATCCCGCCGCTGCGGCGGATCGCGAAAGGTGCTTGCGATGACGATCTCCTCCAATGCGCGAGACAGGGCGGCGCTGGCCGGCGTCTGTCTTGCCTCCCTGATGTTCGGCCTCGAGATTTCCAGCATTCCGGTGATCCTCCCGATCCTGGAAGCGACGCTGCCGGCCGATTTCCGCGCCCTGCAATGGATCATGAACGCCTACACCATCGCCTGCACGGCGGTGCTGATGGCGACCGGCACGCTCGCCGACCGCTTTGGCCGCAAGCGCGTCTTCATCGCGACCACGGCGGCCTTCGGCCTGACATCGCTCGTCTGCGGGCTGGCGCCGAACGCGCCGATCCTGATCGCCGGCCGCTTTCTGCAGGGCATGGCCGGCGGTGCGATGCTGACCTGCGCGATCGCGATCATCTCGCATCAGTTTCCGGACGGGCGCGAGCGCGGCCGGGCCTTCACGCTCTGGGGCGTCGTTAGCGGCGTCGGCCTCGGCTTCGGCCCTGTGGTCGGCAGCATGCTGACGGCGCTGGCGGGCTGGCAATGGGTCTTCCTGATCCACGTGCCGCTGACCGTGCTGGCGCTGGTGCCGGCCGCGATCGGCATCCGCGAATCCAGAGATGCCGAGGCGAAGGAACTCGACCTTGCCGGCATCGTGACGCTGACGTTGGCGGTCTTCGGCTTCGCCTTCGTCATCACACAGGGAACCGAACTCGGCGCCGCCGTGGCATCCGGCCTTGCCGGCCTCGCTTTGGCCAGCTTCGTCGCCTTCCTCTTCGTGGAGAAGCGGGCGCGCCAGCCGATGTTCGATTTCTCGGTGTTCCGGATCCGCCGTTTCAGCGGCGCGATCATCGGCTGCGCCGCGATGAATTTCAGCTACTGGCCCTTCATCATCTACCTGCCGATCTACTTCCAGAGTGGGCTCGGCCTTAGCGCCGAGGCGACCGGGCTGCTGCTGCTGGCCTATACCGTGCCCTTCATGGTGATGCCGGTGATCTCGGACCGCCTGCTGCAGCGCCATGGTCCGCAGCTGGTCGTTCCGCTCGGCATGCTCACCATGGGGGCCGGCTTCATTGCGATGTGGCTCGGCAGCGGGGTTGCCCAGCCGGGCTGGCTGACCGTGCTGCCGGGCGCGCTGCTGGCCGGGATCGGGCTCGGCCTGACCAATACGGCGGTGACCAACACCACAACCGGCGCGGTGCAGAGCAACCGTGCGGGCATGGCCTCCGGCATCGACATCAGCGCCCGCCTGATCGCGCTGGCGATCAACATCCCGGTGATGGGGCTGATCCTGGTCGAGGGCATTCGCCGCTCGCTGCCGGCCGGGCTGTCCGGCGTCCTCGACGCTTCGCAGCTGCAGGCGCTGGCGACCTCGGTCGCCGCCGGCAATCTCGGCGCGCTGCCGCAGAGCTATCCGGTCCTGGCGCTGCACGATGCGTCCGGCGCCGGGGTCCATGCGGCACTGGTCGACGGCTTCGGCTGGGTGATGCTCTATGGCGGCATCAGCGCCGGCGTCCTGGCCGCGATCAGCTTGCTGATCTTCGGCGGCGTCCGGCTCCGGGCGGAAGGCGGCGCGGTCGTCACCTGCGTCGCCTCCGCCGAGCCGGAGGGCTGACCCGGCTTCGGATCAGCCCAGTTTGTCCGCGCGCGCCTTGAGCCGGCGCGCCCGCATCAGATGGGGGCGGTCGAGCATCTCACCATCGAGGCCGATGACGCCGAGGCCGGGATCGGCGTCGAACAGGGCGATGATCGCCTCGGCCCGCGCCAGCGCCTCGGGCGAGGGCGAGAAGACCTCGTTGATGACGGCGACCTGGGCCGGATGGATCGCCATCTTGCCGGTGAAGCCGTCGCGCCGGCCGGCAAGGCATTCCGCCCGCAGGCCGGCCTCGTCGCGGAACGCGGTAAAGACCGTGTCGATTGCGTCGACCTGCGCGGCGGCGGCGGCGAACAGGAGCAGCGAGCGCGCCATCCGGTAGGGATCGGCGTAGTCGCCATTCTCCAGGCGGTTGGTCTCGGCGCCGAGGTCGGCCGAGAGATCCTCGGCGCCCCAGGTCAGGCCGGCGAGCCGGTGGCTCGCGCCGGCATAGCTGCCGAGCGCGAAGATGCCCTTTCCGGTCTCGGTGGCGATCGCGATGATCCGGGTCGCGCCGTCGGCGAAATCGGACTCGGCCTCGCGTACCGCGATCTGGGCGGCGAGATGGGTGAGGTCCGGCCCGCCCTCGGCCTTGGGCAGCATGATCGCGTCCGGCGCGCCGGGCATGACGGCGTCGAGATCGGCTTCGGTCAGGCCGGTCGAGAGGGCGTTGACCCGCACGATCAGGCGCGGGCGGTGCGCCAGCGCGCCGGCCTCCTTCAGGAAGTCGCAGGTCAGCGCGCGCGCCTGCGGCTTGCCGTCGAGCGCGACCGAGTCCTCGAGATCGAGGATCAGCGCATCGGCGCCGCTCTCCAGCCCCTTCTGCAGCTTCTTCGGGCTGTCGCCGGGTACGAACAGGAGCGAGCGCATCAGGCCTGCTCCCCGTCGACCGGCCGCTTCTTCATGAAGGCCTGGCGGCGGCACTGCGCCACCAGCGTGCCATCCTGCTTGTAGGCGCGGTGATGGAACTCGACGATGCCGGCCTCGGGACGCGAGCGCGACTCGCGCTTGGCGACGATCTCGGTGATGCAATTGATCGTGTCGCCCTCGAAGAGCGGGGCGGGGAAGGTCACGTCGGTCATGCCGAGATTGCCGATCGTGGTGCCGACCGTGGTGTCGTTGACGGAAATGCCGATCATCAGGCCGAGCGTGAACAGCGAGTTCATCAGCGGCTTGCCCCATTCGGTCTCGGTCGCGCAGAAATGCGCATCGATATGAAGGGGTTGCGGGTTCAGGGTCATGTTGGAGAACAACATGTTGTCCATCTGCGTGACCGTCCGGGTCAGCCCGTGCTCGATCGAGGCGCCGACCGTGAAGTCCTCGAAATAGAGCCCGCCGCGCCGGTGTCGTTTCGGTTCCGTCATCATCCTGCTCCCAAGGCGTTTTCTGCGTCCGCCAGCCGGCTCACGGCCGGCATTTTAACGGTTCGCTTACCATAATTGGTCCAGTCTTCTCAGGTGCTTCCGCCCGACCGGAGCGGCAGCAGCCCGAGTGGTTCTTCATGTTCCTTTTCAGCACGCCGAGCGCCCGCGAGACAACGCCTGCCAATCCGGTCGTCAGCGCCATCAAGGAGGGCGCCGACCGGACAGGTGTCGGTTTCGACTATCTGCTGAAGACGGCGCAACGTGAATCCTCGCTCGAACCGGATGCCAAGGCGCGCACCTCGAGCGCGACCGGGCTGTTCCAGTTCATCGAGCAGACCTGGCTCTCGATCATGCGCCAGGAAGGCCCGAAGCAGGGCATGGCCAATTATGCCGGCGCGATCAGCGAAGGCGAGAACGGCCGCCTGACCGTCGCCGACCCCGCCATGCGCGAGAAGATCCTGCAGCTGCGCAACGATCCGCAAGTCGCCGCCGTGATGGCCGGCGCCCTGACCCAGAAGAATGGCGAGCAACTCGGCGCGGCGCTTGGTCGCCAGCCGCATGCCGGCGAGCTCTACATCGCGCATGTGCTCGGCGCGCGCGGCGCCAGCGACCTGATCCGGAGCGTGGGCAGCGATCCCGGCCGCTCCGCCGCCAGCCAGTTTCCGGAGGCGGCCGCCGCCAACAAGGCGATCTTCTTCGACAAGAGCGGCAGGGCGCGCAGCGTCCAGGAGGTCTACGGGGTGCTCGCCGCCAGCCATGCCAACACCCAGGTCGCGGCCTCGACCGGCGCGATGCTGGCGCAGGCCCGTCCGAATGGGACGAGCGCGACGGCCTACGCGTCGGAGCCGGCGGTGGTGCCGATCGCCGCAGCGCTGGCGCCGGGGCGCGCCAAGGGGCTGATCGGGCTGTTCTCGACCGAGGGGCCGCGCACGCCGGTCTCGAAGGCGGTCGCCAATCTCTGGACGACGCCGCGCAGCGGCGAGGCCTCGCGCGCCGTCGATGCCGATCCTGCCGCCCGCTATTTCCCCCGCCGCGGCGCGGCCGCGCAGGGCGAGATCGCCGCTCAGCCGGCGGCCGCCGGCGAAACCCAGGCTTCTGCCCAGGCACCTGTCGCGATGCGCGCGCCATTGCCGCCGGCACGGCCGCGCGAACTCGCCGCCGACAGCCAGCCGGCGGTCGCGACGGTCGCTGACAAGCCGGCTCGCGCCTCGTCACCCCGCCGCGGCCCGCTCGATCTGAGTGCTTTCATGACGCATGGCAGGCGCGGATGATCGTTCGTCGCTTCCTTCTCTGGGCCCGTACGGCTCCGGCTGAGGCGCGCGCCGCCGGCGCCGCTGCCCTGGCCGGCGCCTATCTCCGCTCGGCGATGTCGCCCGAGGACCGGCGCGAGGCCGAGACGGCGCTGATCTCGCTGGTCGACGATCCCTCGCCATTGGTGCGACGGGCGCTCGCTGAGGAACTTGCCGGCGCGAGTGGTGCACCGCGCACCCTGGTTCTGGCGCTGATCGCCGAGCAGAGCGACATCGCCGCTCTGCTGCTGGCGCAATCGCCCGTGCTCGGCGAGGCCGATCTCGTCGATGCGGCGGCAGTCGGCGACGGGCTGGCCCAGCGCGCCATCGCACAGCGGCCACATCTGCCGGTGAGTGTCGCGGCGGCGCTGGCCGAAGTCGGTGTCGAGGAGGCGCTGCTGGCGCTGCTCGCCAATCCGACGGCCGAGATTCCTGAATTCTCGCTGGAGCGCATTTTCGAGCGCGAGGGCGAATCCGGAGCGGTGCGCGAGGCGCTGCTGGCGCGGCTCGACCTGCCGGCCGGCCTGCGCCAAGCCATCGCCGCCAAGGTCTCGGACGCGCTTGCCGCCTTCGTCAGCGGCTGCGGCTGGCTGACCGAGGAACGCAGCGCGAGGCTCGCCCGCGAAGCGACCGAGCGCGTGGCGGTGGCGCTCGCCGCCGGCGGCGAGGACAGCGACGGGCCGGCGATCGTCGAATGCCTGCGCGAGAACGGAAGGCTGACGCCGGGCGTCATCCTGCGCTCGCTGCTGAGCGGCGAGCCCGCCCTGGCGGAAGCCGCGTTTGCGACGCTCTCCGAGCTGCCCCTCGGGCGCGTTCGGGCGCTGCTCTGGGACAGGGGTGGCTCGGGCCTGAAGGCGCTCTATCGCAAGGCCGCGATGCCGGCCGTGCTGCTGCCGGCCTTCGCCGCGGTCGTGGCGGCGCTGAAGCGCGGCGGCTACGCCGCCGCCTCCGGTGCGAGCGGCATCAACCGGGCGCTGCTCGCCGAGGTGCTGATCGCCTGCGATGGCCTCGAAGGCGCCGAATCGCATGCATTGATGGCGCTGCTGCGCCGCCTCGATGCGGAAGCGGCGCGCGAGGAGGCGAGGGGGCTCGCCGACTCGCTTGCCGACGATGCGGCGCTGGCGCTGCTGGTCGAGGCCGATCCGCAGTTCCTGGTCGAGCTCGAACTCGGCGACCTGCGCGAGGTCGCGTAGCTGCGAGCGCGTCATGCTCGGGCCTGACCCGAGCATCTCAGGCCGGAAGTGGCTCCGGCCTGCGCCTTGCCTTCCCGAGACACCCGGGTCTGCGCTGCGCTTCGCGCGGGAATGACGGCAGGCTCAATACCCGAACTGTTCCCGCAGGATGCGCTCGTCCAGGCTGTGGCCGGGATCGTGCAGCATGACGAGGTCGAGCGAGCGGTCGATCGCAATCGCGACCGAGGCGACGTTTTCGATCTGGATATGATCGGCGACGGCGCTGACCGGGCGCTTCTGCGCCTCCAGCACCTCGATCGTCACCTGCGCCTGATCGGGCAGCAGCGCGCCGCGCCAGCGCCGAGGCCGGAAGGGCGAGAGCGGGGTCAAGGCCAAAAGGGGCGCGTCGAGCGGCAGGATCGGGCCGTTGGCGGAGAGGTTGTAGGCGGTCGAGCCGGCCGGAGTCGCAAGCAGCACGCCGTCGGCGACGAGTTCCTCAAGCCGGACCTGGCCATCGACCGAAAGCCGCAGCTTCGCCGCCTGATAGGAGCGGCGCAGCAGCGAGACCTCGTTGATCGCGCGGGCCTCGACCTTGTGCCCGTCGCGGTCGATCGCGGTCATCACCAGCGGATGCACGACGCTGCGCTGCGCCGCCTCCAGCCGCTTGCGCAGGCCGCGCTCCTTGAACTCGTTCATCAGGAAGCCGACCGAACCGCGATTCATGCCGTAGATCGGCTTTGCGGTGCCCATGAAGCGATGCAGGGTCTGCAGCATAAGCCCGTCGCCGCCGAGGGCGACGACGATGTCCGCTGCCGCCGGATCGGCGTCGCCATAGCGCTCGACCAGCTTGGCGAGCGCGGCCTGGGCCTCCGGCGTTTCGCTGGCGACGAAAGCGATGGTTCCGCTACGCTCGGTCATCGCTGGAACATTGCAGTAGGGCGCATGGCCTGCGCGAAAATCCGTGCCATTCCTCGCGCCATCCTCCCGGTCGCTGGTCGAGCCCGTGCCATAGCACGGGCCGGTCCGGGATCGCGAGCCATGGTGCCAAAAGAAACGGCCGGGGCGCTGGCCCCGGCCGGGAAGCTTTGGCCGGACCTGGCCGGCTCTCGGCGATCTCAGATCGCGCTGCTCCACTGCACCGGAACCAGCTCGAAACCGTTGCCGTCCCGGGCGATATGGCCGGTGGCGGGGAAGGGCGCGTGGTAGAACGCGACCTGCATCTTATCGGCAGAGACCATGTCGAGCAGCTTGCGGCGGGTGGCGGCGGCCTGCGGGCCGTCCATGTCGAAAACCGCCGACCAGTCGGGGTTGCGCACGAACAATGCCGGGTGGTTGGTGGTGTCCGACATGATCATCAGCTTGCCGGAGCCGGAGGCGACGGCGAAGACAGTGTGGCCGGGCGTATGTCCGGGGGCGGCGACCGCGGTGATGCCGGGCAGGATCTCCTTGCCGGCCTCGAACTGCTTCACATCCTTGGCGACGGGGCCGAAGACGCGGCGCACACCGGCGAAGGCGCCCTTCATCGCGTCCGGGGCCGCATTCATCTTGGCGTCGTCCATCCAGAACGCCCATTCGGCCGCCGGGACCATGACCTCGGCATTGGGGAACATCGCGGTTCCGTCCTTGAGCCGGAAGCCGTTGATGTGGTCGCCGTGGAAATGGCTGAACACCACCGAGGAGACGTTCTTCGGGTCGAAGCCGGCGGCGCGGAAATTCTTCAGCCAGGCGCCGGAGGTCGGCGCGCCGGAATCGCCATTGCCGGTGTCGATCAGGGTGAGCTTGTCGCCGGCCTGGATGGCGAGGGTGGTGAAGGTGATCGAGAGCGCGTCGCTCGGCAGATAGGCCTGCTCCATGGCCTTCTTGACGTCGGCGAGCTCGGCATTGCGCACGAAGCCTTCGAGCGGGCGCCTGGCGAAGCCGTCATTGATGGCGGTGACGGTGATGTCGCCGACCTTGTAGCGATAGAAGCCGGGGTTCTGGTTCACGGGGGCTCCTTGGGCCTGGGCCGGGGCAATGCCGAGGGGCAGATCGAGCGAGGCCGCTGCTGCGAGCGCGCCGGCACCCGCCATCAGGGTGCGGCGCGAAAGGTCCAAACGGGTCATGATCGGGCTCCAACCGGTGGGCGAGGATACGCTGCCCCGGTGACGCTGCCCGCCAGCCGGTATCGCATCCTGGGCTGGGCTCAGCCTGTGCAGCAAACTAGCGGGCCGGGCGATGGCTTCAACCGTCGCCGGGTGGCGCAGGGTCAACTTTCCGTGATTTTGCCGCCACGGGCCGCAAACGCCTTGAGCAGGGCGGCGCAGAGCGCGAGCGAGGCGAGCGCGCCGTGGCCGCTCGAGCCGGCGACGAGCGCCTCGAAGGACTGCTCCTCGGCGACGATGGAATGCAGGCTCCAGTTCCAGTCGGGCGCCTTTTGCCGGAGCACGCTGACCGCGACGTCGATCTCGGCGCTGATCTTGCCGATCGCCTTCCAGAGCGCGCCCTGCTGGTAGATGCCGCCGGGCGGCGTGCGTGGGCCGGCCAGAAGCGTGGGCTTGCGGCGGACGGTGAAGCCCAGCGCCTCGTAGATCTCGGTGTCGAGATTGCGGTCGGGGCGACCGGTGGTTTCGCATTGCTGTGCGAGAGCCAGGAGCTTCTCGCGCCGCTCGGCAGAGGTCATCGTTTCGAGCGCTCCGTTCTTGCCGCGCCAGGGCTGTGTCGGCCGAGCAGGTTCCGGGCCGATTCAGCTGGACCCTATGGCCCTGCGGCTGGCGCGCCAAGCCGCGGCTTCGTCGATTGCGCGATTCCGTGAACGCGCCGCGCCTGCAAGGCGAAGGTTGTCAGCCCTTATCCGCTGCAGCCTTCTCGAGCACGGCGACGACGTCCTCCAGGCTTTCCTTGACGCCGAGCATGAAGTCCTTGCCGAAGCCGATGATGGTGTCGGCTGGCACGCCCTTGTGGACATAGACGACGCTGACCCGGGCCGGATTGACGTAGACGGGCTTGCCGTCGATCGGCGAGGTGAACTTGCAAAGCTTCGGCATGGATCGGTCTCCGGGCGATTCGAGCGGCAGAGCTATACGATGGCGCGTCTTGGCAGCGAACTTTGGCAGCCCCGCGATGAAGTCCTGTGCCGCATGCAGGCGTGCCCCAACGACCGAACGAGGCATGCGCCGAGGTACCCATTCCTGTTCCGGATGCCGCCCCGCTACCCCGTTAGAGCCGTCGGGGATGCTGTCGGCGCCGTGGTGATCGTATTGGCTAATCCGGGCAGAGAAATCATGTCGTGCCCTGCGTTATCGCCGAGGCAATTCGGTGCTGCGGATGCTTTCAAGGTGCCGTTTTAGGAAGATGTAAATTTTTCCTGTTACCTCCAACGAGGGGGTTCCGTTATTCGATCGTTCTACTATCGTGAATAGTCATCGGGTTCCCGGAGGTCGTCTCGCTCTAATCCTGTGCAGCTGAACGGTGGACGTCGCTGCCTTACCCTACGCATGAGGGCTATTCGCAACACTGCGCAAGCAATTGCGCGGCGTGCTGTTTTTACGGTTGCGTCAAGGTCGGGCGCTGTCGGAGAAGTAAGTATCAGGAGGAGCGCCCATGCCTTCAACTCGATCGAATCGCATGCTTCGTCGCAAGGAGCTGCGGCTCGTGCTGTTGGCGGGTACGGCGTTGAGCCTGGCGCCGCTACAGGGCGCCCTGGCGCAAGACGCGACCTGGCTGGCCGCTCCCGGCACTCCGGAACTGTCGACCGGGACGAATTGGAGCCCGGCTACGGTTCCGACCGGCACCGGATTTTTTGACACATCGAACACGACGGCGCTCACCAACACCGGCAACACCACGCTCGGCGGCTTTACCTTCAACGCCGGGGCCGCCGCCTATACGATCACCAACAACAACAGGCTGATCTTCACCGGCGCGGGCATCGTCAACAATTCGGCCCAGACGCAGAACTTCGTCAACCCCACCGTCGGCGTCAGCGTCATGGAGTTCCAGGTGGCGGCCAGTGCCGGCACTGCGGTCATCACGAGTGGTGGGAATTTGAACTTCCGCGGCACCGCAACGGGCGGAAATTCGAACATCACCAATACGGGGACGATGCACTTCGTCGACTCGACCACGGCCGGCAATGCCACCATCAACAACCAGCAGTTCGCGGATTTCTATTTCTCGAGCAATGCCGGGAATGCGAACATCACGAATTCGGGCGTCATGATCTTCCATGACACCAGCAGCGCGGCGAACGCGACCTTCACCATCACCGGCGCGGGCCACCTGCAATTCGATCAAGCGAGCACGGCCGGTAACGCCACGATCACCAACGGGTTTTTTCTCACCTTCTTCACCAACAGCACTGCCGGTAACGCGCAGATAACCAACAACGCTGGCCAGACCGTTGCGTTTCGCGACAACAGCACCGCCGGAAACGCAGTCATCGTCAACAATGGCGGCCTGAATTTCGTCCAGTTCGCCACGGGCGGCAATGCGACCCTGGTGACCAATGCTGGCGGGATCACCGATTTCTCGTTCAGCACCGGACCGAACAATGACGGCAAGCTGAGCGCGGGCTCGATCGCGGGTGCGGGTTCCTATGTGCTCGGAACCAACGAGCTGACGGTCGGTGGCAACAACAGCTCGACCACGGTCAGCGGCGTGATCAGCGGCAACGGCTCGCTGGTCAAGACCGGCACCGGCACGCTGACGCTTTCGGGCACCAACACCTATGCGGGTGGGACCACGATCACCGGCGGGGCCGTCAGCATCGCGGCCGATGCCAATCTCGGCAACGCGGCGGGAGCGCTGACGCTGAACGGCGGCGTGCTCCAAGTCACCGGTACGACGCTGACGCAGCTCGCGCGCAACGTCGTCCTCGGCACCGCCGGCGGCGGCTTCGACATCGCCGATGCCGGCAACAGCTTCACGGTGACGCAGCCGCTCTCGGGACCAGGGGCGCTCTCCAAGGCCGGGGCGGGCACTTTGGTCCTAAGCGGCGCCAATACCTATGCCGGCGCCACGACGGTCGCGAGTGGAACGCTGCGGGCGGGCGCGGCCGGCTCCTTCTCGGCGACCTCGGCTGTCACGGTCGCCTCGGGTGCCGCGCTCGACCTCGCGGGCTTCAACCAGAGCGTCGGCTCGCTCGCCGGCGCCGGGGCGGTGACGCTCGGCGCGGGCACGCTGACCACCGGTTCCGATGGTAGCTCGACCGCTTTCTCGGGGGCGATCAGCGGGACCGGAGGCCTGACCAAGGCCGGGGCCGGCATCTTCACGCTGAGTGGGGCTAACGCCTATGGCGGTGCGACGACCGTTACCGGCGGGACGTTGCGGGCCGGGGCTGCCGGCGCGTTCTCGGCCGCGTCGGCCTTCACGGTCGCTGCCGGGGCTGTTCTCGATCTCGCGGGCCTCAACCAGAGCATCGGCTCGCTCGCCGGCGCCGGGGCGGTGACGCTCGGCGCGGGCACGCTGACCATCGGTTCCGATGGCAGCTCGACCGCTTTCTCGGGCGCGATCACCGGCACGGGCGGCCTGACCAAGGCGGGGGCGGGCACCTTCACGCTGAGCGGCGCCAACAGCTACACGGGGGCGACGACCGTTGCGGGCGGGACGCTGCGGGCTGGGGCGGCCGGCACCTTCGCTGCGGGTTCTGCGTTCACAGTCGGGGCCGGCGCGGTGCTCGATCTGGCGGGCTTCAACCAGACGGTTGCGTCCTTGTCCGGCGCCGGGACGGTTGCGCTCGGCGCGGGCACCCTGAGCACCGGCGGCGATGGCAGTTCCACCACCTTCTCCGGGGCGATCAACGGTACGGGCGGCCTGACCAAGGCCGGTTCCGGGACCTTCACGCTCAGCGGAAACAGCGGTTATTCCGGCGCGACGACGATTGCGGGCGGCACGCTGGTGGTGAACGGTTCGATCGCCAATTCGGCGGTGACGGTGGGCGGCGGCCTTCTCGCCGGCTCCGGCACGGTTGGCGGCATCGCGGTCGCCGGGGGCGGCACGGTGGCGCCGGGCAATTCGATCGGGACGCTGAACGTCGCCGGCAATGTCGCTTTCGCGTCTGGCTCGACCTATCAGCTCGAGATCAACGCCGCCGGCCAGGGCGACCGGATCAATGCCACGGGGATGGCGACGCTGTCGGGCGGCACGGTCCAGGTGCTCGCCGCGGCCGGGAATTATGCGGCGGCCACGAGCTACACCATCCTCACCGCCGCGGGCGGAGTCAGCGGTCAGTTCGCCGGCGTGTCGTCGAACTTCGCCTTCCTGACGCCGACGCTGGTCCATGGCGCGCAGGATGTGGTGCTGACCATGACCCGCAACGATACCGGCTTCGGTCCGGACGGCGGCAATCGCCCCTTCGTCGCGGTCACCCGCAACCAGGGCTTCATCGCCAATGCGGCGGAGCGGCTGGGCGTCGGCAATCCCATCTACGACACGCTGGTCTCGGCGACGGCGGCGGAAGCCCGCGCCGGCTTCGACCTGCTTTCGGGCGAGGCCCATGCCCAGGGCGTTGCGGTCGCGGTCGGCGAAAGCCGGCTGGTGCGCGAGGCGGTGCTCGGGCGCCTGCGCGGCTCGCTGCTGCCGGTGCCGGGGGCTGAGATTTCGGCCGGCTTCTCGGCCGATCTGCCGAGCGCCAAGGGGCCGGTCGCGATGCCGGCGCCGCGCCTCGACGAGCGCTTCAGCTTCTGGGGCGAGGGTTTTGGGGCGCATGCCAACACCGACGGCGACGGCAATGCCGCCTCGCTCTCGCGCCGCACCGGCGGGGCGATCCTCGGCGCCGACATGAAGCTCTACGACAGCGGCGCAAGCTCGCTGCGGGTCGGCATCGCCGGCGGCTATACCCGCTCGGATTTCGACGTCGATACCAGATTGTCGAGCGGCCGGCTCGAGAGCGGCCATGTCCTGCTCTATGCCGGGGCGCGCCATGGCAACTGGCGTCTCGATGGCGGCGTCGGCTACTCCTTCGGCGAGACCAATCTGACCCGCCAGGTCCTGGTCCGCGGTTTTGGCAACACGCTGCGCTCGGAGCGCGACACCGACGTGCTGCAGGCCTTCGCCGAGCTCGGCTACGCCTTCCGCTTCCAGGGCTTTGCGCTCGAGCCCTTCGCCCAGATCGCGCTGCTGCGGGTCTCCTCCGGCTCGGCGATCGAGCAGGGCGGGGCGGCGGCGCTGCGGGTTTCTTCGCAGGACCAGTCGCTCGGCTTCACCACGCTCGGCCTTAGGGCCGAGGCGCAGCTCGGGGCGATGCCGCTCTTCGCGCGCGGCCTCGTCGGCTGGCGCTACGGCTTTGGCGATCTCACCCCGCAGGCCGGAACTGCCTTCGTCGCCGGCATCACCCCGGCCCGGGTCTATGCCGCCCAGATCGACCGCAACGCCCTCGTCGCCGAGGCCGGGCTCGACTGGCGCATCAGCAAGGCGACGACCGTCGGCATCGCCTACTCCGCCGCGATCGGCGAACGCACCAGGGACCATGCGCTCAAGGGTCGTTTCGAGGTCAGGTTCTGAGGGGCTGATCCAAGCTCCTCAAGCTTGGTCATCCCGGACGGAGCGCAGCGGAGACCCGGGATCCATTCCGGAGCGTTGCCGATAAAGGTTCAGGCATGGATCCCGGGTCTCCCTACGGTCGCCCGGGACGAGCTGTGCTCTTTTTACGGCAGCCAGGAGACCTTCAAACCCTCATCCTGAGGAGCGCTCGCGGACCTGCGCACTTGGGCGCTAACGCCCGCGGGCGGCGTAGGCGACCCGGTTCCTGGCGCGCTTATGGCCGTACCAGGAGATTTCGCGATCGCCGACATCGGCGTGGATCAGCCCGTTCGAATAGGACCCTATGCCGCCGGTGCTCGCCAGGGATTTGGCGACGGCGACGGCCTTGCGGGTCGAGGTCGCCAGCGGCCGGAAGTCGATGGCGTTGCCGCGATAGTGCTGGGAGCGCCTTGCATGGCGGCCACCGCAGGTCGAGGTGATCTGGATCGGGCCGATCTGGGCAACGAGTTCCTTGATCATCGCCAGGGTTTCCGGCTGGAGGCAGGCTAGTCCTTTGACCTGCGGTTGAAATGAGACCTTATCGATGGTGGTGTTCGCCTGGGCGTAAACGGGTACGGATGCCGCAACGAGTGCAGCCAAAACAACGCGACGCATGCTCTACTCTACAAGGGAGAATGGAAGCTCAGGTCTCCAAATCCTGGTCTGACCGAACCGTCTCGGCGGTGCATCTAGATTTGGCACAAGGCGAAAAGATGGCTGCGCCATAATTTCGATACAGAAGGCGCGCGGCGACAGCGGGAAACTGTCGCGCGAAAGCGCTCTCCCGACCGGCAATGGCGGCGCCAGATCAGGGATAGTCCTGCAAGGATTTCAGGGCTGCGCGAAGGCCAGCGCGTTGGCCAAAGCTGCGGGCACAGGAATGGCGCCGGAAATCGGCACGCGCTGCAAAATCGCCAGGTTCAGCCTGGGATTTTCCGGCATGAGCCGGGGAGCATGGTGCCGGCGGAGAGGATCGAACTCCCGACCTTCGGTTTACAAAACCGCTGCACTACCGCTGTGCTACGCCGGCTCCGGCGCTGCGGTACCAGCCCGGCGCCGCGAGAGCAAGCGCGGCCGCGCCGAAGTCGCAAGAGATGTCGTCATCGCGCAAGGTCGGTGCTGCAGCGGAGCGTAGCCCGCCTGAAACGCCTTGCCGCCAGCCTGCGCTCCGGCCGCCACTCCCGCTCGCTGCCGAGATGGCGACTTCGTCTTCCCTCTGCGTTGGCCTCAGCGCCAGATGGTCCATGTGAAGAGAACGCCGGCGACGAGAGACAGTACTGTCGAGATTGCCCAGAGCGGCGTGCCGACGGCCATGATGGCGGTCGCGAGATCGATCAAGACCTTGTCTTTCGGACCGGACAGCGAACACCACCAAGCAATCAGGCTCTTCACGAGCGGCCTCCTGCAGACACGCGGCCAGCGCCTGCTTGCGGCGAAAGCTGTATAGGGCGCGGATGCCAAGAAATGCGGGCGCCATGGGGTGTTGGGACTTCAGATCGGTGGAGTAACCCAGGTCAATCTCAAGCATTCGCCGGCATGTCCCTCTCGCCAACAAAAAAAGCCCCGCCGCGAGGGCGGGGCTCGGCAGCCGGCGGTGCCGGCCGATCGTAAAGTCGATCAGTGGTCGTAGGTCATGATGTCGCGATCCTTGGTCTCGGGCACGAAGAGCATGCCGATGACGAAGGTCATCATCGCGATCACGATCGGGTACCAGAGGCCGTAGTAGATGTCGCCGGTGCCGGCCACCATGGCGAACGAGGTCGCCGGCAGCAGGCCGCCGAACCAGCCGTTGCCGATATGGTAGGGCAGCGACATGCCGGTGTAGCGGATGCGGGTCGGGAAGAGCTCGACCAGGGCGGCGGCGATCGGGCCGTAGACCATGGTCACGTAGATCACCAGCACCGTCAGGATCGCGATGACCGTCAGCGACTGGCCGCCGAAGAGCGCGCCCAGGAAGCCGGTCTTGACGATGCGGGCGTCGCCCGGCGCCGGGTAGCCGGCAGCGACGGCTTCCTTGGCGATGTTGGCGGCGAAGCTGGCGTCGATCGCGACTTCCTTGCCGTTGACCGTGACCTTGGCCGGGGTGCCGGCGGGAGCCGGGGCCTGGGTGTAGACGATCGCCTGCGTGGCGAGGGTGCGCCGGGCGATGTCGCAGGGCTGCGTGAAGGTGCGCACGCCGACCGGATCGAAGACCGAGCCGCAGGTGGCGGGATCGGCGACGACCTGGACCTTGACGTTGGCATGCGCCGCGGCGAGGCCCGGATTGGCGGCCTTGGTGAGGGCGCCGAACAGCGGGAAGTAGGTCAGCGCCGCGATCAGGCAGCCGGCCAGGATGATCGGCTTACGACCGACCTTGTCCGACAGCGCGCCGAAGACGATGAACCCGCCGGTGCCGAGGATGAGCGACCAGGCGATCAGCACGTTGGCCGAGTAGAGGTCGACCTTGAGGATGCTCTGGATGAAGAACAGGGCGTAGAACTGGCCGGTGTACCAGACGACGGCCTGGCCGGCGGTGAGGCCGAACAGCGCGAGCAGGGCGATCCTGGCGTTCTTCCACTGGCCGAAAGCCTCGGAGAGCGGCGCCTTCGAGCCGGTTCCCTCTTCCTTCATCTTCTTGAAGGCGGGGGATTCCTGCATCTGCATACGGATCCAGACCGAGATCGCCAGCAGGAAGATCGAGGCCAGGAACGGGATGCGCCAGCCCCAGGCGGTGAACTCGGCCTCGCCCATGGTGGTGCGGATGCCGAGGATGACGATCAGCGAGAGTAGCAGGCCGAGCGTCGCCGTGGTCTGGATCCAGGAGGTGTAGAAGCCGCGGCGGCCGGGAGGGGCGTGTTCGGCGACGTAGACAGCGGCGCCGCCATACTCGCCGCCGAGGGCGAGGCCCTGCAGCATGCGCAGGATGATCAGGATGACCGGGGCGATCCAGCCGATCGAATTGTAGCTGGGCAGCAGGCCGACCAGGAAGGTCGAGGCGCCCATGATCACGATGGTGACGAGGAAGGTGTATTTGCGGCCGATCAGGTCACCCAGGCGACCGAAGAAGAGCGCGCCGAAGGGACGGACGAGGAAGCCGGCGGCGAAGGCGAGCAGCGCGAAGATCGCGCGCGTATTCGGGTCGAAGGCCGAGAAGAAATGCGCGCCGATCATCACGGCGAGCGAACCGTAGAGGTAGAAATCGTACCATTCGAAGACCGTGCCCAGGGAGGAGGCGAGGATGACCCGCTTCTCTTCCCTGGTCATCGGGCGTGGGCCGGCGGCCCCCGATGCCTGTGCAATGCTCATGATCCGCTCCCGTAGTTTCGTTCCCCCGGCGCAGCGGACCACCCGCTACGCCTCCACGCCGCCTTGCAGCGGTCTTTGCGTTGGAGCCGGACGTTGCCGACTCGCCAAAAGCCCTAGAAAAGACAAGTTTGATGGGGAACGAATGAGCCCACAGCCCCCAAGCTTCAAGCAGGCACTTGGTCTTGCACCAAAGGGTGTAAGACTAACGACTCATTAACGGGCGATACCCGCTTTCCGCCGCCATGCGGCGCTCGATTCGCCTTCCGCGCGCAAGGCGATTAGCGTCTCCGATCAGCGGCGATTCCGAGGGGCAGGAGGGGAGCGACATGGTCGGCATCCCAGTTTTCCGTCTGGCCTGCATCGCGGGCGGCCTGCTGGCATTGGGCTCGAGCGTCTCCGCCAGGCCCGCTGGCGGCCCAGCCGCTCCGGCGGGCGTGCGGGCGCCGGCCCTGGCCTCCGCTTCGCAGGCCCGCCCGCTTGCGTCACCAGCGCGGCCGTTCCATGAAGGCCCGCGCGGCCGCGGCTTCAATCGCCCGGGCTATGGTTATGGGCTCGGTGGCTACTGGCCGGGGACCTACGACCCCTCGTTCCAGCTTTCCGTGCAGACCGGCCAGCCGGATTATCGCGCCGAGCCGCCGTCGATTCCCGTTGCTGTCGGCATCCCGCGCCCGCCCGTGGCCGATCCGGTGATCTACCGGATCGAGGGGGAGCGCGGCCGGCAGGTCGTGCGCGTCATCCGGATCGGCTCCGACGACGTGTTACCGCTCGCATCCAGCGAGAGGCGGCTCCCGGCCGGGAAGCGCTGAGCGGGCTCAGCGCTGCCGTGTTGCGGCGTAGAGCGCGATCGCGGTGGCGTTGGAGACGTTGAGGCTCTTGATCGCGCCGGGCATGTCGAGCCGGGCGAGGTGGTCGCAGAGTTCGCGGCTGCGCTGGCGCAGGCCCTTGCCCTCGGCGCCCATGACCATGACGAGGGGCCGGCGCAGGGCGACCTCGTCGAGCGAGACATCCCCTTCCGAATCGAAGCCGACGCGCAGGAAGCCGCGCTTTCCGAGCTTGTCGAGCGCGTCGCCAAGGTTCTTCACGGCGATCAGCGGGACGTGCTCGAGCGCGCCGGAGGCCGATTTGGCGAGCACGCCGGTCGCCGCCGGCGAATGGCGGATGGTGACGATCACCGCCGCGACCGCGAAGGCCGCTGCCGAGCGCAGGATCGCGCCGACATTGTGCGGGTCGGTGATCTGGTCGAGCGCGAGGACGACGGCGTCGTCCGGCAGCGTGTCGAGATCGGGCGAGGGCAGGGGATCGCAGACGAGATAGAGCCCCTGATGCACCGAATCGGGCGTCAGCAGGCGGTCGATCTCGGAGGGGCGCACGAGCTCGGGCGCGATCGGCAATTCGCCGATCTCCTCGGCAAGACGCTTCAGGGCGTTCTCGGTGACGAGAAGCTTGCGGAAGCGCCGCTGCGGATTGCGCAGCGCCTCGATCACCGGATGGGCGCCGTAGAGGATCGCCTCGTCGATATCGCCCGGGCGATGCGGCGGGGGGCCGTCCTGGCGCGGGCGGAAGCCGCGGCCGGCGGGCTTGCCGGAGGGGCGCGGGCGGAAAGGGGCGGGCATGGGAGCTCCCGAACTGTCGAGCGCCTGCCCTGCCACGATGCGCAGCGCTTGGCCAGCCCGGAGCGCGGCGGAAACGCCCTGTCAGCAATCAACCGAAGGGAAGAAACCAGAAATGAGCCGTAACGACGACGCCTTCTTCGTGATCACCGGCGGGCCGGGGGCCGGCAAGACCACACTCCTGTCCGCGCTCGCGGCGGAGGGCTATGCGACCGCGCCGGAAGGCGGGCGGGCGATCATCCGCGACCAGGTAGCGATCGACGGGCCGGGGCTGCCCTGGCGTGACAAGGCCCTGTTCGCCGAGCTGATGCTGGGCTGGGACATGCGTTCCCATGCCGAGGCGCGGGAACGAGGCGGCCTCGTGCTGTTCGACCGCGGCGTGCCCGATATCGCCGGCTACCTCGGGCTGTCCGGTCTCGCGATCCCGGCGCATGTCGAGCGAGCGGCGCGGCAGTTGCGCTATCGGCGGCTGGTCTTCGCAGCGCCGCCCTGGCGCGCGATCTTCGCCGGCGATGCCGAGCGCAAGCAGGATTTCGCCGAGGCCGAGCGCACTTTCGTGGCGGTGACCGGCGCCTATCGCGATTTCGGCTACGAGTTGGTCGAATTGCCCTTCGCGAGCGTCGCCGAGCGCGTCGCCTTCGTGCGGGCGCGGATCGCGGCGGCAGGCTGACGGGACCGCGTTCCGTCGCAAGACGACCCGCATTATCTCTTTGTTTTGTCGCATTTTCCTCACGCGAACCGGTACCCACTTCGCTCGAAAATGCTCTATCCTGACCCTCCACTCCGCTTTCCGGGGGAGGGCTCATGGACGCGATGCCGGAAGCCGGAGCGATGCGCGCCGGGCGGACGCTGAACCATCTGACGCCGGGGCGTGAATGCGGCGATTGCGTCGCCTGCTGCGAGGTGCTGCGCATCGTCGATCCGGAGATCGGCAAGCCGGCCGGGGTGATGTGCCGCCACAACACCGGCAAAGGCTGTGGCATCCACGCGACGCGGCCGGGGATCTGCCGCAGCTGGTTCTGCCTGTGGCGGCGAATCGACGCGATGCCGGACGAGGCCCGGCCGGATCGCTGCGGCGTGATCTTCTGCCTTGAGGGCGAGGCGAGCCATCCGAATCCGTTCGCGCGATTCTGCGTGGTGGCGCGCCCGGTCGGAAAGGCGCGGGCCCTGCGCAGCCCGCTCGTCCGCCAAGTTATCGCGATGTTCGTGCGCCAGGGTTCGCTTCCGGTCTGGCAGCACCGGCATGGCGTGCGTGCGCTGATCTTTCCACCGCCCGATCTCGCGGACGCGATCGAGCGGCCGGAAACCACGCCGTTCCGGGCGCTGGTGCCGGCGGCGAAGGCCTGGCTGCGCCGGCACGGAGCGCCGCGAGCGGTGGATTGAAACGCGCCGCGACGAAGATCGCTCGTTTTAGGCGTTGACAGGCGGGCGCCCTCTCACCATAAGTCCGGCCGCGCCTGCCGCCCTTCACAAAAGTGAAACAGCGGCTGCGGCCGGTCTTCGGACCAGCCAGCGAAAAGGCGGGGGAATGTCCCGAGCGGCAAAGGGGGCGGACTGTAAATCCGCTGGCTATGCCTTCGCAGGTTCGAGTCCTGCTTCCCCCACCACCTTCGTCCTGCGGGACGAAGCAGGCGCGCCTTCCAAGAGACGCGCCGAACGACAAGACGGTGACAGCGCAATGCTTTCACCGCACGCCTGCGGCCTTTGCCGGCTACTGGCGAAGATGGGTTGACACCGGGCCGCGCGATGCGGAACTTGTCGCCCGGCGCGGGTGTAGCTCAATGGTAGAGCAGCAGCCTTCCAAGCTGAATACCCGGGTTCGATTCCCGGTACCCGCTCCAATCTCCCTCCCCGATTGACCTCTCGGCTTTGAACGCTTTCCGGAGCGGCCGCCGTTCCGTGGCATTGCGGTTGACCCGGGCAGCTGGCCGAATCGGCGGCGGATTGCGCCCGCAAGCCAATCGCAGCAACATGACCGCGCGGCGCGCCTGCGCGGCTGACACCGGCTTTTCATGACTTCGGAGCGGACGGCAATAGGGAGGCGGGAATGGCCGGCGACCTGGACTTGCTGATCGGCAAATGGACCGTGAGGGTCAAAGGCTGGACCTGGGAATACGAGTTCGCCCAGGGCGGCAAGGTCACATGGCGCGATGGCGGCGGCCCGGACAATGGCTCCGGCAGCTGGTCGGCCAACGCCAAGATGGTGAACATCGCCTGGACGGATTCCGCGACAACCGAAAGCTGGCTACGGCCGCTGACCCCGAGCACTGATAGGACCTGGTACAATTCGAGCTATTATCGCGGCAAGTACAAGATCCTGAAGGCCGCGACGCCCGGCTTTGCCCCGCCATTCCCGTTGATCCTGACCAAGCCTCCGGAGATCTACCAGACGAGCCTCTATTGCTGGGCGGCCGGTGCCGTCTCCTGGCGTCGCGTCAAGGGTAAAGGCACAGAGAAGGTCGACGATCTCGTCGCGCAATATGGCGGCTATCTCAACTCGGATGGCTCGCTGCCTGAAGGCGAGCCCGACGATCCGACGGCGCAGAAGGGCGGCATGAAGGCAGTCTTCGGCAAGCTGGGCATCGGCATCCAGAGCCTTCCGCGGAAGAACTTCACCTATGACTACGTCTTCGGGAAGCTGAAGGCCAATGGCCACTTCCTGCTGATGGCGACGTCCTTCGGCGATATGGGCCACACCTATGTGGTCTATGGTGTCGGGCAGCCATCGCAGGAGCATTTCAGCGTCTTCGACCCGCTGCAGGGCCGTGGCTACAAGGACAAGAAGTTCAGTGATCTGACCGGTGATTCCGTCTATGTCGGCTTCGGCATGTGAGACGCGCCCGCCCCATGGAGATCGCCTCGGCAGGGCCGAGGCGGATCGTCATGCGCTTCGGCCGCTCAGGCCTCGGCGGCTTGCGCCTTGTGGCCGTCGAGATGGCCGAGGTCGCGGGCGGGGTCGAGCCGGTCGCGGACACGCTGCTTGAGCTGCTTCACATCGGGAAAGCCGCCATCGACCGTGCGGTCCCAGATCAGCTCGCCGTCATAATGGATCTGGAAGATGCCGCCGGTGCGCGGGATCAGCACGACCTCGCCGAGATCCTGGCCGAAGGTCTGGAGCAGCTCCTGCGCCATCCAGGCCGAGCGCAGCAGCCAGTTGCACATGCTGCAATAGGTGATGGCGATGCGGGGCAGGGGCTTGGTCTCGGGCTTGGTCTCGGTCATGGCGAAAGGCTCCGGATGGGCGCCGAGGCGGCGCCGGTCGGCAGGGTTCTGCGCCCATGGCGCCGGCTTGCCAAGAAGGGCGGCTGCAATGCCGATGCGCCGCGGAGCGACGGGCGCAAGCACGACACCGCGCGGGGCCAGTAGGGCCAGCTTGCATCGTCAGCCAAAAACCCCTAATTCGACCGCGCTTTCCGGCCCGCGAGGCCGCCTTCGAGGATAAAGGTGTCATGGCCAAAGAGAAGTTCTCCCGCACGAAGCCGCACTGCAACATCGGCACGATTGGTCACGTCGACCATGGCAAGACGTCTTTGACGGCAGCGATCACGAAGGTTCTGGCCGAGGTGGGCGGCGCGTCGTTCACGGCGTACGACCAGATCGACAAGGCGCCTGAGGAGAAGGCCCGCGGCATCACGATCTCGACCTCGCATGTCGAGTACGAGACGGCTGCGCGCCACTATGCGCACGTCGACTGCCCCGGCCACGCCGACTATGTGAAGAACATGATCACCGGCGCGGCGCAGATGGACGGCGCGATCCTGGTGGTTTCGGCGGCCGACGGCCCGATGCCGCAGACCCGCGAGCACATCCTGCTGGCGCGCCAGGTCGGCGTTCCCGCGCTGGTGGTGTTCATGAACAAGGTCGATCTCGTCGACGACGCCGAGCTGCTCGAGCTGGTCGAGATGGAGATCCGCGAGCTTCTGTCGAAGTACGACTTCCCGGGCGACGACATCCCGATCACCAAGGGCTCGGCCAAGGTCGCGCTGGACAACGGCGACAAGGCGATCGGCCATGACGCGGTGGTCGCGCTGATGCAGACGGTCGACGACTACATCCCGCAGCCGGAGCGTCCGATCGACCAGCCGTTCCTGATGCCGGTGGAAGACGTGTTCTCGATCTCGGGCCGCGGCACGGTGGTGACCGGCCGCGTCGAGCGCGGCATCGTCAAGGTCGGCGAGGAAATCGAGATCGTCGGCCTGAAGGACACGGTGAAGACGACCGTCACGGGCGTCGAGATGTTCCGCAAGCTGCTCGACCAGGGCCAGGCTGGCGACAACATCGGCGCGCTGCTGCGCGGCACGAAGCGCGAGGACGTCGAGCGCGGCCAGGTGCTGTGCAAGCCGGGCTCGGTGAAGCCGCACACCAAGTTCAAGGCCGAGGCCTACATCCTGACCAAGGAAGAGGGCGGTCGCCACACCCCGTTCTTCACCAACTACCGCCCGCAGTTCTACTTCCGCACGACGGACGTGACCGGCGTGGTGCACCTGCCCGAGGGCACGGAGATGGTGATGCCGGGCGACAACATCTCGATGGAAGTGCACCTGATCGTGCCGATCGCGATGGAAGAGAAGCTGCGCTTCGCCATCCGCGAAGGCGGCCGCACCGTCGGCGCCGGCGTC